>JAEEGL011555938.1_pt1 | contig 20249 bp, 19 predicted proteins | sample 9134231 | NCBI WGS metagenome assembly JAEEGL01 (sample SAMN16246548, study PRJNA631951) | gut metagenome | biome: gut microbiome; feature: rumen; material: fiber-attached | host: Bos | place: Iran: Karaj | collected 2018-10 | reverse complement strand
TAACGTCCGGTGCAGGTGACTGTGAGGATAGTGCCACAGAAATGCAGACAGCCGATGGAATGAAAATTCACAGGTGAAGGTGCAACGGCGGTGTAAGAGACCACCGGCAATATCGAGAGGTATTGGCCAGGTAAACCCCAACCGAGTGCAAGATTGACAGAAAAGCTAAGGTTGCTCGCCATTTTTCAAAAAATCGCTGGAGATTACTGGTAACAGTAATTCGAGATAGATAGTTATCAAAGACTTCGGTCTTACAGAACTCGGCTTATTGTCTGCTCCTTTTATTTAATGACTTGCAAATGAACCTTGTCGTAAAAGTATCCTAATATCTGATAAGCATTATAACCCATATTAGCAAGATTATTCGCACCATGCTGCGACATACCTACACCATGTCCGTTTTTCTTTACTTTTTCATCAAAACTCGCTACAGAATGCAAATATGGTAAATCAACATTCCAAACAGCGCCACTGTTAAGCGTTCTCCCGCCTGCACTTGCACAATAATATGCAGGAATAATCTTGTTATTGTATGTCAAAACTTGTCCCTTAGTTTCTATAACAGCAATATTTGTAGATTGTTTTTCCGCTGATGCACCGCCATAAGCTTGGTCGGCAGGAGTGTCATTAAGGTCATATCCCTTTGATGCTCGTTTACCAAGATTTGCTAAGGCATAACTTCTCGCCGCTATAGCTTGAGCCTTTAGGGCTTCCTTATTCCAGGAACTTGGCATTTCGGACGGTACAACTCCCATTAAATAATATTCTATATTTATATCATTTATAACCGTTAATCTGTTATCTCTTCTTTGTACAACTAAATTCTGTCTGTACCATCTGTTTTTTGCCAAAACAAAGCCTTCTTCATAAGTTTTTATTACAATATCATTTGAGCCCAAAGAATAGTAACGCCCTCTCAATTTTATGGCAATAGTATTCCTTTTTGAACGAATAGTATATCGCATCATCGGTTTCAGGCGGTAGATTTCTCTGTTCGTTTTTGCATCATAAATAGCACCTACGGAAGAAACCGCAATTTTTGCATCCTTAACTTCATCAAGCAAACCTATCTTTATTGCAAAAGAAGGCATAACAAGAAATATACTCACTATTATTGATAAAATTAATTGATGAAAAAGTCGCATCTCCATACCACCTCTTATCAAAATTTTAGCATATTTTTTAATTATCAAATCAGCTAAAAAGATGAAAACCTAATATTATTTTAACAAATAATAAAGTTTTTGTCAGAAATATTTAGTTTTCTACATAATTCAATACTGTCCAAGTAAAATTTTTACAGTATTTTCGGAAGGGCAATAACCAAAGAGCAACAGCCAAATGAAGTGTAAAGAAAATCCGTTAGGATTTTATAAAACGGAATGAAAGGCTGTGCGTACCCGAAAATACAAGGAGCAATAACAATTTTTGGCGACTGAAGCAATCCATTATTATATTTTGTTATTTGTTGATTGCTTCGCTCCCCAAAGGTCGCTCGCAAAGACTTTCCGTCTTATATAATTGCTTAATGAACTGTCAAATCTATTTGGCGGCGTATGTTTGAGAAAAAATATTATTTTATAAAAATAATATTTTTTCGAGTTACGCACGCATTAAATTATCATATTATTTTTCTTAACCAGTGAATTTTAGCAAATTTAACTAATTTATATCTGACGGCGGCTTTTCTTTTCTGGGTACTTTTCTTTTTTCGGAGGAAAAAAAGTACCCAAACGACTTAATAAACAAATTATATTGATTTAATTAGGTTCCAATAATATAAATTATGTAAAAATTTTACTTGGATAGTAACCTATCTTGCGGCATTATGCATCTTTTGAAACAATCTCATGCTTCATCATATTACCGATTTTATCTGAAATATAAGTACCTGATAAAATTGTTGCAGCCAAAATAGGTAATTTCTTCTGCCATTTTGTCTTTTTTGTAAAGGTATGAGCAAGAGAAAGCAATGCTGTAGGAACAAGAGTTTCCACAATAATACCTGTGGTTGATTGTTCTAAAACATGTTTTACGCTTTTTTCCTTTGAAAGCTCTAAATTATCCATAATTAACATTGGTTTAGTAAGAGGATTTGTAATAAAACCTGCTTCTTCAAAAATTTTTGTCGTTGTAAATAAAACATCCTTTGTTGTATCATTCATCATTATTTGTCCTGGTTTTGTAGAAATTAACATTTTTTCCAGCGGGTTTATATAAGGTGAACTTTCAATATTATCATCATTTTGATTTTCTTTTTTTATTTTTTGAATATCTTTAAAGAAAATTTTATCTATAGCTTTTCCAACACCAACACCGGTTAATAAACCTGTCATATTAACGAGAAAATTTTTGGTGCAGTCAGAAATAATATTTGCGACAGCTTGCATTTTTACTTCCGGAGTTCTTAAAAATTTTGCTGTTTTTTTTGAAAATTTTTCAATATAAGGTACTTTTATAGGTTTAACGACATTTTTCAAACCTGCATGAATTTTTTTGCTGTTCACGGCTTTTGATAAAAAGCTATCCATTTTGAAAACACCTGCGGCACAGGCTCCAATTGTAACAAAATTTCTGAATAAAGTTCTGTTTCGTTGTTCTTTGGGAGAATTTTTGTAATCATTATATGTTTTATACGCTCCTACACCGACCAGTGCTATTTCTGTTAATAATGAATTTGTTAATTTCATGAAAATGCCTATAAATCTCTGTACTAATAATTTTAAAATGAAACAAATAAATTTTTGCCAGTATAATTATTATAAAATAAAATTTTACATACAATAATATAAATAGTATTCAAAGTATTCAAACACTTGTAAATGCTCTTAAAATATGCGAAAATATATATTATTTAGGAGTAAAAAAATGTTTAAACGCAAATGTAAAATAATTTTTATCAGGCACGGAGCCACTATTTACAGTGAACAAAACAGATTATATGATTCCGAAGATTATCCTCCGATAAACCAGAAAGGAAAAGAAGAGGCAAAAAATCTTTGTAAATGGTTAGATATTCGTTCTACACATGTTGATAAAATATATTCAAGTTCTGCATTAAGAGCTGTACAAACTGCAAGAATAATAGAAAAAAATTATGGTTGTGATTATGAAATTATGGATGAACTGCATGAAAGAAAGTCAGGTATTTGGGGCGGATTAACATTTGAGCAAATAGAAGAAAAATACCCTGATACGTTAAAAGCTTATCACGAAAATCCTTATGATTATTTTCCGGAAGGTGGTGAGACAAATCAAGAGTTAAGAAAACGTATTGAGATAGTTATTCCTAAAATAGTCAAAGAAAATTTATATAAAACTGTTATTGTTGTTACTCATAGCGGAGTTATACAAGCTGCTATTGCTTCGGCTCTTTATGTTCCTGTTGAACATCAGACAAAGATTATTATTCCGACAGGAAGCGCAACTCAAATTAATTATTTTGATTCTTGGTCAAATGTTGCTTATACAGGATATAAACCTGTTTGGGGGTAAAATGCTTAATGAAGCTGTTTCTTTTATAAATAATAAAATAAATTTTATTCCGGAAATAGGGATTATTTTGGGGTCCGGACTTGGAGATTTCGCAGAAAAAATTGATAACCCTATAAAAATTAAGTATGAAGAAATCCCGTTTTTTAAGGGTTCCTCAATAACAGGACATGCAGGGCAACTGGTATTTGGAAAAATAAACAATAAAAATCTTGTTATTATGCAAGGAAGAATTCATTATTACGAGGGTTATTCAATGAATGAGGTTATATTCCCGATAAAAGTTATGAAGAAGCTGGGAGTAAAAATTCTTATTATTACTAATGCAGCAGGAGGTATTAATGAAAAGTTTAATATCCCCGATTTAATGCTTATATCTGATCACATAAATTTTATGGGAACAAATCCTCTTATAGGGATTAACGATAATGAACTCGGAACAAGATTTCCGGATATGTCTGAAATTTACAGCAAAGATTTGAGAAATGTAGTAAAAGAGTGTGCAAATAAGGTGGGAATAGACTTAAAAGAAGGAGTATATCTTGCAACAACAGGACCCAGTTATGAAACTCCTGCGGAAATAAGAATGTTTAAAACACTTGGAGCAGATGCTGTAGGAATGTCAACTGTTCCTGAAGCTGTTGTTGCTAATTATTGCGGTATAAAAGTTATCGGTATATCTTGCATTACAAATTTTGCAGCAGGATTAAATACTTCCGGTCTAAATCATAAGGAAGTTATTGAGGAAAGTGCAATTATAAAAGACAAGTTCATAAAACTCTTAAATGAAATAGTTTGTACCGTTAAAATTTAAGGTATTATTTGTTCATAAGTTTATCAAATATAGGTTTTATATGTTCTTCAAATTCACTTGTAAAAAGTATATGTAACCAGGTAATTAAGTTATTTTGATTTTTATCATCATCTGATTCAGCAATATATCTGTCTATTCTGAACATAGTTCTTTTTAGCAGCATTTCCCAGAAGGATGTTGCAGGGAAACTTCTAAGCTCTTTATAAAATTCAAGAAGCTTTGGAAGATGATTAATAAGTTTAAGGTGATTTTCTTCACTTCCGTAATCTATCTCAATTTTTCGTGCATAATCATTAGCTTTTATAAATAACTTTTCATAGTTTTTTGAATACAACTCTATATTCTCTTTTATACAATCGGATAAAATATGTTTCCTTTCTTCAAGTTTTGTATCGCTAACATTTAAAGTATTATCAACCGGTTTTTTGCAGTATCTTTTTATAACATCATGTAATGTCATATTTTTATATCCGTCAATTTGCGCACCGCCTTCCGTTGCATTTATTAATGTAACTTCATTTCTGTAACTTTTTGCGATTTCTTCAAAATATTTAATAAAACCGGCATAATCTCCGCTGCTTGGAATCATTTGTCCATTTTGTCCTTTTACATAATAAATACTGTTTGAAAGAGTTTTGCATCTGTTTTTCACGGTTTCTTCAGACAGCTGGAAATTTTTTACGGCTTCTTCTGTTGAATCAACTGATATTTTTCCTTCATCAACTTTTAAATCCTGATAGACGGTGCCATCTGCGTAGCATTTTGAATTAGTGTATGCTAAATCTTGACCGACAAGTACAATAGGATTACAACCCATTATTTTAGCACTGACAAGAGCATTTATTGATACAGTACCTCTGTTTAAATAGTTTTCTGTACTTATTCCGTATAAATTTGCAAGCCATTTTGAACCTTCGTCATTGTCTGCATAAAATAAAAATTTATTTATTGCAGGTTTATCAAAAATACTTTTACTTGTAACCGGCTGCAAAATAATATTTGTTTGCTTTGCAACTTCATCTTCGATAAATCTTGCCGAATCCGGTAAATATTCTATAAAACAAACAAAGTCAGGAATTATATTATGCTTTACTGCTGCCTTGAGGGCTGTACTGACGCAAAATACAATAAATTTATCACGATTTTTTTCTAATAAATCAATATTCTTATTTAATGAAGGACCGGCTGACATAATAACAGCAGGTTTATTTTTATAATAATCTTTTAAAGAATTAACTTCATCATAATCAGCCAGATAATCAATATTATCAAAAAGCGAGTTTATCCATAACCAATATTTATTTGTAAACATATCAAAGTTACTTGAAAATAATCCGTGGATATATCCTAATTTTTTGGTAAATATCTGTTGGTTATCCAAATCATGATTTAAGTAATATGGCATAGTTGAGAGAGATATTTTATAATCAAAAAAGAAAATTTTGTTATATATTTCTTCGATTTCATCAATTGAAGAAACAACAAAAACTCTTTTATCATACAATTCATCTTTAAAATCAACCATTTCAAAGGTTAATCTTAAAACTTCCAAATCAGGTTCATAAACTATTATATAGCCTTTTAATCCTTTATATAAGCGTTTAAAGACGTAGCCCAGACCAAGTCCATAAATTACATTAATTGTATTTGAATGTTTTGCTTCAATTTGATTTAATAAATCTATAGCTTCTTGTTCAGGATCAAATTTATTATGAATAGGAATATCATTTTTCACAAGATTTACTGCACCTGAAGCAGCTTCTTCCAGTGTAAATTTACTTTTTAAATCTTTTAAGGAAATCAATTTTTCCGCTAATTTTTCATTTTTTTCTCTTAAGATATTTATGTTATCAAGAAATATACTCATTTTTAACTCTCTAATTTTTCTTCTAAAAACTCATACCACAATTTACATATATCGACTATTCCCTGCAAAATATCAACTTCCAGATGTTTTAGATTAATAAAAGCATCGATACCTTGATTTATGCTGGAACTATTTGCTGATACAAAATCTGCAAATTCACTTTGAAAATATTGGGATAAAAATGCATCATTAATTACTATGTTAGTTAAATTTACAAATTCTTGTGCTAATTTATCAAAACCTAATGAAGATAAATCAATTTCTTTATCAGCAATAATTTTATCTAAAAGATTTTTCTCATCTGTTAATAAGAAATTCGCTTTTTGTTCAATCGTTAATAATGTTTTCTTTTCTTCTTTTAGCATATTTAAAATGATAGTATAGACTTTGTCCCACCTGTCTGTTGTTGAATTAAAGAATTGACTGACAAATTCTTTTATATCTAAATCCAAATCGGGCATATCTTTGCAGATTTCATCAAGACTGCTGTATTTCATACCTCTTATTAATGCTCCGAAGTTGCTGGTATTAAATATTTCCATATCTGTTTCATCAGAAAATATATCTGAAAACAAAGAAATAAATATTGCATAATCTTCTCTTGTCCAAACATCTTCTCCTGAAACACCTTTTACTTTCTTAAATCCTTTCCCTCCCATTTGTGCATTGTCTTTGGAAGTTATATCTACAGTCATACCGTCAGAATAAATTTCATTATCTTTTAATGCCAAATCCAGTCCCGTAAATATAATTTTGGATATTCCCATAGTTTTAGCGGTATAATAAGCCTGCATAACTGCGCTGCAAGCTGTTTCAAACAATGTAATTTCTCCTGCTGTAATTTCACTTAAATAAGAAGAAATTAAATCATTTTGAGAATAATAATTCAAAATATTAGAAAAATTTTCATATACATATTTATTTACTCTTGTGTCGGCAGTTATGATAACATCGGATAATTTATCTTCTATCCCTTCCAAATGATATTCAACTCCTTCAACAACATCAGAGAAAACTGCAAAGTCAGGTTTTATTCCGTTTTCTAATAAAAATCTTAACGGTCTGTTTACTGCAAATATTACAAATTTATTTCTGTTAGCCTTAATAAATTCTATATTTTCTTTTAATGAAGGCCCTGCCGCCAAAACAAGGGCTGTTTTCCCTTCAAAACATTTATTTAACCACGATACGGGTCTCGAATTTTTCATATTTAACATATTTGAGAGAGAATGATTTGCCCAAGATTTGGCAAGTTTTTTTATTGTTCCAATATCCATCTTTTTGAGCGAGCATACTTCTACTATATTATTCGTAAATTCGATAAACTCCTGAGTAGCGAGTTGTTCATAAGCTTTTGGATAGAGGAATACAAGTTTATCTGTGGATAAATACTTATGTGTAATGAAATTCAAACAATCTTTTCTGTCACAGGTAATATAAACTCTATCATCAGAAATAACATCACTGAAATCAACATATTCAAGAACAAATCTCATTATATCAAGTTTAGGTTCGTATAAAACAACTCTGCAATTTGAATTTACATAAGCTCGTTTAAAAATGTATCCTAACCCTAAACCAAAAACAACAATTATATCGTGCTTATTAACTTCAAAATCAACATTTATATTCCATGTAGTTTTTGCAACCCTTATTGGGTCATATATATCATCGAGCGCTAAACCGCTGTAAGAAATAAAATAATCTTTTGATTCGGCTTCATAAACTTCAATATTCTCTCCGGCTTCTTCTATTGTCATTTCTTGAAGCTTTTGGGCTAAAACAGGATTTTTTGTTTTTAATGCCTCAATATTTTTTGAAAACATAAATACTTCTCCCCAATTTTAATATATTTGTTTATATGATAAACTTATTTTGTAAAGTATAAAACATTCAAATAGATGATATTATGAAAAATAAAGATTTTACAATAAATATAGCTCATTTGTATCCGGATTTAATGAATATATACGGTGATTTTGGAAATGTTTGTGCTCTTTATAACAGATTGAAATGGAGAGGCATAAAAGTAAATGTCGATAAAATAACCAAAGACGATAAAATTGATTTTAATAAATATGATATTTATTTTATCGGAGGAGGACAAGACAAGCAGCAGTACGCTGTTTCTAATGAATTTATAAAAAACAAAAATGCTTTTTATGATTTGAAAGAAAATAATATTGTAATGCTTGGAATTTGCGGCGGTTATCAACTTATGGGCAAGTATTATCAACCTTTTGAACAAGACAGGGTACAAGGACTTGATATACTCGATGTTTATACAACGGCAGGGAATAAAAGATGTATAGGTAATGTTACTGTCGAAACGGATTTTTTATCACCAAAAACACTTGTCGGATTTGAAAATCACAGCGGAATTACAATATTAGGACAAGGAGTTTCCCCAATTGGCAAAGTTAAAGTCGGATTTGGGAACGATACGGAGAACAAGCAAGAAGGAGCTTATTCAAAAAATATATTCGGAACATATTTACACGGTTCGCTTCTTCCTAAAAATCCTCATTTTTGTGATTATTTATTAACTTTGGCAATAAGAACAAAATTAAAAGATGAGAATTTTATTTTATCGAATTTGGATGATGAATTGGAATATTTAGCTCATAATAGAGTAATTAATAAAAAATATTCTTAATTATATACATTATTGCCCAATAAAAATTTTGCTATTTATAAACGAATTTAATTTATAAATGAAATATAATAATGTTTTAATATGTATAGACAAAATTTTTTATAGTCATAGATTAAATTTAATTGAAAAAATCAAATTTTCATTTGGACACTTCTGAATTTTTTATGATGCAAACTGACAAATGAATAGTATTCTTTATGCATTATAGAATATATTTAATTTTCTGCATAAAAGATTTCAAAAGTTTGTCTTTTCCTGATTTTGGCATTACCTCCTTTAACCAGCCATAACAAACTGCCCATACCAAACATTACTGAAAGTATAACTGAAGAAGGATATACCCAAAGATACCTTCTTGCGCCGGTTTTATTAATTGAACCGACAAAATATATATCAGGATTTGATTTTAAATAGAAATTATCAATTGTTAACTGAGAAGGTACTCCTCTTAAAGCATTCGGAGAAATCGTTTCTACCCTTGCAATAATTTCTGAACCTTGCGGAATTGCTGTTGAATTAATTTTTACATCATTTTTGGTAATAAAAATTACTTCCATTCCTTCAGTAAACTTTCGCTTCGTTGAAATAGTTTGGGAAGGATTAATTTTTAAAACGGTTCTGTCTAAAGATGTATAATCATAGTTAGTATTAATTCTGACATTTGATTTTTTGCCTTGCAAATTTTCTTGAGCAAAATCATCAGTAATTGCACGATTGGGAAATGTCCGTTTATATGGAACCTTAATATTATTTTGTACAAAATCATCAGTAATTTGCTCGTTATGGAAATTTTGTATGGGAGTGATATTTTTCAAAGTTTCTTTAGCAAATTCATCTTCAATCTTATCTTCCGCAAAAGTAAAAACAGGTAAAAATATAAGTTCTATTGAACATAAGAGAATAAATAATCTTTTCATAATTTTTATTGATACCTTAATGTAGCTTTTGAACCACTTTTATATTTTTGTTGAAATTTTAATCTATTGTTTGTGGAAGTTAAAAGAAAATTTTGATAATAAACATTGTCCTTATACTTATTATCAGCTAAGTATTCAGGATATTTTGTAAAAATATATTCATATACATAAGCCAATCTTCTTGAAGTTAAAGGATGGGTACCAAATATTTCGTATCTCCTTTGTCCCATAAATTTATTCATTATCACAATATATGCAACAGGATTATAGCCGGCCTTTACCATATAATCAACAGCTCTTTTATCGGCAAGTTTTTCATATTTTCTCGGCACAAAAACATACGGAATATTTGAAAACGCACCTCTGCAAATTCCGTCATAAGAATCAACACCATGAGAAATTTCGTGTGCTAAAATTCCTGCCAATTCATCATCTGATTCAATATAATTAAACAGTCCTTTATAAAAAGTCATCGTTCTGTCCCTCTGGCTGGTATAAGCATTTACTGTCGATTTTTTAGAATAATAGAATACCATCCTTTTTTCTATCCTGTTTGCATTTAAAATATTAAAGCCTATTTTGCTTATTCTTTTCTGAACTTCAGCCTGATTGTTTTTTAAAGAATCTATTTCAACATCTAAATCAAGACAAAAACTTTTTTGGCATAGGCAGAAACTCAATAATGTTAATAAACAAATCAAAATCTTTTTCATAATAACTCTCTCCCAATTATTTATAAATATTCGTTCTTAATTCAATAATTTCATCAATTGTTTTTTCATAAAAATCTTTATCATTTAATAATTTTTCCGCATTTTTAATAAAATCTGTTAAAACACTTTTTATATTTTGATTATTAAAATCTAACATATCTCTAATCATTGTTTTATTAGACAAAGCAAGCCTTGTTGCATCACGAAATCCACTGGAAGCAAGAGTCTTAGCAAGCTCTTTCAGCTTGTTATCATTTTCATTTAAAAGACTGCAAACTAATGCTTGACTAATAAGTGCCGGAGTATGACTGATTAATGCACAAGCCTTGTCATGAGAAACAAAATCCGTAAAAATAGGAACTGCTTTTAAATCATAAATTATTTCTTTTAAAGAATTCAAATCCTCTTCGTTCTGATTTTCCTGTTCTATTATTACCCATTTTGCATTATTAAACATTCCTGCAAATGAATTTTCAAAACCTGTTTTTTCTGTTCCTGCCATAGGATGTGTCGAAATAAATTTGCAGGGCAAATCTTTACATTGGCTGATAATATCAGTTTTAAAACTCGCCACATCTGAAATTATACAATTTTTATCAACATATTCGGATATTTTTTGTATTTGTTCTGCGGTTTTATTTATAGGAGAACAAACAAATATTATATCTGCTTCCTTCAATTCAGCAAGAGAAGGTATAGCAATAACATTATCATAATTACTTAAACTTTCAACAGTTTTTTTATTTGTTGAATATGCAAAAATTTTATATTTATTTGTTTCGTTTAATCCTTTTAAAATTGAACCGCCGATTAAACCTAAAGATACAATACCGATATTTTTCATTTTTCACCTAAACATCTATTTCATCAAGCATTATCAACGTATAATCAGGAGTAATTTCTTCCGGCGCAACAACCATACATTTTAAATAAAATGTATTTAAAATTTCACTTATAAAATTTCTTATATCATTTTGAACAATAATAGGCGTACATTCATTTAGATTATTATGTTTTGAAGAAATGTTATACAGTTCTTCCAATAATTTTTCCGCAAGACTGTCATCCATAAGCTCTTCATCATCACTATTTTCCATTAATGCTCTAAATTTGTCTTGAGTTTTATCAGACAAGCAAATTGCATATATTTCATTATTTTCATTAGCTAAACTTGCGGAAATCTGCCTTCTCAAAGCAAATCTAATCGTAGACATAACATCTTCTTCACTATCTTGAGTATCACTTATCTTTTCAAATATAAATACAATATCACTAACGCTGACATTTTCTTTTATAAGTTGAGCTAAGATATGTCTGATTTCGCCCAATGTAATAACTTCAGGAATAAGTGACTCAACAAGAAAATGATTTTCTTTTATTACAAGCTCAAGATAATTGTTCATATCCTGATAGTCAAGTATCTCATCAACATATTTAAGAGTAACAAATTCAAGCGCATCTGTAATAAATTGAGCAGCATTTCTGCCGTTTTCCCAAAAATCTTTCGCTCTGGCTTCATCAACCCAAGCAACTTGAGTATGATTAAGTATATCGTCTTCAATAATAATATCTTCGCCTTTTTTTATGTTTAATAAATTCGTTTCAATAACTCTATGATGCGCATAGGCTTTTCCTTTAAACGCACTGGAATTTCTTATAATTATTTCAAACTCATTTTCATCAAGTTCTTCCGACAATTCAAATTTTACATAGGGAATAACGTAACCTAATTTATCCGTTAATTTTTGTCTTAATTTTACCGTTTCGCAAAGCAGTTCATTATCACTGTCAGTACTTGTTAAATCACCTAGTTCTTCCGATAAAACAATTTTTATTTTATCAACTTCGATACGATTATACATCTTCTGAGGATCAATAACCGTTTGGAGTTCTGCTTTAATTTCTTTTAATTCACTTAATTCTCTTGATATTTCTAAGTTAAGCTTTGCGTGCTCTTCTTCCGTACTTATATTTTCAAGAGAGGCTTTAATCTTTCTGATTTTATTTTTCTTTTCCCTGATTTTTCTTTGGAATTGCAAACATAAATTATAAGGTTCTTGCGCAGTTCTGAACATCTTTTCAAGAGGATTATCCAAATCTCCGACATTCGTATTAAAATCTTCTTCAATTATTTCTACTTCTCTTGAAAAAATACAATTATAACAAGGCTTCCCGCTCTCAGTTTGAGCTTCATGCATCGTATATAATTCCCAACCATCAGCAGACATGGAATTAAGCAGATATTCAATACCTGTAGCATCATCGAGTGGTGCAATTTTTACCGCATATTCCGTCCTAAAATCTTTGAACATAAATAATATACTCCATTTTTCTTTTTACATTAACATAAAAATCATTTATATAAAAGTTTTATTTACAAAAGTATTGTCACTAATAAAATAATTTTTCTTCATATATTTGCGTAAAAATTTAAAACTGATTATAATGTTATAGTTGTTATAAAAGGGTATATATGACAGAAGATATTAATAAAAATGTGATAAGCATTTTTAGAAGACATAAGTCAAATAAATTAACACAAGATGACAGTAAACTAATCAAATGTGATGATGATGTTTACTGTGTTACTATTAAGCATGATGTAAATGGTCATCCTTTTCATAAAGCTGATTTAATAGAAAGAGCAAACGAAATTGAATATCTGGTAAAAGTTCTTATTGAGACACCCACTAATCCTTATATAAATAACTATATTGTTAAGGGTGAAGATTTAATTTCTTTTATAGACAAATTTATAAAACACAAGAAAAAAGGGACTGTTATCGAAATAGATAAATACATTCCTGATGATTTAGCATAATTAATATATTGATAGGTGGAAAAATTTAAAAAATCTGTTAAAATGGTAGTATGAAAAGATTATTAAATTTATTTTTAATTTTTACGTTTTTAATGGTTGGTATTTGTAATACAAGTCATGCTTTTTGTGAGAGTAAATACCGCATAGTATTATTTTATGCTGATTGGAATGTTTATTCCGCTAAAGCAGTTACTACAATGCAAAAGGTCTCTGATTTATCAAACGGGAAATTTACATTGAAAAAAATTAATATTGATGATCAAGCCTCGAGCTTTGATATACAACATCTCGGACTCAGACCAAAGTATACAATCCCCTGTTATTATGTAATAGACAGAAATGACAGAATTTTATATGAAACAAAATTTTATGATGAAAAACCTGAAGAAATCTTAAAAATCATAAAAAATTCATTAGATAATTGAATGAATAGCAGTTCTTATTTCATCTGCAATTTGTGCTATATATGAAGCATCAGTTATACCGCTCAAAACAACATCGGCAACTTTTTCATAAGGTCTGATGTATAACTCTGCTCCTCGATTTACTATTTCAAAAAGCATATCTGCGGCTTTGCCTGTCTTGCCTCTGGAAGCAGATCTCTTGTACCATCTATCTTTAATGATATCCTGCGGGGTACTTATAAAAATAGATATATCAAGTAATTCCCGAATTTCTTTCTCTAATACAAACAAGCCTTCAACAAGTGTAATCTTTGCAGGTTTCATTTCTATTTTGTTAGGAATACTCTCTATTGTCAAAAAGTTATACTCAGGCGTATAAATAGTCAGCCCAGATTTAATTCTCCCTAAATCTCTATATAATAAATCTATATCCACAGCTTTTGGCTCATCAAAATTTATACCCATTTCCAAAAGTTTTTCAAAGCTGCCAAATTCTTTTAATTCCTTTGAATAATCTTTATAATAATTGTCGCTGGTGATTATTGTATATAAATCTTTTTTATCTTTTATGCATATTTCAAGTATCTTTTTTGCAAGAGTAGATTTGCCCGAAGCTGATTCACCCGATACTCCCAGTAAAAGATTTTTGTGCGGATATTTAACAATTTTCAAAGCTAAATCTTCTATAAAGTTTTCTCTTATTTTTAAGAAAAGAGGGTTACTCGAATGCATATCTTTATCAATGATATTCCATAACGCATCGGAAATCTGTTTTGCTAAATAACTGTCATTATCTTCATCAGAAAACTTTGGTATAGAAAAAGAATTATATTCTATAGTTTGTACCATTCATAAACTCCAAATGAATGCTTAAATACTCCAACATATATTAGAATAATCTAAATTAAATTTATTGTACAGTATTTAACCCGAAAATTTTTGTAAAGAATTGTAACAATTGCACCAAAACTCCTGAAGTTACCATTTTATCCTCTCCTAAGGATTAGGAAAGGGAATTCCTTATTCATGCCGGTTTTATCAACCAATCTGTTTGTAGAGCATAAATGCCAATAATATAATCACAGAAATTATTAGAGCAAAAAATATCTTTTTAAAAAGACTTATTTCCTGTTTCTTATTGGAAATATTTTTAATAACAGGCTGCTTAATTTGTTCCTTGTTAGTTTTAGCAGAAACTTTTCCCTTTTTCGGCTCTGCTTTTTTAGTTTCCTCTTTTAATGCGGTATATTTATCAGAGAGAGTCTTGTTTGATTTTTTACCTGTAATCAACAAATCTATATCAAAACTAAGTCCCAATATTTTTTTATCTTCACCATTTATTGAAATAAAATAATTTATAGCAACTTCAAACGCACGTTGCAAACATTCGAGCGCAACAATACCATCCTGCTGCACTTTTTTTGAATGAACTGATTTATTACCGTTTTGTTTCAAAAAATATAAGTCATCAATAAATTCTTTTTCTCTCGGATTGCCCTTTGATTTATCTTTAAGGCAATTTAACATTTCATCAAAATTAGTGACTTGCAAGCTCGTATTTTTTAGCATGTTTTTTGTTACAACCTCTGCAAATCTTCTTGTTTGTGTCATACATTGTTCAAAATATTCATCACGATAAAGTTTTTCCGCATCATAAATAATGCTATACAAATCCTTATCAACCTTTTTTAAAAATTCAAAATTACTCATAATCTCTTATTTAAATATTGCATTTATTAAATATCTGTTTTGCATAATTTTTGGTAAGAAAGAATGCCAAAACGATAGATATTACAGGAGAAATGATATACAATACCCAACTCCAATATTGATGTATAAACGAAAGCATAATCGTAATAGAAAGTATCGTTACCATATAAAAAGTAATCATAAGAAAAATTAAATATATTAAAAAGGTCTTTAAATATTTAACAAATACATCTTGCTTCTTTTCATCCGGATAAACAAAATCTTCGGTAACATTTTCATATTTTTGAGAAATCTGCAATTCATCTATAAGCACTAAATTTTTGAAAAATCTGTTAAAGAATTCTTTAAAAGCGTGCTCCGTAATTTTTTTTGTATCCTTTGGGAAACCGAAGCTGTTTGGCTGTCTTAAAAATACAAATATTTTTCCGCCTTTAAATAAAATACCGTTTAAGTTCATCATATTGTTGAAATTCTCAAAATAATCACAATTCATAAACTCTTTAATTTTTTCTTCATCATCATTTGTTTGAGCATTTATATCAAGATTTTTTGTTATAAACGCACTGTACTTTAAATCAAGAAAATCATTTAATACTAATATAGTTCCGGTAATCTTATTATAAAATTTGCTTTTTACGGTATAAGATAATTTTTCCATTTTAACAACAGCTAATTCGTATGATATATCATCATATTTACCGTAAAAAACATCTTCTATATAAGCGGTATTAAACATCTTTGGAAAACTTGATTTTATATCACGAAGATTTATAAAACAGCATTCTTTTTTGGTATTAATATTAAAATCACCAAAAACACAATTATATAGATTTTTTATTTTGTTTTTGTAATCAACAAAGACAATTCTTGAAAAATATCCGAGAACAAGGTTTGGAATTATTGCCAAAATATAGAAAAAAGGATCATTCTCAACACCCATAGCCGGCAATGTATAATTTTTAAATAAAAGAATTATCAATATGAATAAAACTATGTGCAAAAATATGTGTAAGATAAAAAGTTTCTTCCCGGAGTTTTCTATATCTGATATTTTAGGAAAAACCTTCTCATTCCAAATACTATCTATATGAGCAATATTAAATTTCTTATCCGTATATCCCATAATGCTATAATTATACTCTATTATTTTAGAAACATCAACAAATTAAATTTAGAAAATATTATTTTAAAACAGATAATGTTTTATAATTTTCTAAATATGGCAAATGTTCTTTTTTTATCAATTCTCCTGGTGCTAAAATAAAAATCCCCGGAGGACATTCCGCAATAAGTTCGGCACAAATTCTTCCGACAGCTTCTTGCGTAGGAATTATCTCCTGTTCATGATAGAAGGCTTTTTGCGGAGACATAATAATCTGTGGTTCTAAAAGCGGCATAAATTTGCAATTTTCTAAATATGATAAATCTTCATACTTTTCATTTGCTATCTCTCTTATAGCATTTATAAGACAACTGACATCCTCTTCTCTTGTACCGATATTACATAAAGCTAATACACCATAATCGGTAGAAGCTTCTATTTCTATATTGTAATTTAATTTCAACAGATTTTCTATTTTTCTACCCTTCAAACCTCTAATTTTAAAATAAACTCTTGTAGGTTCAAGTTTTAACCATTGGTTTTCTTCCAATATTTCAACATTATGTATATTTCTTAATTTGGATTTAATATAAACAGTTGTTTGGATAGCTTTATTTATCTTATTCTGTCCTTCCTCACTCATAAGATAAGCTCTTGCCGCATCAAGACTGGCTAAAAGCATAACTGACGGACTGGTAGTATGAAGCAATTTTAAAGAATGTTCCATTAGGTGCTCATTCACAAGTGAATTTTTAGCTAAGCTCAACATTGAACTTTGAGAAAAACTGCCTGCCGTTTTGTGCATTGAGTGAACAACAACATCCGCACCAAGTTCTAATGCACTTTTGGGTAAATTTTCAGAAAAATTCCATAATGCACCATGTGCTTCGTCAACTGCTAAAATAACTCCTTTTTTATGGCAAATATCGGCAATTTTTTCAATATCACTGATTATTCCTTCATAAGTGGGACTGGTTATCCAAACAAGTGAAGTATCAGGATTAAGCGTAAGTTTTTTTTCAATAAACTCAGGAGAAATTCCACCCCATATACTCCAATCATCAAGTTTTTCAGGAGTAAGCCAAACAGGATTAGCACCGGTCATAATAAGTCCGGTTAATGCGCTTCTGTGACAATTGCGTCCGATAAGGACTTTTGAATTAGGTTTTGTGCAAGTCATAGCAATTGCAAAATTTCCTATTGAAGAGCCGTTTAAAAGAAAAAATGTGCGTTTTGCATTCATTGCCTCTGCCATTAAATCTTGTGCCTTTTTTATTGCTCCTGTTGCAGGATTAAGTGTACCAATATTATTAAATTCATCGGTACAATCCAAAAAAGCACCATGCCTGTTTATAAGACTCTTAAATTCATCCAATAAACAGTTACCTTTTGTATGCGCAGGTATATGAAATTGTTTTGTCGGATTGGAAACAAATCTTTCTAAGGCAGAAATAATAGGAGCCTCAGTCTGAGTTTTTTTTATTTCGGTATTATTACCTGTTTGTAAAATGTTTTTTTTCAACGAAATTTCCTCGACAAAATGCTTCAACAATTAATTATATAAAAACACAAATTAAAAAAAAATGCCATATAAATTGTATAAAATTATTATATTAAACAGTGATATATAATTGTAAAATTTTACCCGTTGTTACTATCTTTTATTTATAAGTTTATTTTTGTTATAATAAATTCATCTGAGATTGAAATAGGAGATAATAATGTTAGATTTGGTAAAAGACAGAGCAGAAATCGGTGTTTTTGGCGGTTCAGGTTTTTACAAATTTTTAGAAGATGTAAAAGAAATTAAAATTGATACTCCATACGGAAGTCCGAGTGATAAACTTATGATTGGTAAAATAGGAAATAAAACAGTTGCTTTTCTTCCCCGTCATGGAAGAAATCACGATATACTTCCGCATAGAATAAATTACAGGGCTAATGTCTGGGCAATGAAAGAATTAGGAGTAAAAAGAGTTATTTCTCCTTGCGCTGTAGGAAGCTTGCAAAAAGATATTCACCCCGGTGATTTTGTAATTTGCGACCAATTTGTTAATTTCACATCAGGCAGAAAAGATACATTTTTTGAGGGTCCTGTTTGTACTCATATCAGTGTTTCTGACCCATATTGCCCTGAGCTCAGAGATTTAGCCATAAATATAGTTGAGAAAAATAATTTTAATGTTCATAAAACAGGAACAATGCTTGTTATAAACGGACCCAGATTTTCTACAAAAGCTGAATCAAAATTTTATACTTCACAAGGTTGGTCTGTTATAGGTATGACCAACTATCCTGAAACATATTTAGTCAGAGAACTTAATATGTGTCCTTTAACACTTGCTCTTGTAACAGATTATGATGCTGGATTAGTCGCTGATGTTGAACCGGTCAGCAATGCAACTGTATTTGAAACATTTAATAATAATATTAAAAATCTTAAACAGGTATTGTTTGAATTAATTGAAAATATACCTGAAGAAAGACATAATTGTAATTGTGCAAAAACTTTAGAAAGCGGCAGGCTATAATGGGAAATGTAATAATACAATTTGTTAATTTACTTTTTGAAGCACTGTGGATAATTATTTTTATAAGAATATTACTGACGTGGTTCCCGCAGGTTAATTGGTACAACCAGCCATTTGCTTTTTTAAAACAAGTATCGGATCCGATATTATTGCCATTCAGAGCAATTATACCTCCATTTGGAGGATTGGATTTTTCACCGGTTGTAGCATTTATTGTTCTTGGAATAGTTCAACAATTAGTTATGCAAATATTACACAATATTTTTTAGAGGAAAAGATTATGGAAAAGAAAAAATTTTATATAACTACAGCAATAGATTATGTTAACGGACTCCCTCATATAGGACATGCTTATGAAAAAATTGCTTCGGATGTTATTGCAAGACATCATAAGCAAAAAGGCGAAGATGTTTTCTTTTTAACAGGCTCAGATGAACATGGTATAAAAATTCAAAAAACCGCGGCAAAAGCAGGCATTTCACCAAAAGAACACTGTGATAATACAAGCAGTGAGTTCAAAAAAGCTTGGAAAAAGGCTGATATTGATTATAACAGATTTATCAGAACAACGGATACTGACCATGAAAAAGTTGTTCAATGGGTTTTTGAGGAATTATTAAAAAAAGGAGATATTTATAAAAGTTCTTATAAAGGTTTATACTGCAATGGGTGCGAAGCATTTTTAGCCTCAAAAGATTTGGATGAAGAAGGAAGATGTCCTAATCACCTTGAAAAACCGCAAGTCGTTGAAGAAGAAAACTACTTCTTTAAACTTTCAAAATATAAAGATGCGATTATTAAACATATAAAAGAAAATCCGATGTTTATTCTTCCTGAATCAAGAGCGAATGAAATACTTAATCAGCTTCAAGATATTGAAGATATTAGTGTTTCAAGAAATATTAATTCAGTAAGCTGGGGTATTCCGGTTCCTAATGATGACAGCCAAATAATTTATGTTTGGATTGATGCATTAACAAATTATATTACAGGTGCAAAAGTATTGGAGGACAAAGAAAACTTCAATAAATATTGGCCCTGCGATGTTCATGTAATCGGCAAAGATATTTTGAAATTCCATTCTATATATTGGATAGCATTTTTAATGGCAATGGGAATTGAATTGCCTAAGACAATTTTTGCTCACGGGTGGATTACCATTGACGAAACAAAAATGAGTAAATCTTTAGGAAATGTTATCAGCATAGATAATCTTATTAAT
>JAEEGL016529329.1_pt1 | contig 20251 bp, 20 predicted proteins | sample 9134231 | NCBI WGS metagenome assembly JAEEGL01 (sample SAMN16246548, study PRJNA631951) | gut metagenome | biome: gut microbiome; feature: rumen; material: fiber-attached | host: Bos | place: Iran: Karaj | collected 2018-10 | reverse complement strand
TCATTACTCTGACCCCCTGAGGTTGATTTATGTGTTTTTATTATTCAATTTCAAAGTTTTCTGTTTTCAGGTCGCAATAATATCTTCCGCTCTCGGCGGTAAACCTGAGCACACAGTAGTCGGGATCGGTGACGCCGCCCTTATAAAACATTGTGTCGCCTTTTCGCCATATCATATCTTTGGTTTCCTGATTCGTCAGCACTTCCATTTTGCCTTTGAGCATTACTCCCGTATACTTTACGAGCCCCTTGTGGTAAAAGTAGATTGAGGCGTTGGGGTTTTCAAGATACTGCTTTACTCTCATTGAAGAAGTATTGGTCGAAAAGTAAAAACAGCGCAGGCCTTCGATTTTTCGCGGCATGAGCATTGCTTTTACATTGGGGAATCCTTCACCGTCAACCGAGCATATAAAAGCGACTTTTTGCTTTGCAATAAAAGCGGCAATGGTTTTATTATCCATATTATCTCTCTTTCAGTAAACAATCACAGTGTAATAAAGCCTTCAAGGCGGATATCTCTTGAAGAAGACGCGGCACAGATGCGGAACTTGCCGGGCTCAACCACCCACTCATATTTCGCGTTCATAAGGCGGAATGAGTTGAAATCCAGGCTGAATTCCAGAGTCTGCTTTTCGCCGGGAGCGAGGGTGACGCGCTTGAATGCTTTAAGAAGAATCGGCGGAGTTACGACAGTGCTCTCGCAGTCTTCAACATATATCTGCACTGCCTCGTCACCGCTGACTTTTCCGGTATTTTGCACGGTAACCTTCACGGTCACATCGGTGTCGCCCGTTTTTATCAGTTCAAGGTCCGAATATTCAAACGAGGTGTAACTCAGGCCGTGACCGAAGAGGTAAAGCGCGCTCCCGTCACCTTCAATGTAATCGTTGCTCTTGCCGGTAAACATTGAATAATAGCAGGGAATCATACCGCTGCTGCGCGGCAGTGAATAAGGCAGTTTGCCGCCGGGATTGATTTTGCCTGTAAGCGCTTCGGCAACAGCTTTCGCACCGCATTCGCCGCCGAACCATGTTTCCAATATCGCGCTGCAGACTTCACTCTCCTTTGACAGTTCAAGAGGTCTGCCGTTTTCAAGCACAAGCACAACGGGTGCTCCGAGTCCGGACAGGCGAAGAATCAACTCTCTCTGCCTGCCGCTTAAAGTGAGTTCGCATCTGTCGTGGCACTCGCCGCTCGTGAGTTCATTGTCGCCGCCGACAAATATAATAACATCCGCTCCTTCGGCAAGCCGCACGGCGTCGTCAAGAGCGTCTTCAATCTTCGCGAGTTTTTCGCGTTTAAGGTGAGGCTGGTCTGCCGCTATGCCTGAAAGTTCAAAATCATCGCATATACCGCAGCCGTCAGCCTGCACTATATCTATGCCGGGAAGCGCTTTTTTCAATTCTTCATATACGCTTGTTATTTCCACATAAACCGGTGTGGAAGAGTAGTTGCCTATCTGCTGATGATCGGATGAAGGACCGATGAGAGCAATTTTCTTTATCTTTGCGGTGTCAAGCGGAAGCACACCGTCATTTTTAAGAAGAGTGACGGATTTTTCGGCAATTTCAAGCGCGGCCGCCCTGTGCTCCGGGCAGTGCACCACACTCTCCCACCGGGTTTCATCGGTGTAGGGATTTTCAAAAAGCCCGAGCAGAAATTTAAGGCGAAGAATTCGGCGGCAGGAATCATTGATGTTTTCTTCGTCAATCCTGCCTTCATTAATGAGTTCAACCAGGGAATTCACCCAGAATTCGTGGCTGCATTCACATCCGCCCAGGCAGTCGAGCCCGTTTTTCTTTGTAAGATAGATTGTTTCTTTATCGTCTTCGGTCAGGTGATGCGTTGTTTTTACGCGCTCAACCCCGCTCCAGTCGGAGCGGCAGATTCCTCTGAGGCCGAATCTTTCTTTGAGCACCGTTTTAAGGTAATGTTCGGAAGTGATAACCACATCGCCGTCAATTGAATTGTAACTGACCATTGCGTCATAGGCGCCCGCTTCTTTTATACCCGCCTCAAAAACGGGCAGATAGCAGTTTTCAACCTCGCGTGTGCCGACATTTGCGGGCGCGCAGTTTACGCCGCCCTCGGGCACGCCGTGGACACAGTAATGCTTCGGCTCGGCAATAACGGAATCGTTTCTTGAAATATCGCCGTTTTGCTCGGCACTGACAACCGCGTAAGCGAAGCGGGAGGAAAGATAGGTATCCTCGCCGAAAGTTTCTTCGGTCCTGCCCCAGCGCGGGTCTCTTGCAACATCCAGATTAGGCGCAAGAATTTCGTGAATACCGAGCGCTCTCGTTTCGCTCGCGATTACACGACCCGCCTTTGTGCCGGCGGAGGTGTCAAAAGTTGCCGACCAGGCGGTGGGGCTCGGCAAAATCGTGCCTCTCGTGCCGCAGATTCCGTGAAGCGCCTCGCCTGTGAATATTACGGGAATACCGAGCCTTGTGTGCTCCACGAAAAAGCGCTGTATTCTGTTCATAACAGCAGGCACAGAATAATTATCGTGAATACATCCAAGACCGCTCTCGCCGAAATCCCTCGCGAGTTTTTCATAATCATACTCCGAATCGGGTGACACGGACAGGCGGTGATTCGGATCGATTTTTGTACAGTATTCGTTGCCGAATTTAAGATCGAGCTGACCGATTTTTTCCCTGAGAGTCATTCTGCCAATAAGGTCGTCGAGCCGCTCTTCAATATCGAGGTCAGGATTAAGGTAAGGAAGCACGCTTTTATCCATAAGCAATCTCCTCTGTCAGTATGTATTTATAATTCAGCCGGTTCGGTGATGAAGTGGAAACTGTCAATCCAGAGTTCCGCGCCGCTTTCGGGCCTTAAAACAAGGCAGATGTCACTCACATCATCAAGCAGCGTATCGAAGCGGAAGAAATCGTTGCGGCGGCAGTACCATTCAAATGAATCCGTCGGATTATCGGCGCGCACCGTTCCGAGAAGGCGTCCGTTTTCTCCGCCCGCCATAACATCAATTGACGCCTTTCCGCCGACGCAGTAATAATCAACGGAAAAGCCCGTTTTGTTATTGAGATTTCTGATTTTGGGATAAGTGAGCACCGCTTTTTCTTTGCAGGAAACGCAGAAGCCGAAAAGGCACTTGTTTTCAACCTTGCGAACATTTTCGCCTTTCATATACCACTGTGCTTCAATTCTGTTCCAATCGGAATCATACTGCCCGACGCCGTATTCAACAATCATCTGATCGGTGACAAGTTCACCGTTTTCTTTTATATGCACGTAACACAGACCGCTTGAGCGGTACATTTCGGTCTGCTCCTTGACAGTAATTGCCTGAAAAAGCTGACCGTTCCACTCGCAGAAACTGCTGTGGTCAATTGTGGATGCCATGTGCCCCATGAAATGATAAGGGCCGTAAACGCAGTCCGAAACGGCGTAAAAACCGCCGTAACTGAGATAGTATTTTCCGCCGAATTTGTTGAGAGAGGCCTTGTCGTCACCGCAGTGGTCGAGAGAAATTTTGCGAGGGGTTTCGGCAAAGGAAATCATATCTTCATTAAGCCTCGCGATGAAGTAGCCGCAACCTTCGCCGTAGCACCAGGCGGGGGCACCGAAAACAAGATAGTACTCCCCGTCGTCATCCTTGAAAACGCAGGGATCGTATTCCCTTGTCGGAGTAAGATTTCCGTCAAGAAGAGGACGCCCGAGAGCATCGGCGAAAGGACCGCCGGGGTTATCCGCAACGGCAACGCCGATTCTGCTGCTTCCGTCGGAGAAATAGTAATAGTATCTGCCGTTTCTTTCCGCCGCGTCAACAGCCCAGCAGCAGTCGGAAGGCCCCATAAAGAAATCCTCCGGCCTTATCACCGATTCAAGAGTCCATTCAACCGCATCATCGGTTGACCATATATGCCAGTCGTGCATACAAAATCCGCGTGCGTCGGGTACGGCATCGTGAGATGCGTATAGATACAGCCTGTCATTGAACACATGAATATGAGGGTCGCAGACGCCTGTGCCGGGTATTACCGGGTTTTTCTTTGAAATTACTTTTTTCATATTATCCTCACATTATTCTGCCGAAAATGTTTCCGGAAAAATCTTCAAGTGTATAATCATAGTAATTATAACATAATAAGTTTTAAGTGAAAACTATTTTTATAATTTTTATTAAAGATATCGATAAAATTTCAATCCGTTAATTTATTCAATTTGTCTGTTGAATAAGCGGAAGTATTGAACTATAATGTAAACAGAAGATAACATCTTCCAAGGCAAAACAAATGAGTTTAAGATTAACGAGGAGGTAATGTTATGAAAAACTCAGTCAAAAAATCATTATCCGTAATTCTTGCCGTTGTAATGATTGCGGCAGTCGCCCTTCAGGTTAATGCCGTGAACTTCAGCGAAACGAAGACAAGCGCGTTCATCAAAAAATTCGCTTCCGAAAAAGCGCTGAACGTTCAGATAGAAGACATTAACGAAAATCCCCTTAGCGTAAGCAACATTGTGCTTTCGGCAAAACTCAAAGACGATGACAGCGTAGATATCAAAGCAAGCGCCAATGTGAAACTGAGTTTTCTCTCAGCAAAAGCATACTTTGACGGCAAAGAACTGCTTGCTTATCTCTGGATTTTCAAAATCAACGCTTCCAAGATTGCAAAAGACGCTCTTGGCTACGATCTTGTACTCACGGAAGATCAGACCGCTCAGATCGCCTCAATTATGAAAGACATCATCAAACTTGCCGACAGCCCCGTTCTTTCGGCTCTCACAGTTGACAGTCAGACCGATACAAGTGAAAAATTCTCGGTTTCCGCAATGGCTCTGCTTACTGCGGCGTCAGGCGCAAGTGAAGCGGAAGTTCAGGCCGCTATGGCTTTGGCAGGCTATGACATCACCGGCAAGACCGACAAGGAAATCAAGGATATGCTTGTAGCCGCAAACAAAGCCGGCGCTCTCCTGCCCGTGCTCAAAGCCGCAGGCTCAGATGTAACTCAGGAAGACCTTGACCTTGTTATGGATTATATCTATGATACATTTGAGTTTACCTACAGCGGCAACGATGTCAAAGATATCGCGGTATACGGCGAAAACGGCGAAGAAATCTTTAAACTTTCATCACAGATTCCTTTTGCTGTCAAATCAATAGGCGCAGGCGAAGGCAATGTAAAGAAAGCCCCTGCATTCGGCATTGACATCACCGGAATGATAAGCGGAATTATCAAAAGCATTCTGAGCAATCTCGCATAACAAATTACAAAGGGAGCCGCAAGGCTCCCTTAAGTTTACACTAAGCAACAGTCTCCGAGCAAAACTCGGAGGCTGAATTTTTATATGTGTTTTTAATCAACTTCGTTAAGATATTCTTCAAAGGTGATGCCTTTATCCATTACTTCTTTTGCGATTTCGACGGAGTCAATATAGCGGAAATGCCAGGGCTCGTAGGAATAGCCCGTTATTGCGTCCTTACCTTCGGGGAAGCGGAGAATAAAACCGTAATCGGCGAGACGCCGTTTGCGTCTTTGCTCCCCTTATGTCCGCGGTGATCGTAGATTATGCACCTTGCCTTATCCTGCAAAAGTTCAACGGGCTTTTCGTAAACCTCGTGAGAACTGGTCCAGCCGTGCATCATAATCAGCGTATCGGGGCCGCTTCCTTTGTCTTCATAATACAGTTTTTCTCCGTTTTTGAGTGTGAAATAACTCATATTTCAATCTTCGCAGGTTTATTGGTTTTAATTATGACGCTTCAAAATGAAGGGATACATCAGCATCCGGTCTTACCGAAAAGGCAGCGTATCCGTTGCCGGCTTCAATAAAGTCAACGCCCTGCGCGCCGGTGAAAGTATTGTTACTGTAAATGACCTCGCCGCCGAGAGCGACCGTCTGCCCGTCTGTGCAGGGCACATATACGGTTGCCGCCGCTCCCCCGGGAAGAGAAGCGTCAAGGATGAATTTGCCATCCGCTTTGGTTTCGGTGACTTTGATATATCCTTTTACGGACGGGACAACGCACTTGACGGTATCGTTACCGCTCAACTCGGGTTTTATAATGTATTCTTCATACCCTGCTTTCACAGGTCTTACGCCTGCAAAGTATTTGCTCATTATCACAAGAGGACCGCCCGACCAGGCGTGATTTGATGTGCCGTCGGCTTTCACCCAGTTTTCCCAGAGGGTTGAATAATCCTCTTTTATCATTTTTTCGTATCTTTTGAGCATTCTGCTTCTTGCCTCGTCGTATCTGTCCATACGGCAGAGGGCTTCGAGCACATAATATTCCATATAGGGGCTTGAGTTGTAAGTGCCGGTAAGCACTGAAGTAATTGCGTCGTATTTATCTTCGCTCGCAAGCCCTGAAATAACAGCAAGAGCATTTGCTCTGTCATCGGGGCTGAGGTTACCGCTGCTCTTGTAGCCCTTATTTGTCCAGAGGGATTCATAGCCTGTTTTTATAAGAGCCATACGCGCTGTAATATCATCGCTGTTTTTACCGAGAATATCAGCCATCTCTTTGATGCACGAAAGAGCGTAGTAATACCAGGCGTTTTCAATCGCCGCCACATCGGCGTAGTTGCCCCAGTCAAGCCAGTCCCACGAGCCGGTGCGGTGCTCAACGAGATTATCGCTTCCGATTTTCCAGAGGTTGACGTAATTCAGCGCGGCATCATATACGGATGCGAGGAAATCCCTGTCGCCCGTGTACATATAGTAAGTGCGGAATCCGCAGATGCCCGCAAGTTGCTGCACGGGAAGTTCAAAGAAACTGTCGGTTGAAGGAACTACAGTCTGCAAAACATCATCTTCAATGTGACCGAGCATCGATGCGACGCCTTTCTGATACAGCAGGTACGAGTCAGCGTCAAGCGAATACATCATCATTGCCATTTCATTGGTCACATCGCCCCACCACTGCGCTCTCTCCCTGTCGGGGCAATCCATAAAATTATCACGCATTGTCACATAAAGGGTGCGAAGGGATTTTTGCCAGAGGGCATTCAGTTTTTCGTCCTTACACTCAAAGAGCCCTGAAAACTCTGTGTTGTAGCCTGTTTCTCTGTATTTGAGTTCAAGTATTTTCACGCCTGAAGGAAATTCGTAAGTGATATGCTCGCCGTTAAACCAGCCGAGCGCTTCAAATTCCTGCTCGCCGTCTTTTGTGATATAAGTATCGCTCACGGCACCGAGCCAGGTGTTTTCGGTAAATATTCTGATTTTTTTGCCCGCTTTCGCCTCTACCTTGAGATAGGGCGTGCACTGAGCGTTATAGGGGATATCGAGTGTGATAATTCTTTTTGTGATGAAAGTACGGCCAGCGAATTTCGCTGAATTTTCGTAATCTTTAAGGCCGTAATCTTTAAGCATGGGTATGCCGCGCGGATAGAGTTTGCCCCAGGGGGCACAGCCACCCTTGCCGTTTTCTTTCGCGTTTTGCCACGCGCTGTCATCAAAGGAGGGTGAAAGCCAGTCGCCGGTTTCTTTTCTTGCGTCGTAGTAAATGTTTGATTCGGGCAGCCTGTAATTCGGCTGTGAAACACCCGAGTCTTTAAGATAAGCGGCGTTGCGGCAGACTTTCCAGCTGCTGTCGGAAACAATATCGCCCGCCTCAAATATGAAGCCTGCTTTGCCGCTGTCGGTGCTTGAAAAACTTGTGTCCTTGCCCCAATACCAGACAAGGGCGCAGATGACATTTTTACCCGCTTTAAGATAAGGTGCAATATCAACGGTGTCAAAATAACTGTCGTCGGGCGTAGGGCCTCTTTTTACGCTGCCCTCAAACACCGCAGTCTCGCCGTTTATGTAAAGCCAGTATCTTGAATCGGCGGAAATATAAGCGCTGAGTGAAGACGGCACCTCGGAAAGGTCAACCGTCTTTCTCATACACATCCAAACGTTTTCTTCGCTGCCGTCGGATGAATCCCAGATATATTCCGCTGTCCAGTCGGTTTTTGGCTGTGTGTCGATGCGGGTGTAGGGTACGGTTTTATCGGGAACGGTGTACTCGTTTCTGAAAAGCATTCCTATATCAGCCCCTCCCGAGAAAAGATTTGAAAAGAAAGTAATAACGGCCATAAAGAAAGAAATGATTCTGTTCATTTTTCTTTCACCTCGTTAATTTACAGCGTACAGTCTGCCCGCAAGCGCAAGGCTCTCCTCCGGATCAAGCAGAGGCGAATATTCAAGCCCGCAAGCGCCCGTATATCCCGCTTTGTCAACTGCGGCAAAGATATTTTTATAATCGTTTTCGCCGTACTGCAATTCGTGCCTGCCGGGGTGACCCGCGGCGTGCAGATGGGCGATATATTCAAGGTTTTCCGTAATATTCGGTATTATATTTCCTTCGCTGACCTGCTGATGATAAATGTCAAATACCACTTTCACATTCGGACTGTTTACTTCACGCACAATATCAAACGCTTCGGCAGATGAGGTAAGATAATAGCCGGGGTGATCGACCTTTATGTTAAGCGGCTCAATCATCACCGTTACGCCTGCGCTTTCAAGTATTCCGGCGCCTGCTTTAAGCCCGTCAACTATTGACTTATGCTGTAACTCTCTGCCTGCGCCCGTGTCGGGGCCTACCTGAGTAATCAGTTTCTTTACGCCGAGCATGGATGCCGCTTCGCAGCTCTCTTTTATGCCGTCAAGCCAAAGTGAGCGGCAGTCTGGGTCGGTGAGCCTGAATTCGGAGGTGCACATACTTAAAAGAGTTACGCCGAAAGTATCAAGCGCCTTTGCGGCTTTTTCAATATCGAGATGTTTCCAGTCGTATATCTCGGCATATTTGTATCCGAGCCGTGATATTTTTTCAATCGCCTCTTTAAAAGGCAGATTATTGAAAAAGCAGGGCAATGGTACACAGAGTTTCATTTTTCGTTCCTTCCTGTCGGTGATTATTTCTTTTCCCAGTCGCAGATTCTGCCGTAATAATCAATCGTTCCGTTATCGCCCACAATTGCAAGCACGCCGCTTTCATTGCCGGTGATATACACTCTGTCGTGCCTGCAGATTTTGATTATGCCTGCAAGCACATCGATGTTAAGCGGGCTGTTGTTGGTGACAACGCAGGTATCGGGAAGCAAAGCCGAAATAAAATCGGAAGTGCTTGAGCCCGCATTGCAGTGATGTCCCACTTTAAGCAGATTGACTTTGCCTATTTCGGGGGCAAGGCGGGATTCGTCGCCCGTATAATTATCAATATCGCCCGCGAGGAAAATCTTCGTGCCGTTCTTTTCGAGAAGGACACCGAGAGAGTTATCATTTTCACCTACTCTTTCGGAGTTTTCGGGGTCAACGGTGTTCATTATCGTCACTGTGAAATTGCCGAGAGCAAACGGAGCGGAATCGGGCACAATCACGGGCACATTTCTTTCGCGCAGGGCGGAAACCATCTGATCGTAGACTTCCTGATTATCCCACGCCTCAATTTCATATTCGTTGATTTTACTGCTGTCATATTCTTTGAGATAAGCGCGGTCAACGGTTACATCCGGGTCGCTGATGATTGTATCAAATCCGCCGATATGGTCGGAATGAGCGTGAGTGCCGAGCACAAAATCGAGGTGAACTTTTCCGTCTTCACCCGCGCAGTTCTTTTTGAGATAAGAGAGCACTTCCTGCTCGTAGCCCGCGAGTTCAAGACTGGGAAAATCACGGGGATTATCGGTATCCTCTCCACCGTCAACCATAGCAAAATGACCGTCGCTCTCAATTATGATAGCGTCCGAACTGCCCGTTTTGAGAAAATGAATACGGTCGCTTCCCGTAACGCTGTCTTTATATGCGGGCAGGCTGCGGGCAACAAGCACCTTGAGGGCGCTCAGATGAGGAAACGCGAAACAAAATAAAGAAAGAAGCACGGCGATTAATCCTTTCGCGGATAATTTGCCTGTCATAGTAAAACCTCCGTATACTTTAAGTTGAATTTCGGGCGCGGAATCGTTTTATTTAATTATATCACGCGCAAAATATTTTTCAACAAAAAGAAAGATAAACACCCCGAAGGGTGCTTATCCGAAAAACTTATTCTATGCTCACGCATAATTATAAAACAGATCCGAGTCCCGGCTCAAGTGCTTTTGCCATACAGTAAAAGCCGAGGTCGTTGGGATGACAGCCGTCAACCGTGCCGGAGTCACCGCCGAAAGCAGTCAGCATCTGCGTTCCGTCTATGAAATAAACATTTCTGTCTCCGCTTTTAACTGCCGTTTCATAAGTTCGTTTTACTATATCGCGGCGGATTATATCATCTTCACAGGGTACGGGCTGCGGGCGAGAAAGCATAAACACCGGAAGGTCGGGCTGTTTTTCGCGTATGATGCCGAAAAATGCGGAATGCGTTGCTTCAAGATGCCCTGGGTCGGGCGCGTTATGGTCGTAGTCAAGCACAAACGCCGACATGCTGAGGTCTGCGATATATTCCGCCATACAGTTTTCGCCCTTCGCACTGCCCGAAAAGCCGAGATTGATATGATCGCACGAGAGAAGACGAGAAAGAATATTCTGGTAAGCGTTGCCGGGGCGTGACGCACATCCGCCCTGTGTGATGGACGAGCCGTAATAAACAACAGGCTTGGTCACGGCATAATCCCGCGCTTTCATAAGCGTTGCGCCTTCGGGAAAACCGAGTTCGAGTTTCGTGACGCCGCTGTAAAGCGGAAAATGCACGGTGATTTCACAAACACCTTCTGTCCCGGTATAAAGTTCGGCTGTGTATCCCGTTTCAACGTCAAACGGCGGCACAAAAGTTCCGCGGTAAACTCCGTCTGCATAAAGGTCAAAGCCCGCCGAGCCCGTCAGGGCAAAGTGAGGCATCTTTGTCACAGAGCGCATCTCAGCGCGCAGAACGATTCTGCCCGCATCGGTGCGAAAACGCACGCGCCCACCCGCCGTGTGCAGATTCAGGCCTTCAACGCCGTCGTTTGCCGCGCGCGCGACATCATAAGGCAGGCGGTAATAACCGTTTTCATCGCTCAAAAGCCCGTGAACGGTGAACGGCGGCTGAGAAACATCGAAAAAAACAGTCTGCTCCCCGCCCGAGGCTTTCACTCTGAAATTATTATCAATATCTTCAATTCTCATAATTATGTTTCCTCGCAGTTTTATCCGTCTTTTATTTCTTTTTTATGCGCAAGGTGAATACCTATATGACCTATGCCGAGAATAATTCCGGCGGCAAACAGAAACGGGTTTTTGCCGTAAACGGCAATCAGCAACACGGCGCACACGGGCAGAGTTGCTCCTGCAACGGGTATGCCGAGAATACTGCTATAAAAATCTTTCATCGTTTTATCGCTTCTGAAATAACGAATCCAGAAAATCTCATATAAAAGCATCAGCAGGAAAGCGCCCGCGAGCCATAAAAGCCAAGGGCTCAGCCCCTGAGGATTGAAAGACGAAAATATCAGGAGCAGGCAGGATACGGCAACCTCCCCCGCCCTCTCAAAAGCAAGGAGAATTTTGTTTTCGTTTTTTGCGTATTCGTCATAGTTTTCGGGCTTGTTTTTCGTCCAGAAGAAGTTAGGCACAAAAAGCATAATAAGAAAAATCAGCCCGGTGTATGAAAATCCGAATTTCACTTAAATCACCTTGAATTGTTATTCAAAATCTTCTTTCGTAAAATCTCCCTGCATAACCGCAAGGCCTATGTATTCCGCACCGCCGTTTCTGCCGTTATACCATATGCGCCACTCGTCTTTTTCTTCGTCATAAAGAGCGGAGGGCTTGTAGCAGGAATCGCAGTCCCATTCGTCCTTGCCGGGTGACACGAGAGGATTGAGTCTGCACCTGTGAAAGTCCGTGACGCCGTCAAGGGAATACGCGCAGCAAATGCAGGCGGTATTGATATCGCGGTAACCGATATAGAAAACAAGATAGCCGAAATCCTTGTGAGGAATAACCTGACAGCCGCCGATACGCTCCTGCTCATACTCATTCTCGGGAGCGTTTGTGAGTATGGGATTAAGCGGTGATTTTGTGAAATGAATGCCGTCATCACTTTCGGCATAGCAGAGCACATTGGGCTCATAGGTTTCGCCTGCGCTGTACCACATTCTGTATTTACCGTTTTCATAAAGCACGCAGGGATTCATCACCGATTCGCCCTCAAAGGGAAACTCGGGAGAGAGCACGGGTTTATCGGTTATTTTGTGAAAATCAAGCCCGTCTTCACTTTCGGCAACTCCTATATAACTGTTGCCGTGAGCCTGACCTGTATACCACATCAGATATTTATCGCCGTTTTTCAAAACGCAATTTCGGTTAATCGCGTCCTCCCAGCCTGACGAAGCATCGGGGTAAAGGGTTGAGCGAGGAAAAGTCCAGTTTATGCCGTCGGATGAAAAAGCAACTGCGGCGGTGTTGTTTTTGCGCCACGAATAATCCATACGAAGCAGTCCGTTTCCCGCTTTTGTCACATAAACATCAAACAGCGTGCCCGTTTCGGTGTTGCCGTAAACGGGGTTGCCTATATACTTCTTAAACTCTTTCATAGCCGCCGTCCTTTCATCAGCCGGAATAGTCAAGATGCGCTTTTCTCGCCTGACTGTGCTGCTGTTTTCTGGGAATTATATATTCTTTGCCGTCTTTAATCAGTTTTGCTCCGGTCTGGTGATAGTGAAATCTTACGCCGTTTTCAATGCACTGGCGGCTCACATCGAGCACCCAGTTAAAGTCGCAGGGCCTTGCGTGAGGGCCGGATTCACCGCCCAGCGAAACGGAGCCTATAAGCGGCATGCCGCCGGGCAAAGTAAACTCTTTGAAATAAGGCCTCAGATTTACGGCGGAAAGCATCGGCTCAATCATAACCGCATAGTGACACATCGGCACGCCGAGATATACGGGCAGGCGTCTGTCCGCCGCCTCCTGGTTTTCAGCCGTCACGGCTATGGTGACATTGTCCCATCCTTTTCCCCAGTCGGAAGGGAGATTATCTGTAATCCTTTCGGGCCTTTTGGTTATCATAAAGAAATCGCAGTCGGGGCGTCTGCGTATTATATCCCACGCGTCATCTCTCCATTTATCCGCTTCAGGGTGAAAAAAATCGGAAGAAAAGCAGGTGTAAACGAGAGAGCCGGAGGGCACTTTATATCTGCCCGCATACTCGCCCGAGCGGAATTTTGCGACAGGGAGGCCGAATGAACTAGTTTTATAAACAACAGTCGGGTCTTTTCCTATTGCTTCATCGCGGCGGTACATATAGCAGTTAAGGCAGCCGGAAGAAACCTTTGTGCATCCGTGCCACAGATTCCACGTGACCGTTTCGGGAGGACGCCCGTCTGTATTCTGATGAGGGAATAAACTGAGCTGTTCCATAACCTTCCTCCGGGTTTACGGCTTCAATCTTTCAATAACAAATCAATCAGAGCGCCCACGCTTTCGCAGGTGTGAGGCGCTTTTGCAACCACAGCCGGCTTGCCGCTTTCAACAGCCCAGCCGCCGTGCGCAAGAATCATGTCAAGGTCGTTGTAGTCGTCACCTACCGCGGCGGCGCTGTCGGGAGGCAGGGAGAAGTAATCAAGCACAAACGACACGCCCTGCGCTTTACCCGTGCCTAGGTTTCCAATATTTATATGCGGTCCGTTGACAAAAATGCTGACGATATCGCCGAATTCGGGCATAAGCTCGTCCTTTACCTGCAAGGCCCTTTCGGCGCACGGAAACTCGGCGTAATAGTGATGCCTCGGCTGACCGTCGCTTTTTGAATATGATTTTATATCATCATACTTTGCCATAGCGTTTTCAAGGCGGGCAAAGATATCTGCGGGTATCAGCGATTCAAAGAGCACCTCTTTGTCTTTTGATATTATCAGAGAGCCGTTGCAGACAATCAGATAATCAAACGGGAGATTCACCTCTTTTGCGGTGTCGTAAAAATCTATCCCCCGCCCCGTTACAACGCCGAAATACCTGCCCTGCGCGCGCCAGGAGTCAATGGCGGCGCGGGTGTGCTCATCAATTTCGCCGTTTCTGTTGAGAGTGCCGTCATAATCTGTGGCAATCAGCATCTTTTTCATAAGCCGCTCCGTGTTTGTCTTTTATTTCAGTGACGCATAATGAAGTCCGCTATATCATTCGATACTTCTTCGCCTATATGGCGCTCGGTGCCGTATTCCTTTGAGGCTTTGAGTATGCTGTCATAAAGCGCATCAACAAAGCAGTGATTAAGATTCGGGTACAGTCTGAACTCCGTATTCGCTCTTCCTTCAAGAAGTTCACAGAACTTTTTATAATCGTCAGACGCGAGCACCTGGAAGTCTTTGCCGCCCTGCATGATAAGCGCGGGCTTTTCGCTTTCGAGCAGATAATCCGCCGCCGTTTTGGCACCCATTTCCTTGAAATAGTAAAGATTAATTCCGCCTGCGAATTTCTTTTTCTTCGCCTCTTCGTCACTCATTTCATAAAGGTCGTCAAACTTCTTCGCGAATATTTTGTATTCAAGCGAAACGATAAACTTCAGCACCGGGTTGCCTTCGCCCGATCTTTTGAGCTGATTTATAACAACTTCTTCAAGGCGATAAGGCGTGCCTGCCATAAGAATGAGCCCCCTGACATCCGCTCCCTCGGCATCAATTCTCGGGGCGAGCATTGCTCCCATACTGTGGCCGAGAATGAAGATACGCCCGGAGTCAATCGCGGGATTCTGTTTCAGCATTTCTGTGGCAAGCAGCGCGTCGTCAATCGTCTCTTCTTTTACGCTTACAAGTTCCTTTTTCATTTTCTGCGCATAGGCAAAGGTACGCTTGTCATAGCGCAGAGAGGCTATGCCGCGCTGTGCGAGAGCCTCGGCAAGGTCTTTGAAGGGAGTGAGTTTCATCACTTTTTCGTCCATATTGCTCGGGCCCGAGCCGTGCACCATAACTACCGCGGGCACGGGTGACGAAACATCGTCGGGAAGTGTAAGAAGTCCATTGAGCGGATACTGCGTGTTTTCGCCGACAGTTATTTTAATGCTTTCCATAGCGTAATCTCCTTATTCAATCCTGCTGTAAAACGTAAGTGCCGATAACCGTTTTTGAGGCGAGGTAAACATCAAGATATGTAAATACCGCTTTGCCGTCTGCGGCGCTTATGCAGAGCCCTTCCGCCTCGGCGGTACTGCTGCCCATATCTCTGATAACCGCTTCTTTCGTTTCTCCGGTATTCAGATTGACCGAGTAGGTCGGCTTTTCGGTTTCGCCGTCATTACTCGAAAGATACAGCGTGTTACCGAGAATATCTCCGCCTGTGATTTTGGTGATCACCTTATCAATCTTAATGCTGCCTTTATATGAGAAATCTGCAAGACTCAGAATTCTCACTTCGTCCACTTCTCTCGCCTGAGTGTAATAGACGGTGCCGTTCTTTATGCAGAGCCAGGGGAAGTGACCGTTGCCCTGCCCTTCTTCGGGCAGAATGTGATATTCGATAAAATCAAGAGTTTCGGCGTCAAATATCATAACGGCAGGGTTTTTGAACATAAACGCCTCGCACGCGCAGTAAATCTTTCCGTCATAATATGCACAGTCGCCGAGGTGAGAATATCCCTTAGCAATTATATCTGCAGGCAGGCACATATCGTTGCACTGAACGATTTCGCCGCTGTCCGAATCAATCTTTACAATCGCGTTGTAGTTAAGAAACTTGATACAGCCCGTGCCGTAGTAGTATTCGCCGTCGGTCGTTATACCCTGACAAAAAGCGGCTCCGTCGGAGTAAAAAAACTCGTATTCGTTTACGGGAGTAAGGTTTTCCGTAACAACACAAACAGGCGGATTGACCGCGCCGCAGAGCATAAACAGAGCAGCAAAAAGAGGATATACCGATTTTCTGAGTATTGTAAAAAGCAAGGTCACAGGCGTCCTCCTTTACGATATTTGTCAGATAATTTTCAGCACGGCGCCGGGCAATTCGCTGAGGGCTGTTTCGCCTTGCGCGTTTTTCATAAGATCGCCGGGCACTTTGAGGCAGTTACCCGATAGCGAAACGAGGTCCGTCACATCACAGGCTTCATCCGAAAGCAGATTTTGCATATAAACGCGTCTGCCGTCAAGCGTTTCGTCATAATAAACCGACACGCTGTCAAAAACTCCAAACAGGCCAACAGGTGCAGAAGCGTCTTTGCCTTTTACGCTTATATCCGCGGGCAGTATCGTATCAATGCCGCAAGTGAATGTGCGCGGAGTTGCCGCAACGCAGAGTGCGGAGGAATCCGGGTGTACGGAGCAGACAACATAGGGCTTTTCGCCTTTTGCCTTAACTTCCGGCAGCGGCATATTTCTTGAAACAGCCGTCGGGGCTGTGACATAATAATCTCCTTCGGGCACATTCGGCCAGAGGTTGCCCGGTCTTTTCGGGCAGTGCCACACATCTTTGAGGCGCTCCTCTGAAATATGCAGTTCGCCTTTGTTTGCGGCAAAGGGCGGAGCGATTCTCTGCCAGCGCAGAGCGCAGATAGTTTCGGAGACTTTTCTCGGAGGAAGCGGAAGTTTTTTCCGCTTTTTCTCGAATTCGTGGCGCATAACGCCTATTGCGCACCCGAGCGCGGCTCCGATAAGGCCTGTATCTTCAATATTCAGTACGGCGCAGTCTCCCTTGATATCCTTTGCGGCATCAAGGCAGAGCGACACGCGGTCAACGGTTGAGGCGTATTTCAGCTCGTGAACAACATCGTATGTTCTGAGGTAATCGCTCACCGGCAAAACTCTTTTGAGATAGGCTTTGACGTGATCGGGAACGGCGTGTCCGTTTTCGGGAGTTTCGAGCAGAGGTCTTCCGACAAGTCCGTGCTCAATCATAAGACCGGGTGCATATCTGCGCATACAGTCCGTCAGCATTTCGCAGTAGTCTGCGTCGCCCTGATGCGCACCCCAATCGGCTTTGATATATACCACTCCGGCTTCAGCGCACCATCTTGCTCTCTCTTCCCAGTAAAGGCGCTCTTCATCCGGTGTCATTGATATTTCTCTGCCTCTCACAAGTGATGGAGTCTGCGTGGGCACCCAAAGACCGAGCCCGCGGTAGCCGAGCGCAAGCACTCTTTCCGAAAGGGCTTTGAGGCGCTGTGCCGGGGATAAACCGCGCAGTAAAGGAAAGCGCTCGTCGTCCGTTTCAAGCAGGCCGAAAAGGCGTCTGTCGGTAGCGCCGTAAGGCACATCCCAGCCGTCATCGAGCACGGCAATAAGATCTCCCCTGACGGTGTCAAAGCTTTTAAGGATCCCGCTTTCTCCGAAAAGGAAATCCTCGCACATCGCATCACGCGAAGGGACGTAGTCAGCTTTTGGATATCTCGCATGCATTTCGTCGCACTGCGAATCCCAGGTGCAGAAATAGTTTCCGGTGTTTACGCTTTTATCGGGTATAAGATTCATACTGTCAAGTCCAATCAATTATATTATTCGATGCCTGTTAAGTATTCCATAGGAGTAAACCGAAGGCCGTTTACACTCTGCTCGGTATCTGTATCGGTGAAACCGAATCTGTGATAAACGGGCACGGCGTAGGGCGAAGAATTGACCGTGATTTTTTCGGCAGTACAGTCGGCAAGCACGGCATCGAAGAGTTTTCTGCCGATACCCTGCCTCTGAAATCTGCCGTCAACAAAAAACAGCGCGATATGGGAGCCGCCGTTTTTTGTGGCAATCACGCCCGCCTGCTCGCCTGATACAAACGCGCCGTAAAAAACAAGGCGCGAAACATAGCCGCTGTCGTGAATGCTTTTGTAGAATTCGTTTACGCCGTCTTCGCTGTAACCGGGCGCCTCAAACTCCATGAATATCTTCCAAACGAGCGACAGGGCGGGATCAATATCATCGGGCTCAAGTTTTCTCACGGTCACGTCGGTTATCATATTTTTATTATTCTTTTTTCTGCCGAAAAATCGGGAAAAGAATTTCATATATATCAGCCTTCCGGTTTTGTAAAGTATTCGAGCAGGCCTTCACAGCCCTCGTAAATGTCGCGGTAAGCAGTCTCAAAATCCCCGGTATACCACGGGTCGGAAACATCGCCCGGTCTGTGCGTAAAATCCATAAGCATACGGATTTTATCATCTCCGCCGCGCAGAATACGGCTGACGGAGCGGACATTGTATCTGTCCATACACACAAACATATCGTATTTATCAAGGTCGTCCGCTTTTAACTGCACGGCTCTCTTGCCGTCTGACGAGAGGCCGTGACGCTCAAGGATTTCGCGGGCGGGCGGATAGACGGGCGCGCCTGTGCCGTTCCACACATTTTCGTTGCTTGTGGCACTTGACTCAATGATAAATTCATCGCTTCTGCCGGCTTTCGCAACCATATCCGAAAAAATAATCTCCGCCATCGGGCTGCGGCAGATATTCCCGAGGCAAACAAACATTATGCGCTTCATTCTGTCTTCTCTTTCGCTCTCATTTCGTCTTTATTTTAAGGCTTCTGAGATACGCCTTGCGCTCATCCGATACGCGGTAACTTTCAATCGCCTTCTGTATCGCTTTATTGTGCACCCACGCATCGAGTTTTTTCGTTTCGATAAATGGCAAAACGCTTTCATACTGCTTCGCGAGCGCCGTTGCAAAATACCAGGCGACCATCATATTCACATAGTATTCGTCCGAGCGGATTGCGGCAACCGTTTCGGCGTATGAGATATCAAAATCGCCGTCAAGAAAATGCTGCATTAGCATACCCACGGCAAATCTCACGGTGTAAGTTTCGCCGGAAGAAAGCCAACGGTTGATATAGTCAAGCAGTTCACTTTTATGCTTTGCAAAAACTTTGGGCGAAAGCTGGTCGCAGGTTGCCCAGTTGTCGACAAAAGGCAGAAAACGGTTTACTTCAGACGCACAGGTGTCAAAATCTTTCTCAAGCGAAAGGATGAAGGCGTGAAGCTGATTTTCATCAAAACAGCGGTGCGGCAGTTTGCCGAGAAAAGCTTTCGCCTGCGGAGTGCCCGCAAGTTCACGCGCATAGGCGCGAAGGTCGGGAGTCCTTACGCCGATAATACTTTCGGGCGAAACGGTCGGTATGAGTTTTGCCTGAAAGTCGCGGTATTTTTCATCCCGCATTTCAAACAGTCTTTTCTGAATAACGGTTAAAGCCATATAATAATGCCTCTTTTCAGTGCTCCGTGCCGAGCAGGTCGATATCCGCGGCGTGGGGTTTCATACCCTCTATGCAGATGCGCGCAACCTCCGGCACTTCCATACCGAGCATCTCACAGCCCTTAATTATCAGGTCGCGGTCACACTTGGCGGCAAACTTTTTATCCTTGAACTTTTTCATAAAACTCTTCACTTCAAGGTCGGTGATACCCTGAGGTCTCATCCTGGCGCAAGCCTGAATAATACCGGTGAGTTCATCAACCGTGAAAAGACTCTTTTCCATATTTGTTTCGGGTTTCACATCGGTGCATATGCCCCATCCGTGGCTGAGTATGGCTCGCACATCAGCCGCGTCTACTCCTTCGGCGAGCAGTTCTTTCTCGGTATGAAGAAGATGCTCCTCCGGATATTTTTCATAATCGTAATCGTGCAAATAACCGACAGCCATCCAGTGCTCTCTGTCCTCGCCGAAATAATCGGCCATAGCACCCATGGCATACATTACATTTCTTGCGTGAATAACAAGGTGATACTCTTTCACCTGACTGTCGTTGAGTTCGCGCGCTCTTTCGAGTGTAAGCATTTTTATCTCTTCCTCTTGTATAGTTTTCCCCGGATTCTCATAAAGCGGGTATTTAGGTTATTATATAATACGCGTGCGCGAAAATCAACTTGAATATATGATTTATGTGCCGAATAAAATACATCAATACCGAAAACGGATAACAGGACTTGAACCGGGTCGTCGCGGGCTTCGTCATTTAAGTGTTCGTGCAGGAGGCAAATCGTTTTGCCATTTGTATGCAAAAAAAGCGACAGGCCTGTTGGTCTGTCGCTTTTTTTGGTGCGGATAACAGGACTTGAACCGCGTCGTCGCGGGCTTCGCTTAATCGTTTCCGCGCCTTGCAAAACCTGTACGCACGAAAACTCATCCGCTTCGCCGCTCCTCCTACTCCCCAAAAAGTCTTTTTGGACTTTTTGTGGACCCCATTTCTTGAAAGAGTTCGTGCAGGAGGCAAATCGTTAATGTCAATAAAAAAAACAGAGCACGCTGTTGCGTACTCTGTTTTTTTGCCCTTACTAGACAATTATGCAACTTATAATATCCTTTATTTTTCAAGGAAAAATGCTGTATAAAACGCTCTTTATAATATATATTGCAGACTTCTTGTGTATTTTCCGAAATGTCCTTCAAAAAAATTATTTTA
>JAEEGL012737160.1_pt1 | contig 20251 bp, 19 predicted proteins | sample 9134231 | NCBI WGS metagenome assembly JAEEGL01 (sample SAMN16246548, study PRJNA631951) | gut metagenome | biome: gut microbiome; feature: rumen; material: fiber-attached | host: Bos | place: Iran: Karaj | collected 2018-10 | reverse complement strand
TTTCTGGTTGGGGTCAGATAAGTGGTCAAACACACTTTGGTTCTGACTCGAACCTCCTGTTTTCTCCGCTTTTCACGCTTTTTCGCCGTTTTTCGGCGTTATCCGCGGCGGTAAGGTGAAAGCTGTCTCTAGCTCCCAAACCATGCGCGCTACCAGCTGCGCTACACCCCGATGGGTAAATTATTTTTTTCCAGTTACAGTCAAATATGGGGTCAACCCCGTTCGTGTTCGAACTCGAACCTCTCTTTTTCTCCATTTTTCGCGGTTTTTCTGCGTTTTTCACGCATTTCCGAGGCGTAAGGTCAGCAGCGGTATTTAGCTCCCAAACCATGCGCGCTACCAGCTGCGCTACACCCCGTACAAAATTCTTCGATATTATAACATTTAAAATTCTTAAAGTCAATACTGTTGTCCGATTAAAAATCAATTGCAGGCAGATATTTCTGCCTGCAATTTTAATTAGAAATAATTGTTTTTATGCTCTCTTGGCATTAATTACTTTACGGGCGTGCTCGGCTATTGCCGACGGAGTAAGACCGTATTCTTCAAGAAGTTCGGGAACTTTTCCGGATTTTCCGAATCTGTCCTTTACTCCGACTCTTAGTACCGGAACAGGGCAGTTCTCGCACAATGCTTCGCATACTGCGCTTCCAAGACCGCCGATAACGTTGTGTTCTTCTGCAGTAACTACAGCGCCTGTTTTTCTTGCTGATTTAACAATAATATCTACGTCAAGAGGCTTTATCGTCGGAATATCTATAACCTCTGCTGAGATTCCTTCAAATGCGAGGATTGATTTTGCCTGAAGAGCTGCGTCAACCATTATTCCCGTTGCTACGATTGTAACGTCGTTGCCTTGTGAAATGAGGTATCCTTTACCTATCTCAAATTTGTAGTCATTTGGGTCGAAAATAACAGGAACGGCATATCTTCCGAATCTCATATAGACGGGACCGTTGAATTTTGCTGCTTCGAAAACCGCAGCTCTTGCTTCGGTGTCGTCTGCAGGATTAATTATGGTCATACCGGGTATAGTGCGCATCAAAGCAATATCCTCGAGGCACTGATGTGTCGCTCCGTCTTCGCCTACGGTTATACCGGCGTGTGTAGCTCCTATTTTTACGTTTAAATGAGGATATCCGACAGCGTTTCTTACCTGGTCAAAAGCTCTTCCTGAAGCGAACATTGCAAAAGAAGAACAGAAGGGAATCTTGCCGCACGTAGCAAGGCCTGCAGATACGGCCACCATATTTGCTTCTGCGATTCCGCAGTCAAAGAATCTGTCCGGAAATTTCTTTTTGAAATAAACTGTTTTGGTTGATTCACAGAGATCTGCGTCCAGAACGACCACGTCAGGATTGATTTCTCCGAGCTCTGCAAGCGCGTTTCCGTATGATTCTCTTGTAGCTATTTTTGCAGTCATCAGTTTGCCCTCCTTAAATCATCCATTGCGATATTGAACTGCTCTTCGTTAGGAGCCGTTCCGTGCCATTTCGCGTTGTCTTCCATATAAGAAACGCCTTTTCCTTTAATTGTCTTTGCGACTATAACTGTTGGCTTTCCTTTGGTATTTTTTGCTTCTTCAAGAGCTTCGAGAATTTCCTTTATATTGTGACCGTCTATGTTGATTGCATGCCATCCGAATGCTTCGAATTTCTTGTCAAATGGAGTTGGGTTCATAACGTCTGTGATTTTTCCTCCGATCTGGAGGCCGTTGAAATCAACAATTGCGACAAGGTTGTCAAGTTTATAGTGAGCGGCAAACATTGCAGCCTCCCAAACTTCACCTTCTTCGCATTCTCCGTCTCCCAGGATCGAGTATACTCTGAAATTGCCTCTTCCCGCAAGTGCCATTCCGCATGCTGCGGAGATACCGATTCCGAGAGAACCGGTAGACATATCGACTCCGGGAATGCCTTTCATATCAGGATGCCCTTCAAGATTGCTGTTTATTGATCTGAATCCTGTGATTTTTTCGATATCGAAAAAGCCTTTTAAAGCAAGTGCGGAATAATATGCAGGTGAGCAATGACCCTTGGACAATACAAATCTGTCACGGTTATCGTCCTTTGTGTTTTTAGGGTCGACGTTCATTTCACTGAAATACAGGCATGAAAGTATTTCTGCGATTGATAGTGATCCGCCGGGATGACCGCTGTTTGCTGAATAAACAGCTTTGACAGCGTTTATTCTTATTTGAAGAGCTTTTTCCTCGAGTAATTTGATTTTGGAATCTTCCATATCGGTATCCTCTCGTTAAATTAAATTATCTTTACTGTTTTATCTGCTTTTTGATTCTCAATTCTGAAAAGAATTCACTTAGAAGAGAAGAGCATTCACCTTCAAGAACTCCGTGTGTATAGTCAAATGTATAATTCAGACCGAAATCGTTTATTTTGCAAACGCTTTCGACAGCGCCTGACTTCTGATCGCGGCATCCGTAAACCACTCTGTCTATCCTTGCGTTGACTATTGCTCCCGCGCACATGGTACAAGGTTCAAGCGTGACGTACAACGTGCACTCCGGCAGCCGCCACCCATTCAGATATTTACAAGCATTGTTAATTGCTTCAATTTCAGCATGACAAAGCGCGTTTCTTTCTGTTTCGCGTTTGTTGTATCCTCTGGAAATGATTTTTCCGTTTTGCACAATAACTGCTCCGACGGGAACCTCTCCTATTTCTTTTGCTTTTTTTGCCTCTGCTATTGCTTCTTTCATAAAGAATTCATCATCGGAAACGATCATATTAAAACCTCTATTAACGTTCTAATTTTATCATTTATCTTATCACTTTTCAATAGTTATATTGCATAAATTGATAATTTATGATATTATATTTTCGGAGTTTGAGTATGAAAAAAATAATCATATCTATTATAATTATAACAATTGCGGCCGGACTGTTAGGCTGCGGAGCAGATGATTCAGAAGACGGTCTTTGCAAAATCGTGTTTTTTGACGTGGGTCAGGGCGACTCATGTCTTATCGTTTCGGCAAACGGAAGTAACGTTCTGATCGATACCGGGGACGGCCTTGTAAATGGATTGATTACCGACAAATTAAAAAGCTTCGGCGTAAAAGTATTGGATTTGTTGATAATAACTCACGGCCATTCCGACCATTCGGGAGGTTTCACTGAAGTTTTATCGAATTTTGCAGTAAAGAACGTTATTACGCTTGAAGGCGCTTTGAGCAGTGTCGATTTAAAAAGAGCGCAATTGAACGGAACAGCAATAATAAACGCTGTTTATGAAAACGCCCTTGACCTTGACGGAATTTCTTTTAAATTTATCTGGCCTAGAGAAGTTCTGGATTCGTTTGAAAATGATAACTGCATAGTTGCTGTGGCTGAGGTTAACGGAAGAAGATTATTGTTTACTGCAGACGTAGGTGTGGACGAAGAAGCAAAAATAATTGAATCGCATCCTGACCTGTCTTGTGACGTTCTTAAGGTCGGTCATCACGGATCCGAATCTTCCACTTCGGACGTATTTCTTGATATCGTAAGCCCTTCATACGCTGTTATAAGCGTAGGAAAAGACAACAGATTCGGATTGCCTGATAATTCTGTATTGGAACGTCTTTCCAAAAGAGGTATTACGTTATTCAGAACGGATATTGACGGTGACGTTTATATGACCGTAGATAAAGAGGGAAAAATAAATATTAAAAATTAAATGCAAAATCTCTTGCATTTTTTTTTATTTCAATTATAATATAATTATAATGGGGTAGAATGATGGAATTAAATTCTGCTTCACTTTTAAATGTATTTTTTTATTGTTATTATTGCAGGAAGGATATTTTTATGGATATTCAAAACATTGCGCAGATTGATTCCGGTTCCGATGCGTATTCTCAGTTAAAGCGCTTATTTGATGAAGGAAGCTTCGCCGAACTTGGTAAATTCGTTTGCGGCGATTCTCCGGCAGGCGTTATCTGCGGGTACGGTGCTGTTAACGGAGCTCTGACTTTCGCGTTTGCTCAGGATTTTTCCAGAGAAAGCGGAGCGTTCGGCAAAAACGAATCGGATAAAGTTTGCTCTCTTTACGATATGGCTGAAAAATGCGGTGCTCCCGTTGTCGGTATTTTTTCATCGGCAGGTGTTCGCGTTCTTCAGGGTGAGGTTGCAATGGCGGCCTTCGGAAAGTTTATTGCCCGTGTTAACAGTCTTTCTGGTATTGTTCCTCAGATTGCAGTCGTTGACGGTGTGTGCGGTGGAATGATGTCGGTTGCATTGTCAATGTTTGACTTAATTATCACGTCTGATAAATCATCTGTTTATACTACTCCGCCCTCCGTTCTTAAGGCAAAAGGTAATTCTGATGCCGGAACTCCGGAAAAAACCTTAGCCGACGGTGTTGCAGATATCATATGTTCTGATCCTGTAGTTAAAGCACGTGAAATTGTAACTGCTTTGCCTCAGAACAATTCTCAGGGATTGAGTTATCTTGATCCGGGTGACAGCATTGACAGAATAACTTCCGATTTTGATACAGTTTCTGATATCAGAGACGTTATAAAAGAACTCGCAGACAACGGAACGTTTGAAGAATTAAAAAACAAATGCGCTCCGGAAATAATTACAGGTCTTGCTTCTCTCGGTAATATAACCACCGGAATAATCGCCACGGAACGCGGCGCGTTTATATCGGGTAAAGGTGTCAGAAAAGCAGCGGAGTTTTTATCGTTCTGTGATAATTTTATGATTCCCGTACTCACTCTAGTTGACACTGCAGGCTTTGAAGAGGGAATAGAGTCTGTAGAACTTGCAAGGCTTGGCGCTTCGTATGCCTCTTCTTCAAATGCAAAAGTTACTGCTTATATTGGCAAGGCATACGGTTCAGCATATACTTTATTCGGTTCGAAATCAATCGGAGCTGACGTTGTATTTGCCACTAAGAAAGCAGAAATATCGGTTATGGCTCCTGATACCGCAGTAGAGTTTGTTTACGGAGACGAAATAAACAGCCCGGAAATCAGAGCAGAAAAGAAAAAAGAGTGGATTTCTTCACACGCTGTTCCCGAAGCTATGGCGTCTATTGGCGAGATTGACGATATTGTTGAACCTCAGCAGATAAGGTTGAGAACTATCTCGGCGCTGCTTATGCTGAGTGAAAAAGCAGACGGGAAAGTATTGAAAAAACATTCAAAACTTCCGTTCTGACTGTAAGGAGTTTTTATGATGAATTTTATTATTATTGGAACTGCTTTTGTCGACCGTCTCAAAACGGTTCTCGTGGATTCTGCGCTGGGAATGGCAGTTATATTCTTCTCGCTTATGATTCTTTGGGGATCGATAGAACTGTTTCACCTCGGAGTTAAAACTTTTTCAAAAAAGAAAAATGCAGATACGGAAGAAAAACCTTCATCTGTTGACAATCCGGACGTGAACAATCCGGTTATTATTCAGGACGATAAGGCAATTGTTGCCGCAATAACCGCCTCTCTGTCGGCGTATTTGGAAGTATCTCCCGATAGTTTCAGGGTCGTTTCTTTTAAAAAGGTCGACTCAAATGCTCACTGGAATAAAAAATAGAGTAATCGAAAGGATTTTATTATGAAAAGATATAATGTAACAGTTAACGGTGTAACTTATGATGTAGTGGTTGAAGAAGTTGCCGCTTCCGGCAAGTCTGTTTCCGGAGAATCTCGCAGTGAGAACGTCCAGAATACAGTTAAGACCGCTGTTCCTTCAGACGCAGTTGCGGTAAAAGCTCCTATGCCCGGTACTATTCTTAAACTTAACGTGACCTCCGGTCAGTCAGTTAAAAAAGGCGAAGTTGTTGCAATTTTGGAAGCAATGAAAATGGAGAATGAAATTCCTTCTCCGATTGACGGCGTTATCGCTTCGGTAAACGTTTCTAAAGGCTCATCGGTTAAAACGGATGACGTTATAGTAACTGTTAAGTAATCCAATCGAAAGGATAATCAAAAATGCTTGAAAGTATTCTGACGTTTCTGAAATCGATGGGTACCTATAAGCTGTTCAATTCTGACACGTATTTCTGGAAATATCTGATAATGTACGTCATTGTCGGTATACTTATTTATCTGGCAATCGTGAAAAAATTTGAGCCGCTGCTTTTGCTACCCATTGCCGTGGGCATGCTTCTGACTAATTTGCCCGGTACGGAAATGTTTCATCTGGAATGGTTTATAAATTCTGAAGGTTCGTTTGATTTTCTGACCGTTCTCAATAACGAAAAAGTCGGATTGATCGACCTTTTATATCTTGGCGTAAAACTGGGGATTTATCCTTCGCTGATATTCCTCGGAATCGGAGCAATGACCGATTTTACCCCTCTTCTTTCCAATCCTAAGTCGCTTCTGATCGGCGCGGGAGCCCAGCTTGGCGTATTTATTGCTTTTTCCGGAGCATATCTTTCCGGAGTTTTCACGCTCGCAGAGGCCGCTTCAATCGGAATTATCGGAGGTGCTGACGGGCCTACCGCGATTATTGTAACGAAAACACTTGCTCCTCATCTTCTCGGAGCAATAGCGATTGCCGCTTACTCATATATGGCGCTGATTCCAATGATTCAGCCTCCTCTTATGAGAATGATGACTACGAAAAAAGAACGCGCCGTCAAAATGACTTCGCTCAGAAAAGTCTCTCAGTTTGAAAAAATAGTTTTCCCGATACTTGTGACCTTTGTCGTATGTCTTATTGTTCCGACCGCTGGTCCTCTTATCGGATGCCTTATGTTCGGCAACCTACTTAATGTGTGCGGCGTAACCGCTCGACTTTCAAGCGTCGTTCAGAACGGTCTGATGAATGCGATTACTGTATTCCTCGGAATTTCCGTAGGTGCGACTGCGACTGCTGATAATTTTCTCTCATTAAAAACGATTCTGATTGTAGTTCTCGGCCTTGTTGCCTTCTCGATATCTACTTTGGGAGGACTTCTTACGGCAAAGATTATGAACTGGATCACGCGCGGTAAAATAAATCCTTTGATTGGTTCGGCGGGAGTATCCGCCGTTCCTATGGCAGCGCGTGTTTCTCAGAAAGAAGGGCAGAAAGCGGATCCTTCCAATTTCCTTCTTATGCACGCTATGGGTCCTAACGTTGCAGGAGTTATCGGTTCTGCGGTTGCTGCCGGTGTTCTTCTCTCACTTTTTAACATTATCGCCTGAGTTCTTGAAAGGATTTAAAATAAATGGCTAAGGTAAAAATATGTGAAACAGTACTTCGCGACGCTCATCAGTCCTTGATAGCAACGCGTATGAAAACTTCCGAAATGCTTCCGATATTGCAGCAGATGGATAAAATCGGTTTTTATTCTCTGGAGGCATGGGGAGGCGCTACGTTTGATGCTTGTCTGAGATTTCTTAACGAAGACCCGTGGGAAAGACTCAGAATTATTCGTGATAACGTTAAAAATACTAAACTTCAGATGCTCTTCAGAGGTCAGAATATTCTCGGTTACAGGCATTATGCCGACGACGTCGTTGAATATTTTGTTCAGAAATCAATTGCAAACGGCATCGATATCATCAGAATTTTTGACGCTCTTAACGATTACAGAAATCTTGAAACCTCAATTAAAGCAGCCAACAGGGAAGGCGGTCACGTTCAGGTTGCTATATCATATACAACCGGACCTGTTTATACGACTGATTATTTCGTTAATTACACTGCAAAACTTGTTGAAATGGGCGTTAATTCGATCTGTATTAAGGATATGGCGGGGCTTCTTAAACCCTACGATGCCTCTGAACTTGTCGGAGCTTTGAAAAAAAGATTTCCGGATCTTCCTGTTCAGCTTCATACCCATTATACCGCCGGACTCGCTTCGATGACTATTCTCAAAGCTATTGAAGCAGGATGCGATATAGTAGATACTGCCATGTCTCCGCTGGCACTTGGAACTTCACAGGCAGCAACAGAACCAATTGTGGCGGCACTTCAGGGTACTGAATACGATACAGGCCTTTCGCTTTCGGAATTAAAGAAAATATGCGACTATTTTATGACTCTTAGAGAAAAATATCTCAAAGAGGGTCTTCTCGATCCGAAAGTTCTTAAGGTTGACGCGTCCGCTTTACTTTATCAGGTTCCGGGCGGAATGCTTTCTAATTTGATTTCTCAGCTTAAACAGGCAGGAAAATCCGATAAGCTCGCCGAAGTTCTCGACGAAGTACCGAGAGTCCGCGCTGACGCCGGATATCCTCCATTGGTTACTCCGTCTTCTCAGATTGTCGGAACCCAGGCGGTATATAACGTTTTGAACGGTGAAAGATACAAAACGACAACAAAGGAATTCAGAGGCCTGTTAAGAGGGGAGTACGGCAAAACTCCGATGGACATAGATCCGGATTTCAGAAAATCAATTATAGGCGACGAAGAAATAATAACCTGCAGACCTGCCGATCTGATTGCTCCTGAACTGGAATCTATCAGAAAGAAAGCTGCAGACTATATCGAGCAGGATGAAGACGTATTGTCGTATGCATTATTTGAGCAGGTCGCTGAAAAGTTCTTTATTAACAGACGTTCTGTCAAACTCGGAATCGATACCGAAAACTCTGATAAGAACAAAAAAATTCACGTAATCTGATTTACACTAGATCCCGTCCGAGAACGTCGGACGGGATTATTTGCTTTTATCTGATAATTTGTCTATTGATTTTCGTATAACTAAGTGTTAAAATAATAATAAACTGATCAAAGGAGATGAGGTAATTGAAAAATAAACTTCTGGTCGTAGGAAACTGCTATATGGAAACCGTTGTTTACGTAGATGCGATTCCCACTGCCGACGTTACTGTTTCTGATAATAACAGCTGTACCAGAAGACCTGGAGGTCGCGGCGGCTGTTTCGCTGTTGCTGCCTCAAGACTTGGGACCGAAGTTTCTTTATGTTCTTCACTCGGTAAAGATTCCGACGGCAAGCGTCTTCTCGATTACTATAATGAAAACGGTATCGACACTTCCTTTGTAAGAACTGACAGAAGAAATACCGGTGTTTCAATTCATCTTCACGAGACTGCTTTTAATACTGACCGAAAAATCCTTTGCAACGGAGCAAACACTTCTTTGACTATAGATAATATCGTCCACGCTCTTGAGTCCGAGCCTAACGCCGTTCTTTATTCTGTTGAACTGCCTATGGATCTTCTTGAGGATGCCACTCATTCCGCAAGGATTCACGGACTTCCGGTATTTCTTGACGCTTCCGGCGTTAAACCGATGTCGTCTTATCTGAGGCTGGAAGGCCTGGAATTATTTATTACTGATATTGCCGGTGTTCACACTATTACAGGTATGAAAGTTAATACAGCTGAAAAGTGCCTTCCTGCTGCGATTGCTCTTGCAAACCGTGTTAAATCTAAATACTATCTTCTGAAGCTCGGTCCTCTCGGAACGTTTATTTACGATGGAAAATTTCAGCATCACGTTATTCCTTGTCAGCTGGAAGGGGAAAGCGCAGGCGCACCGATAGATACCGAGGCGGCCGTTATATCTGCAGCTTATCTTACTTCTCATGATATTAAAAATTCATGCGCTCTGGCTGCCGTAATGGCGAAAATGTCAAGAGAAGATCCTAAAGTTAAAATGCCTACGATGGCGCAGGCAATAGATTACTGCAAAACAAATCACATCAAATTATGAAAGAGAAGTATTATTATGAACAGTTTCAGAAAAAGTTACCCGTCAGCGGATAAGGTCAATCAGATTTCTTACAGAGTCTGGGAACCGGATTCCTCTCCTCGCGCTATCGTACAGATAGTTCACGGAATGCAGGAATACGTCGACCGTTACGACGATATTGCAAAATTTTTCTGTGAGAACGGAATTCTTGTTTGCGGCAACGACCATCTTGGACACGGTGATACCGCAGCAAGTGAAAAGGACTTCGGTTATTTTGCAAAAAAGAACGGTGATAATCTCATTGTTGAAGACGTTAATGAGCTTCACAAAATAATGAGAGAAAAATACCGTCACATCCCGTATATCATATTCGGCCATAGTATGGGTTCGTTTGTTTCACGAAAGCTTGTTATCGATCACGGTGAAGATATAGACGCTTTGATTCTTTCAGGTACTGCCGGAGGCGGACAGCCGTTCGGAATGGGAATTGCGGTATGCAATACTATCGGTTTCTTCCGCGGGTTCAGACATCGTTCAAAACTTGTCTCAAAAATAGCGTTTGGAAAATATAACGAACGGTTTGAGGGCAACACCGGCTCGGAATGGGTCACGAACGATCACGAAAAGCTTATGAAATATGCCGGAGATCCGAGATGCAGTTTTAGCTTTACGGTTGGCGGATATCGCGACATGTTCAAACTTCTGAAATACGTAAATTCGGATCAGTGGTACAATGATTTTCCGAAGAGTATGCCGGTTTATCTGGTCTGCGGTGAAAACGATCCCGTAGGTAATTACACCCAGGGCGTTGCTGAAGTCGCTCAGAAACTAGAGGACGCGTTTGTAAGCAACGTGACTATGAAGGTGTATCCCGGTGAGAGACATGAAGTTCATAACGGTCTTGCTGCAGAGCAGATGTTCAAAGATACTCTTGAATGGATAGACGGCGTTATAGACGGAGTTCTTCAGAGTAAAAAGCAGGGAACTGATTTCAGTGACAATTTCTCGGAAGGATAATCTGAACAATGAAAAGAATCCTCGGGCTAGACCTCGGAAATGCTCGTACCGGAGTGTCGGTTTCTGACCTGTCCTGTTATCTGGCAAGCGGTGTTGGGACTATAGTTTCCTATAATGAAAATAAACTTATTCAACAAATTGTCGCGTATGCAAAACAGTTTGACGTTGATAAAATCGTTGTCGGCAATCCGTTGAATATGGACGGATCTGTCGGACCGAGAAGTCTCTGCGTTCAGGAACTATCGAAAAAAATCGGAGAAGCGACCGGATGTGAAATAATACTGGTCGACGAAAGAATGACGACTATTGTTGCTTCCGAGTATATGAACGCAACCGGCACGAGAGGAAAAAAGAGAAAAAAGAGAATAGATACTTTATCTGCAGAAATAATTCTTCAGGATTATCTTGATTCCATGAAGAAAAAATAAAAATGAGAGCCGTTTTGGCTCTCATTTTTTATTCCTCAAGAATTACCGGAACTATTATCGGATTTCTTTTCGTCCTGTTGTTAATGAACTTGCCGAGATCGTCTTTTATTTTGTTTCTTAACTGAGAAACGTCGATTTTCTCTTTTTTCAATTGAGGAGCGATAGTCTTAATGACGGTGTCTCTGAGTTCGTCGATCAATTCTTCCGATTCTCTTACGTAAACGAATCCGCGCGATATTATTTCGGGACCGGATATGATTTCTTTATATCTCATGGAGACTGAGAGAACGACCATTATAATTCCGTCTTCGCTCAGATGCCTTCTGTCTCTCAGAACTATACTTCCGACGTCACCTATGCCGTATCCGTCAATCATTACGTTACCGGCTGTGATTGGATTGGACCATTTTGCAGTTTGTGAACTTATTTCAAGTACAGAACCGTTTTCTCCGATAAAAATATCGGATTCATTCATTCCAAGCGATTTTGCCAATTCTCTGTGGGCGAACAATTGTCTGTATTCTCCGTGTATCGGAATGAAATATTTCGGTTTGATCATTGCGTGCATAAGTTTCAGTTCTTCCTGGCATGCATGACCCGATACGTGAACTCCAAGCGAAAGATCTCTAAGTACGGGAATATTCCTTCTTGCAAGCTCATTGACTATTTTACTGATTAGTTTTTCGTTTCCCGGTATTGCTGAAGCGGAAACAACTACCACGTCGTCTGAAGATAATTCGATACTTGACCTTTCGGAAAAGCACATTTTATATAATGCGGACATAGGTTCTCCCTGGCTGCCGGTCGTAATAACCGTTATCTGATCGTTCCTGTAGCGTTTGATATCGGACAGTTCTATCAGAGTGTTGTCAGGGATTTTCATATATCCAAGCTTGCATGCGGCGTCAACGATGTTCAGCATACTTCGTCCGGTGATAGCAACTTTTCTTTTGTTTTTCGCGGATAGATTTATTATTTGTTGAACTCTGTGAATGTTTGACGAAAAAGTTGCGATTATAAGTCTCTTCGATGCGGACTTGATAAAGATATCAGACAGTGAATTGCCTACTGTTCTTTCCGAAGGAGTGTATCCCGGGCGGTCTGCGTTGGTCGATTCGCACATCAGAAGAGTAACGCCTTTTTTCCCTAATTCTGACAAACGCGCTATGTTTATTATTTCACTTTCGATTGGGGTGGTATCGATTTTAAAATCTCCGGAGTGGACGATCATTCCTGCAGGTGAGTCTATAGCCAGAGCGCACGAATCCGGTATTGAATGATTGACGTTAATAAATTCGACCGAAAAATCTCCTGCTTTAATTACGTCTCCTGCTTTTACTCTATTGATACGCGGATTAAAATCGAGTGTATGTTCTTCGAGTTTGTTTTCTAGTATACCTATTGAAAGCGCTGTCGCGTATATAGGAATATCGAGCAGCATAAGCAGAAAAGGAACTGCACCGATGTGATCTTCATGGCCGTGAGTGATAAACAGGCCTCTGATTTTATCAGCATTGTCTTCAAGATATGTAAAATCTGGAATGACAAGATCTATTCCGAACATTTCTTCATCCGGAAAACCTATTCCGCAGTCAACGATAATGATATCGTTGTCTGATTCAAGTACACATAGATTTTTTCCTATTTCGCCTATGCCTCCCAGAAAGGCGATTCTGACTTTAGATTGTTGTTTTTGCTGTTGTTTAGTTGTATTCTTTTTTTTCTTATCCATGTTTCTCCTTTAATTGAATTTGATTGCGCGCTGGTTAGCTAAAAAATAGTTTAAATCAATTTTACTACCGGTTTCACGGCGGTACCGTCGTTAAATTCAAGAACCTTACCCAGCGCTAATAAAACTCCGTTGCCGTTATACATTCTCAAAAAGCAACCGACTTGATGTCTGTCACCGATTTTTCTTTGATAAATCTCGCATCCGTTGTTGCAAAGCTTGGCATAAAAATCCGGTAAAACTATTTTATCGTAACATGATAAAACTGATTCGGTAGACTGAATAATGCTGTCCCTCTGTTCTTCGGTCATAGCACTTATTGCGTCCGGACTGTATGAATTATCAATTATGAAATTTCCGTTTGAAAGCCTTGTAAGTGACGTCATACATGCGCCGCATCCGAGTCTTTTGCCGACGTCGTCACATAACGTCCTTATATAAGTCCCCTTAGAGCAGTTGACAGTGATTATTGCGGTTTGCTCTTTTTGATCGAATTCATCAACGTCTATAGAATAAATTTCTATTTCTTCGGGTTTTCTTTCTACTACTATTCCTTTTCTTGCAAGATTATAAAGCTTTTCTCCGTTTATCTTTTTTGCGGAATACATCGGAGGTGTCTGAAGGATTTTTCCGATAAATTCATTACACACTTTTTTCAATGAAGTTTCTTCAACGTTTGAATTGCATGAAGAAATTATTTCTCCGGTCACGTCCTGTGAATCTGTAACGGTTCCGAATTTTATACCTGCTCTGTATACTTTTGTATCGACAGAAAGATAATCGGATAATTTTGTTGCTTTTCCAAGAAGGATTGTCAGTACTCCGTCGGCAATTGGGTCGAGGGTTCCTGTGTGTCCGACTTTTTTTGTTCTGTAAAGTTTTCTGATTGAGTTAACAACGTCGTGCGAAGTCATTCCGCTCGGTTTGTTTACGCATAATACACCGGAAATATCACGGTCAGTCATTATAAATATCTCCGAAAAGCCCTGTGTTTTTAATTGCTTCAAGTAAGGCAATCTTTGCGGCGCCTATTGTGGCGGCGTTTATCGTTGCCCCGGAAGCGCGGACGTGTCCGCCTCCGCCGAATTTAGCGCAAAGTTCGGCGCAGTCTACAGTTTGTCTGGATCTCATCGAAACTTTATAAACGCCGTCTGATTTTTCACGGAGAGAGATTCCGAGTTCAACTCCCATGATCTTTTTTGCAAGGGAGGATATTCCGTCCAGCTGATCATCAGACAGTTTATATTTCTGACGGTCGCTTTCGGTTATCGGAACGATCAGGACTTTTCCTCCGAAGTAAGTTTCCATAAGATCAAGAAACAGAACGTTTGAGCGAATTGATTCTACAGTAATGTTTTCGTATAGTCTGTCGCACACTTTTTCGGAATCGGCTCCCGAACTGATAAGATCGTATGCTACGTAGTGTGTATACGAGGTGGTATTAGAATATTTGAAACTGCCGGTATCAGTCGAAATAGCTGTATAAAGAGCCGTTGCGATTTCAGGTGACATAACGTCGAGATACTCTATAAGAAGGTCGTATATTATCTCGGCAGTTGCTGCAGCGTATGAATCGCAATAATTGAATTTTGCAAATTCTGTGCCGGTAGCATGATGGTCGATTCTGATATCGACTATTGAAGCAAATTCTCCTTCAAGCTTTCCGAGCATTTGCGGTGAGGCGACGTCTACGCTTATTATCAGCGAATCCTTTGTGTTGCAGGAGTGGACGTAATTTTTGTATATGATAAAATTAAGATATTCCGGAACGTCGGAATCACATACGCATATAACTTTCTTTTCAAGCATTTCGAGAGCAATTGCCAATCCCTGTACCGATCCGACGGTATCGCCGTCCGGTGATGAATGCGATAGTAAAATGATTCTTTTTGCTTCCCTGATTTTTATCGCAATTTCTTCAAGAGTAATATTATTCATCGTTTAATTCTCTTTCTCTTCTTAAGTTTGATCTTCCGTTTCATTTGCTTCTTCAGCAAGCAGCCTGTCTCTTTCATCGGCAGCATCGAGTTCTTTCTCGACTTTTTGCATCAGAGAATTGATTTTTGCTCCGTAAAGCATTGAATCGTCGTATTCAAAATTGAGTCTTGGCGTCTGACGTAAATTCATTCTTTGTGCAAGCTGAGAGCGGATAAAACCATGCGCGCTTATAAGTCCTTTTCTGACTTCCTTACTGTCGTATTTTCCTCCTATGAAAGAGAAGAATACTTTTGCTTCAGAAAGATCCGGAGCAACGTTTACGTGGGTAACTGTGACCATGCCGTCCGCAACGCGGTAATCTTTTACGTCGCGGAATATATCCGAAAGAGTTTTTACCATCTCGTCTTCGATTCTTGTTTTTCTGTATGAGGGCATTTTTTAATCTCCTTTGATTTTATAGTAAATAATCGCACAATTCGTTAAGGTCTTTGAATTTTGCAATATATAAATCTGATTTTTCGGGGTATTCGTTTTTTCTGTCGATCAGTATTGCGTCTAAACCGAAATTGTTTGCTCCTGCGATATCACTGGTAAGACTGTCTCCTACGACGACGGAATTATCTTTTTTGAAATCCGGTATTTTTTCGATTGCTTTTTCAAAAAACTTTACGTCAGGCTTTGCATAACCTATCTCTCCGGATATAAAAACTCCGCTGAAAACGTCTGAAAACGGTATGGAATCGATTCTGCTGTGTTGAATAAACGCTATTCCGTTTGTTATTATATATAACTTGTACTTTTCGGATAGCTTTCTGCACGCTTTTTCAGACTCTTCAAAGACGCATGACTGGAGTGCAAGTTCTTTTACGTATTCCTCGTTCCATTTCAACCCTTTTGATTCGTCTTTCCCGATTCTCCTGAGAAGATCAGTGAATCTTCTGTTCTGTATATCTTCACGGCTGATTTCTTTTCTTTCATGCGCTTTCCACAGATTGATATTTATCATGCTGTAAAGATTATAAATGCTGTCGTCGGCTTCAATGCCTATTCTTTCGGCTGATTTGAAAAAAGCGTTTCTTTCACATTTTCCGAAGTCGAATATCGTATCGTCAGCATCTATCAGAATGTTAGAATAAAATCTCATATTATCCTCAAAACAAATATATTAAAACATTATATCACTTTCAAGTCACAAAATCAATAGTAAGTATAATTAGTCTTCATACTATTGACTTTTAAATATATTTAAATATAATAGATATTGGATTTTTATGTTGAAAAAGGGGGTAAAAAACGGTATGAGAAGAATTATATTGTCTTTCGCAGCAATATTGTTGTTTTCTTTGCTTGTTTCAGCGTTTTTCACTCCTTTATATGCTGATAATGATGATTACCGTTTCTGGAGCAGTGAAGACGAAAGATGGTCGGAATTCAGTTACAATGGAAATTCGATGTCAGAATACGGAGATTTTGTAACCTCGCTTACCAAACTGCTTATAAAAGCGGGTCAGAAAGATCCGTCGGTTTTCACTCCGGCCGACTGTCTTAAAGAACTATCGGACTGCGGGGTAATAAAAAACGGGCGTATCGCTTATGGTTTCCTCCCGGATTTTTATTTTAAAGATTTTGCAAACGGCTTGGGTTCATTATCCGTTATAGATTGCCGTGACTCGGAAATTACAGACAGCGTTCTGATGAAAATCAATTATTATCTCAACAGTGACTGCTACGTCATAGTAAAAGTTATTGACGCGGATAATAAAATACGTTATCTGTGCGTTGACTCGGGGTTTGACAACAGTGTTCTGTGTTTTGATGACGGTAAAATGTCTTCTCTTGGAAAAGATTATAAATATATAAGCAGATTCTTTATAATCAGACCTCGCGAAGACGTTTCTTTCGAGCAGTACGTTGCGGATGATTATATCCGTTACAGAAACGGCCCGGGACTTTCTTATGATTCTCTTGGTTCATACAAACCGGGAACCGTTATAACCGTTTATGAAGTTACGGAGGCGGACGGATACGTATGGGGAAAAACTTCGGACGGTAAATGGTCTGCTGTCAGTTTATGCAAATATCTCAGCGGCAGTCTTTCCGTTTTGAATTATAACGTTGGAGAAGGCGGCAATTGTCCTCCTTCCGTAAATAAACCGTCTGCAGCTTACGTGACTTTATCTGATATTGTTCCTGCTCCGCCTGAAGGAGCATTGTCTTTTGCCGGTTGGTCTGTGTCTTCTGATGGTAATATTTCTGAACTGTTTTCTCCATTGGAAGAGGTTTTATTGCCGTGCGATGCGACTTTATATGCTGTTTGGAATTATCCTCATACGCATGATTTTGCATCTACCGTTGTAGAACCCACTGCCGAAAAACAGGGTTATACTATTCACTCCTGTGAGTGCGGGGAATATTATATTGACGGTTATACCGACAGTATAGGTTACGTTGTACCTGGAAAAACTTTAGTTACAGTCAAAAAGATTTTCAACGGATTTCCTGACATGATCACCGTTTTTATAGACGGAGTATTATTGAACGATGATGATTTCAGAACCGAATTTCAGGAAATAAATTCCGGCGTTTCCGTGTCCGTTGTTATGGATAAGCTGAACCTGAAAAAGGGAAGTTCTCACGTATTAAAATTGAATGATTGTGAGTACTCCTTCGTTTCTGAATATGATACCGAATTTGAAAGGCTGGAAAGAGTAGAATATTATTCGACGCCGGATTACCTGAGGGTTAGAACTGCTCCGTCGCTCTCTTCAGAGACAGTAGAGTATCTGAGAGCAGGCAACGTCATAGCGATTTATGAGACCGTCTACGCTGATGGTTATACCTGGGGAAAAACCGCAAACGGTAACTGGATTGCGATAAGTATTTGCACTTACAAATCCGGCGGACTGCGTTTTGTCCGTTATGAATCGGATTGCAGCAGTTATATTCTTCCTCTTGTTTCTACGATTAACAATGTTGTAACGGATACAATTCCGGAATGCTCAGACCCGGATTGTATTTTTGCCGGGTGGAGCACAAAACCTGACGGCGAAGTTGAATATCTGAGCGGCGGTGCCCTTGAATTTAACGACGTGACCCTGTATCCCGTTTGGGAGTTTGAGCATCATCATAACTATTCTGATGAAGTTGTTCCTCCGCAGAAAATGACTGTGGGTTATACTGTTCACAACTGTTCCTGCGGTCATAGTTATATTGACGGCTATATTGACAGCTTAGGAAAAACTTCTGTAATTGACGAAAGATTAAAAGCAGAAATTCTTCTGGTTTCAGATCCCGGCGTTCTTAAGGATATTAAATTAAACGGGATTTCGCTCGATGGATCAACGTTCAGTTATACTGTTGTTGAACAGGACGGATATTATCATTTGACTGCGTTGATTTTTGGGGTTGGAATTGAGTCAGGCTCTTCGATAAACGTTGAATTTGTTTTTGAAAACACAACTAAAAACGTTTCCGATATAGCTGATGGCGCATTGATTCAATACGATCTTACAAGCGTTTCCATTTATAATAAAACGTGCTACGTTAATCTGAAAACACCCCTTTTGCTTTCTGAAGGAGATACTTTCACAGGACTTTCTGACGGAGGGAAGAGCTTCGTATTTGCTGTAAATTCTGTATCAGGGCAAAATTACATTCTTTCTTGCGGTACGTTTGAAGACGGAATATCGGAAATTAGATTTCCGGATTTGAAATTTACCGTTCCCGTATCGTCCGGCTACGGAAACGTTAATTTCCTTAAATGCAAGGAAGGAACTACAATTTCCGCGTTCTATCAGACAAGAACAAACGCGGTGAATTCTTCAAGGCGTGATCTGAGATTTATAATTATTGCAGATCTTGCCGAACTTTCAAAATACAGTAACGTAAAAATGACGATTACTTTTTATAAATCGGGCAAGAGAATAAACGGAGTTTCAGGAACTCTCGGAGGTTCTGACAGTTATTATAAACTGTTCGGGGCAGTTTCAGCTTCAGGAGATATATACGTGGCAGACGAAGGATGCGCCATCTTCGGTCAGATCGTTTCCGGCGTTCCTTCCGGAGCGTTTGATAACTTTAATATTCTTGTTAAAGATGAATCGACCGGAACCGTTCTTCTTGACGTAAGTCTCAGAAAATAAATGAAAGGTCTGTAAAATGGAAAAGTATTTGCCTTATATAACTCTTTTCGTTTTGCTTGGTCTGTTAATAGTTCTTATAATTGTGCTGATCAGACAAAACAGAATTATAAAAAGAATCAACGTGAACTCTGACTCTGCCGAAAAGCTTTCAGGCGAAATAAAAACGGAAACTCAAGGTATAAAGGCTGACATTATCAACGAAATCAAAAGCGTTCGTATAGAAACGGTCGATACAGTGAACAAATCGGTTCGCGAACTCGGAAATGATATGAAGGAATCTCAGAAATCTTCTTTTGAAAGCCAGAATGAGAGGATTTCAATTTTGTCCGAGAGTCTAGAAAAGGGAATGCAGAATCAGCAGAACACGCAGAACGATCTCGGGAAATCCCTGGAAAATCTTTTGTCTGAAAAAATAAAAGGCTTCTCTGAAAATACCGATCAGCGGCTCGGAGAAATGAAAAGGCAGATAAATCAGTTCAGCGAGGATTCAAAGCAGTCTCTTGAAAAAACCGAGCAGTCGGTAACACAGAATCTGAAGGATATAAGAACTGAAAACAACGCTCAGCTCGAAAAGATGCGTGAGACTGTTGAGGAAAAAATTCAGAAAACCCTCGAAGACAAGATTACCCAGTCGTTTAAAATGGTCAATGACAATTTGACGAACGTTTATCAGAGCGTCGGAGAAATGAAGAGTCTTGCCGGCGAGGTGGGCGATCTTAAAAAGGTTATGTCCGGCGTCAAGACGAGAGGAATCCTCGGCGAAGTTCAGCTTGGGGCAATCATCAGAGAGATCCTTTCTCCTTCTCAGTATCTAGAAAACGTTGCAACAAAGCCTAACAGCAAGGACAGGGTAGAATTTGCCATTAAGTTTCCGGGAACAGACGGTGCAGACTGCCTTTTGCCTATAGACGCTAAATTTCCTGCCGATACTTATGAGCATCTCCTGACAGCATACGATACCGCTGATAAAACTCAGGTTGACGACGCTAAAAAAGCCTTGATTGCAAGAATCAAAGGGGAAGCTAAGGACATCAGAGATAAGTATATTGAGCCTCCTGCAACGACCCGTTTCGGAATAATGTTCCTTCCGTTTGAGGGACTTTATGCAGAAGTTGTTCAGACTAACGGTCTTATGGAAGAACTCCAGCGTGATTATAATATCACCGTTGCCGGACCGACGACTCTTTCTGCGCTTCTGAACAGTTTCCAGATGGGATTCCATACTCTTGCCATTCAGAAACGGTCCGGAGAGATAGAAAAAGTTCTCGGCGCGGTAAAAACAGAATTCAACAAATTCGGTACAGCTCTTCAGAACGTCCAGAATAAACTAAACGCTTCTTCAACGGAGTTGGATAATCTCGTCGGTGTAAGAACAAGACAAATTGTAAGAAGTCTTAA
>JAEEGL010037431.1_pt1 | contig 20251 bp, 16 predicted proteins | sample 9134231 | NCBI WGS metagenome assembly JAEEGL01 (sample SAMN16246548, study PRJNA631951) | gut metagenome | biome: gut microbiome; feature: rumen; material: fiber-attached | host: Bos | place: Iran: Karaj | collected 2018-10 | reverse complement strand
TTGTTGACCTTCAAATGCTCGGTCAAGTGGGCAATACGGTATGAGAATAATGCTATCTGAGCTTCGGGTGAGCCAGTATCAGTATTGCTTTTGCCGTAGGTGCCAAAGATCTCTTTTTTCTTCTCTTGATCTAAGTACATTGTGTTAATTTTTAAAAATTTGCGCAAAATTGCGGGGCAAAAGTACTACATTTTTTCTTATCTGCAATGCTTTGGGCGATTTTTTTTTGAAAAAAAGTGGTTTTTTGCCGTTTTTTTGGACCGTTAATTAATTATTATTAAAAAAAAGAAGAAAAATAATGCCTCATTGCTTTTTTATTCAACTAAAAGCATTATCTTTGCAAAAAGTTTGCGAGGTAATAAAAAGAAACGAAATAAAAACCTAAATAAAAATCTGTTAACGCGACCGAGAGGTCACGAAAAAAATATTAATAACCCTTATTAGATTCAATCTCAGCTATGGATGAGAACTTAGAGAAAAAACCAAAACGACCACGTATTAGTGAGTCGCGTCCTGTTATGGACGAGAATGAGATGACTACTCCAAGAGTAGAAAATGCCGATTACAATCGTGAAACACAATCGGGTGAAGACGCAAGTGGTGAGTATCAAGGTGGTTACCAACAACGCAATTACAACCGACCACAAGGCGGCTATCAGCAACGTGGTGGCTACCAGCAGCGTGGCGGTTATCAACAACGCGGCTACCAACAGCGTGGCGGTTATCAGCAACGAGGCTACCAGCAGCGCAATTACAACCGTCCTCAGCAAGGTGGTTACAACCAGCGTTACCCACAGCAGGGTGAGGGTGAGCAGCAAGAAGGTAACAGCTACCAGCAGCGCACCTACAACCGTCCACAGCAGGGTGGTTACCAGCAACGCGGTGGTTACCAACAGCGCAACTATCGCCAGCAAGGCGGCTATCAGCAGCGTGGCGGTTACCAGCAGCGCGGTGGTTACAGCAACCGCAATCAGCGCGGTGGTCACAAAATGCAGGGTCCACGCCCACAGATGCGTTTCACTCCCCGCCCACAACGCATTGAGTATGAGGAGCCAATGATTGATCCTAACACCACCATGCGCCTCAACAAGTTCATGGCCAACGCCGGCATTTGCTCGCGTCGTGAGGCCGATGAGCTGATACAAAAGGGCGTTATCAAGGTTAATGGTGAAGTCGTTGACCAGCTCGGTATCAAGATCACTCCTAAAGATATTGTGGAATATAACGATCAGGTGGTAGTTGCCGAGAAGAAGTGCTATGTGCTTCTCAACAAGCCTAAAGACTGTGTTACTACTAGTGATGACCCCAACGGCCGCAAGACCGTGATGGACTATGTTAAGGGTGCCTGCGATGAGCGCATTTATCCAGTAGGCCGTTTAGACCGCAACACTACTGGCGTGCTGCTGCTTACCAACGATGGTGATCTGGCATCAAAACTTACTCATCCACAATATGTTAAGAAGAAAATATATCAAGTGTGGGTAGATAAGCCCATCAGCGAGGAAGACATGCAGCACATAGCCGACGGAGTAGAGCTTGATGATGGTCCTATCCATGCCGACGCAGTGAGCTACGTGAGCCCCACCGACCGCAAGCAGGCTGGTATTGAGATTCACTCTGGCCGCAACCGTGTGGTTCGCCGCATCTTTGAGGCGTTGGGATATCATGTAGTGAAACTCGACCGCGTGTATTTCGCTGGTTTGACCAAGAAGAACCTTGCTCGCGGCAAGTGGCGCTACCTCACACAGGAAGAGGTTAACTTCTTGAAACAAAACTCATTTGAATAATTCATTCGTTTTTTTGAACAAAAAATGAGATTTGGGATTAGAGATTAGTGATTAGTGAGGTGCTTCGCGCCCCGATTTGGGAACAGTGAAGCGCCTCATAGCATTTAAAAGATATAATTTATTATGGCAATAAAACGAACAAAAATTGTTGACGTCTTCAGTGGCGAACTCGAAGGCCAACAAGTGTGTGTGAAAGGTTGGGTTAGGACCCGTCGTGGCAACAAGCACGTGCAGTTTATCGCACTTAACGATGGCTCCACTATCAACAACCTTCAAATCGTTGTAAATCTTGAGAAATTCACCGAGGAGCAGCTCAAACCCATCACCACTGGCTCCAGCCTGTGCGTGATAGGTACGCTAGTTGCTTCGATGGGCAAGGGTCAGAGCTATGAGGTTCAGGCCGAGGAGATTGAGGTGTATGGCACTGCATCGGCCGAGGAGTATCCTTTGCAGAAGAAGGGCCACACTCTAGAGTTCCTGCGTGAAATAGGACACTTGCGCATGCGCACCAACACCTTTGGCGCCATCTTCCGCATCCGTCACCATTTGGCATTCGCCATTCACAAGTTCTTCAACGATAAGGGGTTCTTCTACCTTCACACTCCTCTCATCACCTCAAGTGATGCCGAGGGAGCAGGTGAGATGTTCCAAGTTACTACCCTCGACGTGAACGACATGCCCCGCACCGAGGACGGCAAGATTGATTACAGCAAGGATTTCTTTGGCAAGATGACAAGTCTCACAGTGAGTGGTCAGCTCGAGGGTGAGCTTGGCGCCACCTCGCTAGGTGCCATCTACACCTTTGGTCCCACTTTCCGCGCTGAGAACAGCAACACTCCCCGTCACTTGGCTGAGTTCTGGATGATTGAACCCGAGATGGCATTCTACGACATCAACGACAATATGGACCTTGCAGAGGAATTCATCAAATATTGCGTGAAGTATGCTCTTGACCATTGCCAGGACGACATCGAGTTCCTGAACAAGATGTATGACAACACCCTTATTGAGCGCCTGAATAGCGTGCTCAAAGATGAGTTTGTGCGCTTGACATATACCGAGGGCATCAAGATTCTTGAGGAGAGTGGTGCCAAGTTTGAGTTCCCAGTGAAATGGGGCGTTGACTTGCAGAGCGAGCATGAGCGCTACTTGGTGGAGAAGCATTTCAAGCGTCCTGTAATCCTTACCGATTATCCTAAGGAAATCAAGGCGTTCTACATGAAGCAGAACGACGATGGCAAGACAGTGCGCGCTATGGACGTGCTGTTCCCCCAGATTGGCGAAATCATCGGTGGCTCAGAGCGTGAAGCCGATTATGATAAGCTCTTGACCCGCATCAATGAGCTTGGAATCCCCATGAAGGACATGTGGTGGTATCTTGACACACGCAAGTATGGCACAGTGCCTCACAGTGGCTTCGGCCTTGGCTTTGAGCGTCTTGTGCTATTTGTGACTGGCATGGCCAACATACGCGACGTCATCGCCTTCCCCCGTACTCCCAATAATTGCGAGTTCTAAAGAAAGTATTTGTTACTATATCAATAAAAGCGAAAACGAGCAGGGTTTATACTTTGCTCGTTTTTTCTTAAAAAAGTATTCCTTGTGATGTGTTGTGATTAAAATTAAGTTAAAAACTTTGTGCATTTAGCGATTAATTTCTTTATTAGGAGAAAAAATGCTACCTTTGCAATTAAATTAAAGATAACTATACACTTCACAATGGATTTCAATAAAGTTCTGTTCATATTGCAGGAGATATCTCCCTATCTTCCCGAGAGCAAGATGGGAAACTTCAGCCGCCAGTTAGCGCAGCGAGTTCAGGAGAAAGGTGCTGAGGTTCGCACTTTCATGCCTAAGTATGGATTTGTCAACGACCGCCGCAACCAATTGCATCCCGTGATTCGTCTGTCAGGAATGAACCTTATCATTGATGACATGGATCATCCCCTGATAATCAAGGTTGCAACTTTGCAACCAGCTCGCTTGCAGGTGTATTTCATTTTTAGTGACGACTATTTCACTCCCGAAATCACCAAGGAATTGGAGATAAACTCTCACCCCGAGGACAACGATGAGCGTTCAATATTTTATGTTCGCGGTGTGCTTGAGGCTGTGAAGAAGCAGCGTTGGGCTCCTGGTATTATACATTGCAGCGGCTGGATTACGGCTCTTGCCCCATTGTATATCAGTAAGATTTATGGCGATGATCCTTCGTTCCGTGACTCAAAAGTTGTGATGTCGCTCTTTGATGAGGAAATGGTGAGCCCTCTCAGTGAGGACCTCTATAAGAAACTTAAGTTTGACGGCTTCAGCGATGAGGATCTTGCTCCCATTATGGACAGAAGTGCCAATTATGTCGATTTGATGCATCTTGCTCTTGAGCATTGTCATGCTGTGGTGCAATGCAGTGAGAATGTCAACCCCGAGGTGTTGAAGATGGTAGAGGAATCGGGGCTTCCATTCCTGCCTTACCAAGAGTCGGACGAGAGCACTTTTGTTGACCGTTGTATAGAATTCTATCACAGTTTGTAAGTGGTTAGAAAAACGAAAACGGGTCGTTAATGAGTATTGATTTAAAATGAGAAAGATATTTTTTGCGTTACTGTCAACTCTTGCCATTGTTGTTGGCTTTAACTCCTGTACCGATGATGTGATAGGCACATCAATCTCCGACATTCATTCTGCGGTAATTGAGGATGATAGTTTTGTCATTGGTGGAACGAGTGTAAGAAGTCCACACTTGCGCTCACGTAGCAGCATCCAGCTCATAGGCAAGGTGACTGCCGATGGTTATGGCACCCTCTCCAGTGATGTGGTGGCACAATTCATGCCATCTACTACTATCGACACTGTGGGCGTGCATGGCGGAGCTCAGTGGGTGGATTCGTGCTTCCTGGTGATGAGGGTGGCTACTAGCGACGTTGTTGGCGACAAGTTGGCACCTATGCGCATGAACGTGTATAAGCTCAACAAGCAGCTTCCTAATCCAATTTACACCGATTTTAATCCCGAAGGTTACTATAGCGAAGACGCGCTGATGGGCTCGGTTGCATATTCGGCTGACGATATGTCGTTAAAAACTGAATATACGTCTCAAAGTGGCGCATCTGTAAGTTATTACGAGATTAAGGTTCCTGTTCCTGTGAGCTATGCTCGTGATATTTTCAATGAGTACAAGGCGAATCCCTCCACATTTAAAACTCCTAAAGATTTCGCTTCCTACTTTCCAGGTATCTACATCAAGAATAGTTATGGCGAGGGCCACGTGATGAACTTCTATGATATCGAGTTCGTGAGCTATTATCGCAAGTATGAGAAGCTTGATGAGACAACCGACACCATATATCCTGCTATGAAACAGAGCTATATGGCAGTAACACCCGAGGTGGTGTATAACAACAACATCTCTCTTGATGCGGCGCCATCGGTGCTTTCTAAAATTGCTGCTGGCGATGCCATTGTGATGGGTCCCGCAGGATATGAGATTCATGCTCATTTCCCAATTCAGGAAATCATCAACCACTTCAACGAAGATTCACGCGATGCGTTGAGTGTCATCAATAATTTGACCCTTGAGATTCCTGTGATTGAGATTGCTAACAAATATGATATAGCTCCTCCCAAGTATCTGCTGATGGTGAAAGAGGGATATCGTGATACTTTCTTTGAAAAGGACTCGTTGACCAACAACAAAGACGCATTCTATGCCGAGTACAATGAACAGGAAAAGGTCTATACGTTCTCTGGTCTTAGAAGCTATGTTCTTGACATCATCAACAAAAAGGGTGGCATAGCCACTGAAGACGACATGAACTTTGTGATTATGCCCATCGATGTGACAAAATACACTAACACCACTTCGAGTTACTATTACTACACATCGAGCGCTAATAGCGAAGTTGTCACAAAGATAGCTCCTGCGGTGTCTCGGCCGTGTCTGGCGAAGCTTAATCTCCTAGATGCAAAGATAATACTTACCTATAGTAAGCAGATATTATATTAGCTACAACAGCTATATTAGCCACAATAGCTCAGTCGGTAGAGCAACGCATTCGTAACGCGTAGGTCACGGGTTCGAGTCCCGTTCGTGGCTCCTTCTTCCCCCTCTGGCAGCATTTGCTGGAGGGGGATTTTTTATGGCTTTAAGTTTTTTTTAGTGCAATATGTTTGTGTGTTGTTTTTTTTTGCCGTACCTTAGCAAGTTAAATAGTAATATAATAATTATTATTTATATAGATGAATAAGATTTTACGTTTAATATTAGTTGTAATAGGTTTGTTTTCAGCAAGTAATGCGTTGTGTCAGGTGGCCACTTTGTTTGAGTATCCGGTTGCTCCCGATACATGTACGAGCATCGAAAGCCGTTGCAACTATAGCGTCCAGCATTTTTGGGACAACTGCGAGCTCACTAAGCCCTTAGCTGAGGAAAACGACAGCCTCTTGATTGAGGCAATGCTCACTTATTTCGATATTATGAAAGCTGGTGCCAATGTGAATGTATCGTTGGGTTCAGTTCGTAACCTCATGTTCAAGTCGCAGGCCAATCACGACAACTTCTTGAAGTTGGCAAGTATAGCCGAGTATATACTTTTTTATCATGATACTGATGTGGTTGATGATCTGTATCTTACATTCGCACAGAGCGTTGCCGATGCTAGTTGGGCAAAGAAGGAGGTTCGCAATCACTATAGCGAGCAAATCAAACGCCTAAGCACCAGCAAGCTGGGCCAGCCGCTACTCGACTTTGAATATACATCAATCACAGGTGCTCGTCGCCACCTTACCGACAACCGCTCCGAAGGTGCTGCTTTGTATGTGGTGATTTTCAGTGATGGTGATAGTGGCAGTTCGATAGAGCGTATGCGCTTGAGCACCGACATCACCTTTGGACAGCTTGTTGAGCAGGGGCATATCGAGGTTATAAATATCATTATTGGTGATGTCCCCAAGCAGTGGGATGCCGACTCACGCAACTATAGCGAGAAGTGGGAGGTGGGCGCCAGCAAGGACGTTGCCGGAAAACTTGATATGCGCATAATGCCATGCTTATATGTCCTCGATGAGGAGTTCCGCGTGATAGCCAAGAACAAGACAGTCGATTTCATGAAAAGCATGGTGTCGAATTAATCATCCAGTAAACAATCAAACACTATAAAGACTATGACAAAGATTCCAAAGTGGTTTCAGAACATGTTCATGATAAATGTGGGCCACACCTACAGTAACTTGTCGCGCTTGTTCCTGCGTCTGTTCACAGGCCTGATGTTCCTGCAGCTTGGAGTAAGACAAATGATGCACCTCAACGAGTTTACCCACACTGCAATGGGTCTCAGTGAGACTGCTATGGCGGCAATAGTGGTTATAGAAATCGTGTGCTCAGTGTTTATCATTTTAGGACTACTCACACGTTTTGCACTACTGCCTTCGATAGGTGTGATGATTTACGCCGAGACGATAATGCCTAGTGCCACTAACGTGGCGGGTGCGGCTCAGCAGATGTTCTTCTTTGAGCCAGGTTATCCTATCATGTTCTTGGGAATTTTTGTGTATATGTTGCTCGCTGGTCCTGGCAAGATCTCACTCGACTACCTCATTGCTATCCACACTATTAGTGAGAAAGACGACGAGGAGAGCGAGGTGCTAGAGAAAGCGTGATAACTAAGTGTTAAGTTTTAAGTGTTAAGTTTTAAGTGGTTATAACACGGACAACTAAAGCTAAAATATGAATATAGCGGTTCTTGTATCGGGTGGAGTTGACAGCGCAGTAGTTGTACATGAGCTTGTGGAGCAGGCTCAGCATGACTTGCAGTTGTTCTACATACGCATTGGCATGGACAACGACGAGGGCGACTGCAGTGCCGAGGAAGACATTGAGATGTGCAACCTCATTGCTCACCGCTATGGTCTGCCTCTTGAAGTGGTGTCGCTTCACGAGGAGTATTGGGACAATGTGATGGAATATGCTCTGCGCACCGTCAAGGCAGGTCTCACTCCTAACCCCGACATGATGTGCAACCGCATGATTAAGTTTGGGTATTTTGAGCAGCGATGGGGTATGGACTTTGACTTAACAGCTACTGGTCACTATGCGACCACCTGTGAGATTGATGGTACCAAATATCTTGCCACAGCAGCCGATGCAGTGAAGGATCAGACCGATTTCCTGGCGCAAATTACCTACGACCAGCTCAAGCACCTTATCTTCCCCATTGGGTCGATGCCCAAGGCGCGTGTGCGTGAGATTGCTCAGCAAGTGAAGCTGCCCAACGCAAGCCGCAAAGACAGCCAAGGCATCTGCTTTTTGGGTCAGATTAACTATAACGACTTCATACGCCGCCATTTGGGTGTGAAAAAGGGGCCCATCATCGAGATTGAGACTGGTCGCAAACTGGGCGAGCACAATGGATACTGGTTCCACACCATAGGCCAGCGTAAGGGTTTGGGACTAAGTGGCGGTCCTTGGTATGTGGTAAAGAAAAACATCATGGACAACGCCATATATGTGAGCAACGGCTATGGCACAAGCAAGCAATATGGCCGTGAGATACACCTCGACGAGATGCACTTCATCAGCGGCAACCCGTGGCAGGGGAATGGTGGCACTCACGAAATCACTTTCAAGAACCGTCACACTCCGCACTTTGCCAAGGGGCATCTTTCACACGTAGATGGCAACCTGTGGCTCATTGAGAGTGATGAGGATATCCAAGGCATTGCACCAGGGCAGTTTGCAGTAATCTACGATAAAGAACAGCACCTATGTTACGGCAGTGGAGTGATAACTCTTTAAGTGTTAAGTAGTAAGTATTAAGTTTTAAGTGGATTCTAGGAAATATTAAGATAAATGACTGAAAACAAGATAGAAATGGACGTTATGGGCATTACTTATAGCCAGATTCAGTCTGGTGCTTATGCCCTATTGCTTAAGCAGCGTGACGGCGACCTGAGGGTGCCTATTGTGGTAGGTGTGCCCGAAGCTCAGTCTATCGCCATGCGACTCGAGCATGTGATTCCGCCTCGACCCTTGTCACACGACTTGATGGTGAGCATGTTTCATGCCTTTGGTATCAGTCTCGACGAGGTGCTGATTTACAAGTTCAGTGAAGGTGTGTTTATGTCGAAGCTCAAACTCTCGACCAACGACCAAGACTTAGAACTTGAGTCACGCACCAGTGACGCCATCGCTCTCGCATTGCGTACCAATTCTCCCATCTACACCACTCAGGAGGTGCTTGATAAGACTGGTTTTCTCATCAAAGACGGTGAACAGGGCAAAGTGGCAGTGAAACCCAAGCGCACTTTGAGCGACATGACGGTTGACGAGTTGCAAAAGAAGCTCAACCGTGCTGTAGCACTCGAGAAATATGAACTCGCTGCTAGCATACAAAAGGCTATCAACGAGAAGCTTGGCAACGAACCAAAAACCGATGATATAGCAGAATAATAACATAATAATAACTCAAAAAACAAAAAGCATTATGAATCTAAAAGTTAGATTAATTATCATGAACTTCCTGGAGTTCGCTGTGTGGGGAGCCTACCTCACCTGTATGGGAAACTATTTGGGAGCTGCAGGTTTGCCAGTATCATGGTTTTATGTGATTCAAGGTTTGGTATCAATCTTTATGCCAACTTTGATGGGAATTATTGCTGATAAATATATACAACCTCAGCGATTATTAGGAATTTGCCATCTGCTAGCTGGTGCATTTATGCTTTCTTGTTGGTATATGGGCTACTCTGCTGGTTTTGGAGCAGACGGCATGACCCCGATTGCTAATCAAGGATTATTTATAACACTCTACACGTTGAGCGTAGCGTTCTATATGCCAACATTGGCATTGTCTAATACTGCTGCTTTCTCAATGCTCAACGAGAGAGGTTATGATACTGTTAAGGCATTTCCCCCAATCCGTGTGTTTGGAACAGTTGGTTTTATCGCTACGATGTGGTTCGTGAATTGTGCTGTACTTCATCCTGATAAAGGCTTCTTCTTCACTTTGTCTAGAAGTGCCTACCAATTCCAGATGACTTATATGCAGTTCTTTGTGTCAGGAGTGCTCAGTTTAGTTCTTTTCCTTTACACATTCACATTGCCACAATGTAAGATTACTAAGAAGCAGGAGAAGCAATCACTATCAGAAATGCTTGGTCTCAACGCATTCAAGCTGTTTAAAGACAAGAAAATGGCTATGTTCTTTATCTTCTCGGCCTTGCTTGGTATGTGCTTGCAGGTAACGAATGGATATGCTACTCCATTCTTAAAGAGTTTTGAGGCAGTTAAAGAGTATGCCAATTCGTTTGCGGCTAATAATGCAACTATGCTTATATCGCTCTCTCAGGTTGCTGAAGCGCTATGTATCTTGCTTATCCCGTTCTTCTTGAAACGATTTGGTATCAAGAAAGTTATGCTCATGGCTATGTTTGCATGGGTATTTCGCTTTGGTTTCTTTGGAATAGGTAATCCTAACTTCCCAGGAGTGCTGTTCTTCATTCTCTCTTGCATTGTTTATGGTGTAGCTTTCGACTTCTTCAACGTTTCTGGTGGTCTCTTTGTAGACAAAGAGTGTAAAGATCCAAAAATCAAGGGCTCAGCTCAAGGCTTGTTTATGCTTATGACAAATGGTATTGGTGCTTCGGTTGGTACTTACTTAGCAGGTAAATTGATTGAAGGCAATTATTGCGATTGGACTGGTGTGCCAATGCAAGTTGTTGTTGATGGGGTATCCAAGACAGAAACAACTAGTTACCTATTAGGTGATTGGCAGACACCATGGTTTATTTTCTCTGCTTTTGCCTTTGTCGTAGCTGTTTGCTTCTGGATTATGTTCAAGTACAAACACGATCCAGCTGCTATGGAGAAAGACGCTATTAAGCATTAAATAGAAAAAACACGCATTTATAGAATTTATAAAGAGATGCATCGATTTTTCGCCCCCGATATTGCCACAACGCTTGCTCTTCCTGAGGAGGAGTCGCGCCACTGCGTACGAGTGTTGAGGCTTGTCGAGGGCGACGAAATCGAGGTGATTGATGGCGCTGGCATGCTATATAACTGCCGCATTGCAATGGCTCACGCCAAGCATTGTGGTGTTGAAATCATCTCTCAGGAGTCTTGCCCTCCGCATTGGGGCAGCAAGATAATGATAGCTGTAGCGCCCACCAAGAACCTCGACCGCATCGAGTGGATGGCCGAGAAATGCACCGAGATGGGTGTAGATCGCTTCACACCGCTGCTATGCCGTCACAGCGAGCGCAAGGTGCTCAAAACTGAGCGGTTACACAAGATAATAGTAGCAGCCATGAAGCAGTCGCTCAAGGCTCAGTTGCCTCAACTCGACGAGCTCACACCCATCGAGGACTTCCTCGCCGAGAATAGCGATGCTCAGCGTTTCATTGCCTACTGCGACGAGTCATTGCCACGCGCTGAGCGCAAATCGCTGGCGCAAGTTTATGACTCTAGTCGTGACGCAGTGGTGCTGATTGGCCCAGAAGGCGACTTCGACCCGCAGGAGGTAGAGGCTGCATTAAAAGCTGGTTTTGTGCCAGTGACCTTGGGCGAGAGTCGCCTGCGCACCGAGACTGCCGCCCTCATGGCAGTGGCAACGATGCATGTCATAAAGTGTTAAGTAGTAAGTGTTAAGTGTTAAGTGATAAGTGTAAAGGACGTAAGTGATAAAGTTTAACTCCTTCTTTAGAAGAATAAAATGCTTGACTATCTGAAATCATCATCTACGGGTAATTTTTTCCTCTTTGCCGGACCATGTGTCATCGAGGGGGAAGAGATGGCGCTCAGCATTGCCGAGAGAGTGCTTGAGTCAACCACTAGGTTTAACATTCCCTATGTTTTTAAAGGCAGCTACCGCAAGGCGAACCGCTCACGCCTCGACTCGTTCACAGGAATTGGCGATGAGAAGGCATTGAAGATTCTGCGCAAGGTGGGTGAGACCTTCCACATTCCTGTGGTGACCGATATCCACACCCCCGATGAGGCTGCAATGGCATCGCAATATGTCGATATTTTGCAGATACCTGCATTCTTGTGCCGCCAGACCGAGTTGCTAGTGGCAGCAGCACGTGCCGGCAAGATGGTGAACATCAAGAAAGGGCAGTTTCTCTCTCCAGAGTCTATGCGCTTTGCTGTTCAAAAAGTAATTGACTCGGGAAACAACGAGGTGGCAATCACTGAGCGTGGCACTACCTTTGGCTATCATGACCTGATGGTTGACTACCGTGGCATACCTGTTATGAGGCAATATGCTCCGGTTATTATGGACATCACTCATTCGTTGCAACAGCCCAATCAGAGCGCCGGTGTTACTGGAGGTCGCCCTGAGCTCATCGAGACTGTTGCCCGAGCTGCAATCGCCACTGGTGCCGATGGCATTTTCATCGAGACCCATCCCAACCCTGCCGTGGCCAAGAGTGATGGCGCCAATATGCTGCAGCTCGACTTGCTCGATGGTCTATTATCACGCCTGACAACGTTGAAACAGGCGATAAACGAGATTGATAAATAATAACATACAAATAATATAAAACTATGAAAATCAAGAAATTTTTAGTGCTTGTAGCACTTGTGCTTGTTTCGGGCACTATCTTTCAAGTTGCCGCTCAGGGCGAAGACAAAATCACCCAGGCGGTGATGAAGGTTTATGACGATTATATCGCCAAAAATCCTAACGATTACAACACCCTTTTCATGCGTAGTAATCAGCATTATTTCAATGGAAACTACGATGCTGCATTGAACGATGTGGACCGTACTATTCAATTGGCTCCTGCTAAAGAGACTGAACTGCTCTTTGACGCTTATATGCTGCGCGCAAAGCTTTATGAGTTAAGAAGAAACTATGACGCAGCCCTTGCCGATGTTGATAAGGCTTCCACTATCGATCCTGCTAGCCTCGCATGGGTGGATATGAAGGGTAAGATTGCTTACGCTAAAGGTGACTTCGAAACTGCTGCGGCCCAGTTTAAGACTATTTTGCAACGTGTGCCACGCAACTTCGACGCGATGTATGGCCTCGCTTGCATAGAGGCTGATAAGGGCAATTCAGAAGAAGCAATGAACTGGGTGAACCAGGCTGTAGGGATATTCCCTGCTGAGCCTCAGGTTTATTTGAATCGTGCCCACGTTCAGGAGCAACTCGGTAAGTACCGTGATGCCTGCGAAACCTATCTCATTGCTATGAGTTCTACCGATGACAATGGTGAGTCGATTAGCCGCATCTTTGATCTTGCCGATAACCACTACGACGACGTGATAGCTACTCTGCGCGGCGTTACCGACGACAACCCTCGTGTGGGTATTTTCTATCGTGTGTGCTCGGCCATTGCACTCAAGTATAACCACTATGGTCAAGCGTTGCGCGACCTCAAGGCTATTACCGACAACAATCTGCTAGAATATCCTTCTATCTATAATGATGTGGCTAAATGCCTGTACCAACTTGGCGACTACGACCAGGCATATATTTATGCCAACAAAGCTATTGCTAGCGATCCCACTCTTCCAGAGGGTTATGTGCAGCGTAGCTTGATAGAGCGCCGTCAAGGCAAGGGCAACAATTTCACCACTGCTATCAACACTCTTGACCAAGCCTTGGTGATTGACCCCAACAATGTTTCAGCACTGATGGAGAAGGCACGACTGCTCATTGAGCAAAAGAAGTATAAAGAGGCGCTTCCACTTCTTGACAAGGCTGTTGCTGCCGAGCCTGAGAATACCGAGTTGCTCATGCTGCGTGGATGGCTAAATAAGAGCCACCTGAAGAATGCATCAGCTGCTACTACCGACTTCCAGAAGGTGCTCAGTTTACCCGATGACGATGTCACTTCGCTGCGTGGTTTTGCTCTGCATGAGTTAGGTCGCGATAGTGAAGCTGCCGCATGGGCTGAGCAAAAGATCAAGGAGACATCAGCTACTGGTGGAGAGTCTTACTACTATGCTGCTGCTTTGCATGCTGCTATGGGCAATAAGGCTCAAGCCATGAAATATCTTGAGTCGTGCCTCGCTAATGGCTATGGTGGACTCTATGATATTAAGATTAACGAGGCTCCCTATGTGAACCTTGCTCCGTTGCGCAGCGAGCCCACGTTCAACATGCTCATCAACCAGTCGCAACTCAATTTCCAGGAGCGATAAGAGTTAAATTTTTAAGTTTCAAGTTTTAAGTGTTAAGTGGCTGCGCCCAACTGACACCTGATAACTGATGGTAAATATGTTTGGAGAATTTGGAAAAAAGCATCCAGTAATGCTTAATTGCTTGGGTGTTATAATAGTGCTAATGGCGGGATTGTATGCCATGTATATGCTCTTCGACGTGTTCACGCAGCACGGCAAGGAGGTTAAGGTGCCTAGTGTGAGGAACATGACCCTCGATAATGCCATTCGCAAGATTGAGGAGGCGGGATTTGAGTGGGAAATCTCAGACTCGCTATACAATAGTGAGATAAAGCCTGGTATGGTGCTTGAGCAGGAGCCCAGAGGCAACACTATGGCAAAGAAGACCCGTCCCATACGCCTTACTATCAATGCTTTCAACCCCATGATGGTGAACTTGCCTCCACTTGCCGAGACATCGTGCCGAGATGCTGAGAGCAGGTTGAAAAATATGGGATTTAAGCATGTTATTATTGATACCGTGCCAAGTGCCGACCGAGGACTTGTTCTCGCTGTAAAGGTAAATGGACATCCCGTGGCTCCAGGTAGCAAGGTGTCGATTACCGACCAGGTGAGCATCGAAGTGGGCGATGGACGCATCAACGAGATGCCATTTGACGTGATTCCCGACAGCGAGAAAGACTCCCTGCAGCAGAAACAGCGCGAGAAGGCACGTGCCGAGGATAAAGCAAATGGATTTAATTAATAGTTAGGTGGGGGCTATATTGTGTAGAACCCACCTTTCATGTTTTTTGCAATGAATGCCGATTACGAGGATTTGATAGATGACTCTGGGCTAGAGATTCAGAGTGACTTCTCCGATCCCGATTTTACTGAGAACGGACGTGACTACTGGGAGCACTACCACTATGTGGTGGAGCCAGGTCACGTGTTGCTGCGCATCGACAAGTACTTGGTTGAGCGCATCAAGGGCACATCACGCAACCGAATTCAGAACGCCGCCGAGGCGCAGTGCATTCGTGTGAACGGCCGCCCTGTTAAGAGCAACTACCGTGTGCATCCCGGCGACGAGATATCGGTGGTGATGGACCGTCCGCGTTATGAGAACGAGATAATTGCTCAAGACATTCCCCTTAATATTGTCTATGAAGATGATGACCTGCTAGTGGTGAACAAGCCTGCCGGGATGTGTGTGCATCCAGGGCATGGAAATTACGACGGCACGCTGGTCAATGCTCTCGCTTGGCACTTCAAGGACAATCCTGACTATGATGTCACCGACCCGCGCATGGGATTGGTGCACCGCATCGACAAGGACACTAGCGGCCTGCTTGTTGTCGCAAAGACGCCTAATGCCAAGACGTCGCTTGGTTTGCAGTTTTTCAACAAGACAACCAAGCGACAGTACATCGCAGTGGTGTGGGGCGCTATGAAGGAACTTGACGGAACCATCGAGGGCAACATTGGGCGCAGCTTGCGCGATCGCTTGCAGATGGCGGTGTTCCCTGAAGGTGATCAGGGCAAGCATGCCGTCACTCACTATCACACCATTGAGAACCTAAACCATGTGGCAGTGGTGCAGTGCCAACTCGAGACAGGCCGCACTCATCAGATTAGGGTGCACATGCGACACATAGGGCATCCGCTCTTCAATGACGAGCGCTATGGTGGCGACAAGATACTGCGCGGCAACACCTCGTCGAGCTACACTCAGTTTATCCATAATTGCTTTAAGTTGTGTCCACGACAAGCCCTTCACGCCAAGACGTTAGGCTTCGTCCACCCCACAACAGGCCAGCAGATGGATTTCGACAGCGAATTGCCACCTGACATGGCAGGACTAATAAAGCGATGGGAAGAGTTTGTTCTAAGTGTTAAGTTTTAAGTGTAAAGTGTTAAGTAAAAAAGCCTTAAATTTTAAGGCTTTTTCTTCTTTTGCTTCATTGAGTTAATAATAGACTTTAATATCTTTATTAATTCGACGCAATCTTCATTAAGAGATTCATATTGTTGTGTTGATATCAGGTCTGACCTCCATAACAAATCCAACCAAAACTCTGTTTCATTAGCTTCTTTAAGGGCAATTGTGAGTTTATGGACAAAGTCACTATCACTTTCAGAACATTCAGCTTCTGCAACATTTGCACCTATAGATGTTCCACACCGTAAAATCTGTTTGCCTATCTCAAAAGCTTTTTTATCTACTAGAAAGCGATATAATTTAATTATCCTAAGTGCAAAATCTCTTGATTTAATACGCTTGACATCTTGTTCCATAAAAGACCGAGTCATCGTTTATTTTTCAAAGAAAAATGACTTAACACTTAACACTTAACACTTAACACTTACTACTTACTACTTATTTCTTACTTGCCGATGCAATAATAAGTGAATCCCTTTTCTTCAAGTTCTTTGCCGTCGTAGATGTTGCGGCCGTCGATGACGAGGGGGGTGTTCATCGCTTCTTTCACTTTTTCCCAAGAAGGCACACGGAACTGTCGCCACTCGGTTACGAGCATCACGGCGTCGGCCTTATTGACGGCATCGTAGATGTCGAGAGCGCAGTAAATGTCGTTCCAGCGGAACTTGATGGCGTTCATGGCCACTGGGTCATAGACGCGCACGTGGCAGCCAGCCTGCAGGAGTAGATCGATGGTGGTGATTGATGGCGACTCGCGAATGTCATCGGTGTTGGGCTTGAATGAGAGTCCCCATAATGCTACTGTCTTGCCCTTGATATCGCCTCCGTAAAAGTCGCGGAACTTCTCAAAGAGTCGATGTTTCTGCTTGGTATTGACCTTGTCAACGGCTTTAAGCACCTCCATTGAGTATCCGTTTTCCTCGGCAATATTGATAAGGTCGTTGATGTCTTTAGGGAATAGTGTGCCGCCGTATCCACAGCCAGGGTAGATGTATTTAGAGCCTATGCGGCTGTCGGTGCCCACTCCGTGGCGCACAGTGTTGATGTCGGCTCCCACAATCTCGCACAGATTGGCGATTTCGTTCATAAAGCTCACTCGAGTGGCGAGCATTGAGGTAGCTGCATATTTAATCATCTCGGCAGTTGTCGAGTCGGTATATATTACAGGGAAATACTTGAACTTTAGTGGGTGATAGAGTGTATCCATCGCTTTGCGTGAACGCTCGTTATCCACGCCGAGGATGATGCGGTCGGGTTTCATGAAGTTCTTGATGGCGTTGCCTTCGGTGAGGAAATCGGGGTTAGATACCACATCGAAGTCGAAATCTACGTGTCGCTCGTCGAGAATCTCCTTTATGAGCTGCTTGATTTTCTTGGATGTGCCCAGAGGCACTGTCGATTTGATGATAAACACGGCATAGTTGTTGATGTTTTGGGCAAACTGTATTGCTGTGTTTTTCACTTGTGTGAGGTCTGTGCCACCATCCTCGGCAGGTGGTGTGTCAACAGCACAGAACACATAATCTACATTGTCGAACACGTTGGCAAAATTGCTCGTGAAGTTGAGCCTTCGGGCTGCTACCGAGCGTTTTACCATGTCTTCAAGGCCTTGCTCGTAGATGGGCAGACCACCATAGAGAAGCAAGTTGATTTTTCGTGCATCAGAATCGACACAAGTCACATTTACGCCGAGGTCGGCAAAACAGGCTCCAGTAACAAGCCCGGCATATCCTGTTCCAACGATAAGAATATTCATGATTTAGATATTTTTTAAAAAATGCGAACAAAAATACCTTTTTTCTGTGAAAGTAGCAAATATATTAACGGATTTCTAAATAAAATAGCAACGTTTATGCCTTAAATCACTTTTTACCTTTCAATAAACATCATACTTTTACAAATAATTTATATATTTGCACATTAAACCTACTGGAACAAGAATATTAACATAAATAGAAAACCAATGAAGAAAATCACCACTTTACTTATTGCTCTCGCTTGCGTAGCTATCACAGCTAACGCTACTGTAACTGTTAACGTGCGCACTAGCACTGGTGATGCTCCTTATCTCTATGTGTGGGACGGAGCTGGCACAGCACTCAATGGCGCATGGCCAGGTAATCAGATGGATGCAGAGCAAACCTATCTCACCGTTGATGGCCTGGTTTGGTTCACCCAGACTTATGATGAGGATGCTATCAACATCATTATCAACGATGGTGGCATCGATGGCGAAGAGCCATTTGTTCAATCCTCTGACATACGTGGAGTCACTGGCACTGCATTCTACACCTTCGACCCCGAAGATGGCGATTATGAGGATGTAACTAGCACATATATCACCGACACTGGCTTCGATATCAACACTCTGCCTAACACAGTGGTTTATGTTGAAGGCAAGGAGTTCGCTTACTTCATTGCTCCCTTAAGTTGGACTAAGTGCAACGTGTGGGCTTGGAACGGCACTACTGGCACCAACTTCACCACAAGCGGCGCTTGGCCTGGTGACCCCATCACCCTGATTGGCAACACAACCGATGGCACCCCAGTTTACCAGTGGATAGGTCCTGACATCGTGGAAGGCGACCGTCCCGAAGGCATCATCTTCAATAATGGCACTACCCAGACAGCCGACCTTAATTATGTGGCTGGTGGCGTTTATAACCTAGCTGGCAAGCTGCTCACCACCGTTCAAAGTGATGGTGTTCCACACATTGACATTATTATGGATGGTATTGCCTACAGGGTTAATGATGACGGCACTAGTGTGACTGTTACCAGCGGCGGCAGTTATGCCGACGCGGTCATTATTCCTGAAAGTGTCACTTACAACGGCACTACCTACTCCGTTACCGCTATTGGTGACCAGGCTTTTTATAATTGCTCTGGCTTGAGTGCTGTGATTATCCCGGGCTCGGTGACGTCGATTGGCAGCCAGGCCTTCAGGTATTGCAGCAATTTGACGTGGGTCACAATCCCTGCTTCAGTGACCTCAATGGGCAGCAGCGTGTTCTCGGGCTGCTACAGTCTGCAGTCGATGCTGCTGCTTGGCACGGCGTGCGACTATTTCACCTCGGGAGCATCGAGCGTGCGCAATCTCTACCTCGCTCCGAGCGTAACCAGCATCAAGGGCCTGTGCATCTCGCCCTATCAGGTCTATTGCTATGGCGCAGAGCCTGCAGTGTGCGACGCCAGCACCTTCAACAGCTACTCAGGTACCCTGCATGTGCCGCCCCAAACCCTCGCGCCTTACTTTATGGATGATTATTGGGGAGAATTTGATTCGTTAAATGGCGATGCCGTGTGGGTTGATGATGTGGACATTGCGTTAAGTGAAGAATCTGTCACCATGAAAATAGGCGAGACAGGCCAACTGACCGCATCTTTTGGTCAAATTCCCACAGGAATGACAGCACAATGGTTTACAACTAATTCCAATATTGTTGAGGTAAGCAGCAATGGCACGTTAACTGCTAAAGGGGTTGGCGAGGCCGATATTGTAGTGATATGCGGAGCGAATTACGCCACCTGCCATGTCACGGTTGAAGAAGAGACAGTGGTTATATCGCTTGACAAGACTGAACTCACTCTCAATATGGGCGACATCGCTACCATTACCCCGTCGCACACTCCAGCGATTGTCCCTGTGGAATACACTTTCACCTGCAGCGACAACGAAGTGGTCATGGCGCAATGGAATAATGGCGTGATTAGGCTGCTTGCCACTAAGCCTGGTACTGCTGTTATTACCGTTGGCTCGAGCGATGGTAAAGCTGTGCCAGCCACCTGCGAGGTCACGGTTGAAGATGAGACAGTGGTTATATCGCTTGACAAGACTGAACTCACTCTCAATATGGATGATATTGCGACAATTATACCCTCTCACACCCCCGAGATTATCCCAGTAGAATATACCTTCACCTGTAGCGACAACGATGTAATAGCAACACAGTGGAAAAATGGCCAGATAAGGCTTCTTGCCACTAAGCCTGGCACTGCTGTAATCACAGTGGGCTCGAGCGATGGTAATGCTGTGCCCGCCACCTGCGTGGTGACCGTGAAGCGGCCTTTTGGCGACGTGAATGGTGATGGCCGCTTGACTAGTGTTGATATAACGTGTATTTACAACTATCTGCTGAATGGCGATGAGACCTTCGCCGCCACCAGCGACATTGACGGCGACGGATATATCACCAGCGTTGACATCACAGTCATGTACAATATTCTGTTGAATGGCAACCCACAACTCAACAACGAGACAGAATACACCGTTAATGGCGTCACGTTCAAGATGATTTCAGTTGATGGCGGCACGTTCACCATGGGCGCGACCGCCGAACAGGGCAGCGACGCATACGATTGGGAGTATCCTACCCATCAAGTGACATTGAGCGGTTTCAGCATAGGTCAAACCGA
>JAEEGL015706118.1_pt1 | contig 20252 bp, 12 predicted proteins | sample 9134231 | NCBI WGS metagenome assembly JAEEGL01 (sample SAMN16246548, study PRJNA631951) | gut metagenome | biome: gut microbiome; feature: rumen; material: fiber-attached | host: Bos | place: Iran: Karaj | collected 2018-10 | reverse complement strand
TCCAATGAGCTCTTACGAACTCCCGGCGTCCGTTACGGACTCTGTAATGAGCCCGCACGTGGACGGGACGATCTTCCGCACCTTGTGCATAGATTTGGATCGTCACCTTCTCGATATTAATGATCATAAATGAAAGTAAGTCGGAAGGAGAAGGGAGGATCGCAAACTAGCCCATCCGTTAGAATATAAAAAGAGCATTGGCCCTCTCGGGAAAATGCTCTTGTTGATCATTAATATCGGCTGATTCCACAGCCTGATTCTTACTTTCTGCCACAAAGATAATGAATGTTCCTTGAATTAGCAAAATATAAGTAGATTTTTCCACATAGTGCTGGTTCATTACGCCTTGAGCGAGTCCTCCCGCAAGCCCACCATCCGCCGGAACGGAAAACGGCCGCCAGTCCTCGTCAGATCAGCGGCCGATAAAAAATAGGTTGCCCTTATACTTCTTGTTACAGCAAGTTTTCTATCTCCTGGTCCGTGAGCCCCGTCAATTCCCGGATAGTAGGATAATCGTACCCTTTCTCAAGCATCGCCCTGGCAATGGCGGCTTTCTCCTTAGCGGCGCCTTGCTCTATTCCTTGCTCGATCCCTTGCTCTATCCCTTTGTTCCGGGCAAAGGCGATTTGGTTCTGTATGTCCCTTTCGGTGGTCATATCGTTCTCGTATTTGATTTTCTCCTCGGCCGTAAATTTACTGATTTCCGCCGAAGAAAACAAAATATCAAACAATTCACCCTCGAACCCGGCCGGACGTTCCTTCATCAGCCGGAGGTTATAGAGGGCATAACCCACCTTCTCCAGAAACGGAGCGCCCTTCCCGCCCCGGCACTTAGGAATCTCGAAGAAGATGTAATGCAGGTCATCGGTCATCACTTCGCCCGTCGTCTCTTCCGTCAGGGAATACCGATACAGGAAGCGCGTATCCCCCTCGTGCAGGCTGAAACGCATAATCCCGATGAAATACACCTGCGGGAACTGGTAATCCTTCCCGCCCCGCTTCAACTGACGCTGAATCGCGAAAGTTGAATTGAATACCGCCCTGTCGTAGAAAGAGCTTTGTTCGGCGCGCTGCACCTCGACGACAAAACACCGCCCGGCGTCGTCATAGCACTCTACGTCCACCCTGATGTTCTTCCTCCCGGGATTCTGGTTCGTACTCTCCTGCGGCGCATAATCGAGCGAAACGATCTTCCGCTCCGGAATCATCGCCTCGATGAACAGTTGCATCAGCCGTTTAGCGTCTCCATACTCCTCGAATGTCCGCTTGAACCAGTCGTCCAGCATGACATCGGCGAAGACCCTCGGGCCCTCTTCATAAAAAGAAATCATAACTCATAAATTTAAGTTCAGGCCCTCGGGAAAGCGGCCGGGTGGACAGAATCATCCCTCCGGCCCGTCAGTATGCGGCCCGGCCAAAGGTAAAGTTCGGGAGATTATCCGGAACGGAAAACAGGAAAAGGCGACTTCAAAAAACTATTTTATGATTCCTTCACCTTTTCGCGGTTTTTTGAAATCAGATCCGGGTCAAGCCCGAAGCGGCGCCCCGACCTGGCACGAAAAGGGCCGTTTCGTGACGGAGCCCCGGTTCCGGAGAGGGGACCTGGCACGAAAAGGGCCGTTCCGTGACGGAGCCCCGGTTCCGGAGAGGGGGCTAAGCACGAAAAGGGCCGTTTCGTGACGAAGCCCCCACCAGGCGCCGGGATGACGCGCTGGTGGGGGCCGGAATGACGCGTTGCGGCCGTTAGTTGTCCTTCACGAGGCGGAAGGAGCAGCGGTTGGTTTCCGTAACGTTGGTGAAGACATGAACGCCTTCCGCGAAGAGGCATGTACGGCACTCCGTCGTTCCCTCTACGATCGTAGAAGACCAATACGCACCGAGGCCCTGCATATAAGAACCGGCATGTATGCCTGCCGCCGGAAGGAAGATGGCGCCGGCAGCCTCCATAGCGGCCCATTCGCCGCTTGTGCCGGCCGATCCGCCCGCATTATAGGTATTGTCCTTCGCCGCGTCCCAGGAGGCCTCCCAGCGCCCGCAAACGACCTCGCGGCAGCCGGCCGGCGCACCCGTCCAGTCATCCGGAAGGAGCAGGAGTCCGATTATTTCTGCATCAGCGGTATAAATGGTCGCATAGGCACGGAGCGCATGCGGATTGCCGCCGTTGCGGCCGAAATCGGTGACAGGACCGACAATGGTGTTATCTCCGGGAGACAGGCCGTCCGGCAGATAGTCGAACTTCCCGAGCAGATACTCCCACTCGGACGCGGAAAGCAGACGCCATCCGGCGTCGAGCCCCGGCCAGCTGTCACTCCAGCTCAGCAAATCAGCCTCGGTGAATTCATACTGCGCAGAAGCGAATCCCCAGCCGTTATCATTCTGAAGGTTGCCCGGCGAGAAAGTCACCGTCCTGCCGTCCGCCACCGAGAAAGGATGCGCCTCGACTACATGCGACGTCGCAAAGTCGAAGGTCGCCTGGCGGGCGCGGGCGCGCGGAAATACCCAGTCCTTATAGTCGCTGACGCTGGCGAGGAGCGCATCGCCCTCTCCCCTGGCCTCGACCGTGACCCGCGGGTAAGTACCTGTCGGAAGCGGGACATTGACAACGATGCCATCGGTATCCTCTTCCAGCCCGGACGCAAACACAAAGCTCAATGCATCGATCGCATCGGCCGGAGCGATGGTCGGCGTAGCCGAATCCGGATCCGCCACGTCAAACGTTCCGGTGATCCCCTTCCCCGTCGTTACGGAAATCGTCACGGTCCCTGCAGGTACACTGTTGAGCGTAAGCCGGAGGGCGCCGCCCAGGTGATAGAACCACAGGTCGTCCGACGCAGGATCGTTCACCGCAATCATCGGGGTAGGATACCAGTCGACCATTCCTTCGGCATCAATGTCGTAGGAGGCAGGGAGCGTCACCTGGGGCGCAGCCGGCGTACCTGCAGCGGCTTCTACCGGATAGAAAGCATAACCGTCGCGGGTCTCCCCTCCTTCCGGAAGGAAGGTGAACACGCCCGAAGCGCTGACGCTCACGGTCTTGAAAGCGCCCGTGGAGGTATACAGCGCAATATTGTCGGGATCGCTCCACGCGAATTTGCCGCTGGAGGAATTGAACTCCACCTTGCTCTGCGGCCCGCCGATATGGGCGGTAAGCGTCTCGCCGGCAAAAGGGTCCTGCTTGTTGCAGGCCGCCAGGGCAAGCGCCATTGTCAAAACTGCAAAATATCTTTTCATATGCATATCCTCCTTTATTCGATCACCCTGTCAATATACCAGCCCGAAGGCACGCCGGCATCCATGTACGGATCATACTGCGCGGCATCGTTCATCACATAGGTCCCATTCTCCGAAACGCCGGAGAGCCAGCTACTGACAGCATCACTGACAGAATACAGCATCGAAGATTTAAACATTGCTTTCAGGTAACGGATCGAAGAACATCCGTAGAACATATTCTGATAGCAATAATATGCCAATTCCTCCGCCGGGAGAACAGGTGCCGTCCTCAATGAAGCACATCCGGAGAACATCGAACTGTAGCAATATTGGGAAAGCGTCGTAGCCGGCAGCGCAGGTGCTGAAGTCAAATTCTTACATCCCTCGAACATTGAAGAATAGCAATAATCTGCCGCCGTGGTTGCGGGCAACAAATCCTCCGGTGCCATTTCAAGGCCGGAATCTTTAAACATCGCCAAATAGCAGTACGGCGCCAGCCCGGTTGCCGGAAGTTCGGGCGGTATTGTCAAAGCAGTGCACTCGCAGAACATCCTCTGATAGCAATACGGGGCCAGTTCCGTCGCCGAAAGTTCGGGAGCCTGCAGGAGAGAAGAACATCCCCTGAACATGTATGCATAACACCCTTCTTTCATCTCAGTAGCCGGAAGTGCCGGAGCCTCCACCAATGCGGTGCAGTTCTGAAGCATGCCATCGTAGCAATGATCCGCCAACTCCGTCACAGGAAGTTCGGGCGCTGCCGTGAGGGTCTTACATGTAGAGAACATATCCTCATAGCAATGAGGGGCAAGGACAACTGCCGGAAGAGCCGGAGCCTCCGTCATTTTGATACAGCCTGCAAACATGGCTTCGTAGCAAGACTCCTTCATCTCGGTAGCCGGAAGAACCATTCTCGACATATTCGTCGCCATAAACATCCCGTGATAGCAATGCGGCGTCAGCGTCGTCGCCGGCAGGATCAGGTCCAGGGAAGGGTGGCTGCCGATCGCATCAAACGCGGAGAAAAGCGCGGTAATCAAGAGTTGACCAATATCGGAATTGGCGAAGAGCCCGGTAAACACATTCGGTTCGGTAAACTCTTTTAACTGGGAGAATACCGCCGGATCCGGATTGATCAGACTCATGATGTTGCCAAAGACATAGCTCTTGACACTCGTCGATATCGACACCCTGTGAGCGTCGAGGTCGATGCCGTCATCCTGTGAATAGGCCGCATTTTCCCCGCGGAAATATACCCGGTCTCCTTTGGCAAGATTAAAATCCTTTGAGGAATTAAAGGATTCCCACGTCTCATTGTCGAAGCTGTACTCCATCTCCAATCCGATCGGATTACTGACCTTGAGGACACCCGCGCGTGCCATCTGGATACAGAGCGGAATGGTCGTCACATCCACCGTCAGGTCGGATCCTAGCTCATAACCATCGGTACGCTCCACGGAGAAATAGACATCTTCGGATTGATCCAACACGAAATTGGCATAGCGGTCGAATATCTGCAGGGAGATGTTTTCGTACAGTCCCAGCGGTACGGGGATGTTCAGGACAAAATGATCGGCATAGGTCGTCACAGGAGATTCCAGCGTAAACACGATATCTTCCGCGGTGCCTTCCGACAAAGAAATGGAAGGGGCGTCCGAACCGGGATTCTCGACGGCGAATTCACCCGTCACCTTCTTCCCAAGATTCACGACAATTTTCTGGGTCTCGAAAGGTACCCTGTCGAGCACCAGGCGGATAATGCCACCCAGATGGCGGAAGGCGATATCCTCCGAAGCCGGATCATTCACCGCAATCATCGGCAGCGGGGAATAATCCCCCATGCCCGTCTTGGGAATCGTATATGCAGCCGGCAGGGTTACGCTCAGACCGGCCGCATCTGATACGACAGATGCAGGATAGATGGCGTAGCCGTCCCGCTCCTCGCCATCGGCAAGATGCACGTTGAAATTGCCGTCGGCGGTCAGGCGGGCCGTCTCGTAGCCGCTGGCCGAACGGTGAACGGCGATCTCATCCCCTTCCGTCCAGGAGAACTTCCCGGCATCGCTGACATTCGCCTTTGTCTGGACAATCCGGGCCCTGAGATGCTCAGTGCGGAGCCCGTCATTCTCCACTCCCGGTACAAAGTCTTTGGAACAGGCGGAAAGAGCCAAAACAAAACCTATATACAAATACTTTTTCATCGTCATATCCTCCTGATTATTCGTCCGCATACTGAACTGTCCAGCCGTTCGGCACGCCACTGGAACCCGTGGTGGTCCAGGTAGCGGCACGGTTCTTTACAAATACACCGGTAGAAGCAACGCCTTCCAGCCAGCTGCCTGTATACCCGTAAATCCCACTTATGAACATTGCCTTGACATAACGCAGGCTGGAACAGCCACTGAACATACGCTGATAACAATAACTCGCAAGTTCCAGGGCAGGAAGTTCGGGCGCCACCTCAAGGGAAGTACAATTCATGAACATCTCGTAATAGCAATGGTCTGCCAACGTGCGGACCGGCAGCAACGGCGCCGACGTCAGAGATGAACAGCCGTAGAACATGCGGTAGCAGCACCGGTTTGCAAGCGTTTCCGCGGAGATATCCGGCGCATTCTCCAGCGATGTACATCCGGAGAACATGTATGAATAGCATGATTCTGCAAGTTCCGTTGCCGGAAGCGCCGGCACATTCTTAAGGGATGTACAATTCATAAACATTTCATAATAGCACTCCCTTTGTAACTCCGTAACGGGAAGCTCCGGCGCCTCCTCCAGGGAAGAACAACCTTTAAACATTCCTTTATAGCACTCCGGCGCCAATTGAGTCGGCCGCAGCACGGGAGCCTCTTTCAGCTGAGCGCATCCCTTGAACATATTGTCAAATGCACTTTCACCTATCTCCGTTGCCGCAATCGAAGGCGCAGTCTCTAAACCGCAGCCCTCAAACATATCTTCGTACCCTTCTTTCCCAACTACGGTAGCGATCAGATCCGGAGCATAAGCCAGTTGGGAGCAACCGGAATACATTCCTCCGTAAGCGCCTTCCGGGACTGTCTCAGCAGGAAGATCCACACCTCTGGTAATCCCTGTCCCGGCAAAAGTACCCCTGTAGCAGTTGACGGCCAGTGTCGTTGCCGGAAGGGCGGGGGCCACCGTCAGGCCGGAGCAGCCGAAGAACATGCCGAAATAACACCCTGCCGACAAAGTCGTTGCCGGAAGTTCCAGGCTCTTCTCCGGGTGATTGACAAAGTCAGAGCTACCGGAGAACAGCAATCCGAATGCAAAATCTTCCGTCAGCTCCGTGAGATTGTCAAAACCCTCCGATTCGATCAGGCTCATGATATTACCATACAGATAACATGTTCCGTCGCACCTGATCTTGGTCCCGGAAATATTTAAAGTGTTGACATCGATATCGGCGTAGCTCGCATTGTTTCCTCTCAGATACACACAGTCTCCGGCATCGACAGGCAAATAGAGCTGCCCTTCACTGAACGCCGTCCAGTTCTTGTTGTCGAGACTGTACTCCATCGTAAGGCCCATCGGATTATCGATCGACACGGCGCCGTCCTCCACGGCCTCGATGGTGAGCGGAATGGAGATGGAACTGATGGAAGTCTCGGCGCGGCGGCCGCGGCCGGCATCGAAAGACCGGACCGTCTCGTCCTCATACGCATAGACCACATCGCCATTGGCGTTCCTGGCCTTCACCGAAAGCATCTCATACGTACCCGTAGGGACGGGGACATTGAGGATGAATCCGTCTGTGTAAGCCGCGAGCGGCTCGGAGAGTTGAAAAGTCAGGACGTCGGCTTCGGAATCAGTCGCAATGTAAGGGACCGCCGAGTCGGGATCATTGACCGTGAAGGAGCCCGTCAGGCGCTTCCCGAGGCTTACCTCGATGGAGGCCGTAGCCGGAGACACGTCGTTGAGCGTCAGGCGCAGCAGGCCGCCGACATGCCTGAAGGTAAGGACGTCACTGGAGGCATCGTTGACCGCCACCATCGGGGTCGGCGACCAGTCGCCCATCCCGGCCGGAGCGGGGTCGATATCATAAAAGTCCGGAAGCGTAATCCTGAGGTCATCGGCCGTATAGTGATTCTCGTCCGAAATGGAAGCCGGATACACGGCGAAGGCGTCCCGCCGCTGGGATTCGCTCATCACGAAATAAAAGTCGCAGGTGGTGGCCGGATCGTTGGGATCCACGGCCGCCATCTTGTAGCCGGCCGGAATCAGTTCGACGCCCGGAACGCGTTCGCCCTTGCTGACATGGATGGCAATTGCATCCCCGGACTCAGACCAGGTGAAATTGCCGTAAATATTGTCGAACGCAACCTTGGTAGGAGCGGCGATCTTGCCGGTCAGGCGCACCAGTGTCTCCCCCTCTCCGACGACAGGACCCGCGACGGAGCCGTCAGGCTGTTCCTTGTTGCAAGCCGCCAACCCGAGCAGCATTGCCGAAATGTATAATAATTTCTTTTTCATCCTTCGTTCCTCCTATTCTGCGAGTTTGACAAGGCGGACACCGGCGCCCATGTTACGAGGCCAGGAGCCATCTTCTCCGGTAACCATTTCTCCGGCATAGCCAAACATGCTGGCATCGTCAGGGCCTTCCGATGTACTGCTCCATACCACATTCAACGTATAGCCCTCTTCCGGGTTTTTCACATAGACATAACAGCTGTCCTCCATCTTTATCAAGCCACCGCAGGGAGGAAGAGCGACAGCACCCGCTTCCTCGGCCAAATGCCAGTCGGCATAAGAAAGGACAATCTGCGAGAAGAGCCATGCCCTGGAGTCATTATTTATATTATCAGCAGCAAAAATGCTGTCGTCACCTCCAAGTGCACGGAAAGCATCCCCGAAATTATCAGAGAAAATCATAAGAACAGGAGTACCATGTATCGTCACACGGGCAAAGCGGGCGTTCTCCACTCCATTAACGGTTGAAGCTGCACGAGTCTCGAAAATGAACTCCCACTCCTCCGCACTCAGCGTAAACCAGCCACTCCCGAGTTTCTGTTTAAGTTTGTAATTGTTTCCCCAGTCGCAGTAGCTGGCGAAACCATCCGCCCAGGAGTGCTGATAAGGAACATTCGTAATTGAAGGGCCGTACCCGAGAGGATTGGTATCCTCCTGGCCGGAAATAACCTGATCGCTGTAATCCCATGGCTGGTAATGGACCATCGTCTCGTCTGCAGCGGCAATGCCGGCGGTCGCCCATGCGAAGAGGTCGAACGTTGCATCGGGGCCGATCTCCACAGGCCCGTTCTCCTTGAAGCACCTGTCGTACTGCTGCTTATGGAAATCCCACTCGCCACCCTTGTAGACGAGGTTGCCGCGTGAGAAGTTGACGGCCTGGGTCGAAGAGATTGAATAGCGGCCGGGAAGCACATACGGCTTGTTGCCGCCCCAGTTGATATCCTCGCCCTCGGCGCCGTGCCAGTACACATCCTCGCTGACCGTGCCGTTCCAGTTGATTTCCTGACCGCCGGCAGACCCCTGGTCCAGGGCCGGGAAGCTCAGGCCGGAAATCCGGTGCTTCGCATTACCCTTAAAGGTAATCCATTCGCCGTCCTTCGTAAGGTCGAGCTTCCTGTCGCCGATCTGGCTTCCGGAGAACTCCAGGGTCAGCGAAGAGAAATTGACCGGATCGACGTAATAACCGTTGACAAGGACCGTCAGGATCAGCGGATCTCCGTCGCGGGTAAGCTGAATGCCTTCCAGATTGACGCTGACCGTCTGGCCTTCGTCGGAAGTTTCATCCGTATAGATATTCTTCGTAAGGGCAAGCGGTTCCTCCTCGTTATGCGAAACCAGCCTGAATTCCGTCAGGTCCAGCGCGTCGTTGTCGCCGGCGCTGATCTCGACCGTAAAGGCCGTAAATACCGGTTTGTAAGACAAAGTAACCGGACCGTCAGCCGGAAGATTTTCCGGGCTGAGCGCAAACATATAGGCGTAGTCCATGTCGGGCAGGAGCGTCAGGGCATCTGCACCGGTCGTCCCTTTGGGCGTCACGGCCTGCTCTGCCGGATAGGTCACGAGGACTTCGTAAATATCCAGCTTGTTCTTCCAGTTATCGCCCGGTTCCTTGACAGACGGGGACGGGTACAAAGAGGCGAAAAAGTGACTCTCCTCCCCTTGCCATTCATGTGCTTCACCGACGGCCGAGACGGACGCACGGCTGTAACGGCCGTCCGCCGTCGGAGCACCGACGGTGTAATCCAGCACCTTGTAATTGTCCACACTCTCATACGCCATGAAGATGGCGACTTTGTCTCCTGCGACCCAGTTCAGGCGCTCATAGGAGTCAACGACTTCGTCGCTGTACGCCGTCTTGGTGTCCGCTTTGGCGGAAGGCATCCCACTCACGGCACGGAACTGGACCGGCGTCCCTACGGCAGCCTGCCAGGATCCATGCTTCTTGCATCCTGTACCCAGGAGCGACAGGGCCATAAAGGCCGCTGCAATCAAAAAGTTTCTTGCTTTCATACCGCCTACTCCCATGTGTGGTTAAACTGATTTTCCGTGAAGTCATACTCCTTCACTTCCTGCCCCGTCGATTCGACGGTCCCGACATTGTCCACGATTGATCCCAAGAGGAAGGCGCACTCCGTTTCGGTGCAAACTTCCCTGAGAACAAGCGGACGCTTGTAGTTTTTATTCATCGCTAAACTGAATTGTGTGAACATACGCCACTATGATACTACTAACATCTTCCTAACCAAACACTTACTTTGAGCCCCCGGGGAAAAAGGCCAGATTTTCGCGCAAAATTACAAAAAATCGAAGGGAATTCCAAACAGAAAAAGTGCCCTTGGAATTCCCAGGGCACTTTTTAGACAGAAATCTCTCACTATGAACTGCGTACTGAAATGAACGTCAGGAAGTTATGGAAAGCCGATTTTTTTTTATGACCGCAAAATTTTTCTTATTCCCCAACGCTGCAGTCCGGGTCTCAGCGGGGACGGCGGGGCGAGATGAAACGGTCGAGGAGGGAAAGGAGGGACGGGAGGACGAAGAGGATCAGGAGGATCGCGATGAGCGCCCCGGAGGCGATGCTGCGGAGCACCGGGACGATGACCGGATCGGAGATGACGAAGGTCATGACCCAGGTACCCAGGGTCATGATCAGGCCCGAAGTCATGATGGTATGGATCGAGCCGCGGTACGCCTCCCTGAGCGAGAGGGCGACATCCTGTGTCCGGCGCGATTCCCGGTAATAATGCGTAAAGAGGATGGAATAGTCGATCGTCGCGCCCATCAGGATGCTCTGTACGATGAAATACGCCATGAAGAGCACGGAGCGTCCGCCCAGACCGCTCAGGAAAATATCCAGCCAGACGGCCGTCAGGACCACGGCGACCAGGATCAGGGCGATAAACGGCCGGCGGAAGGTGACGGCGACGATGAGGAAGATCACGAGGGCCGTAAGCAGCGTGACGAGCAGCAGTTCCCGGGGGAAGGAATCCTTCATCTCGTCGTACATCACGGAATAGCCGGCCAGATAAGTCTCCCCGGCGAAAGCCTCTTCGCACCGCTCCCGCAATTCCCCGATAAAGGCATAGGTCTCCGTCCCTTCCTCCGGCCAGTCGCCCTGGATGACGGCGGCGGACCATTCCCCGCTGCGGAGCAGGCCCAGCTGGCTGTCGAGCTGCCCGCGGAGGGCCGTCAGCTGCACCCTCCGGGTGGAATCTATGACGGAAGCGGCAAGCGGGTTTGCCACCAGCGTGTCCAGGCAGCCGAGCATCTCGACCAGGGAGAGACGCTGCGACGTATCGGCCGCGGTCAGGTATCCATTATAAAGGTATAACAGGTCCACTTCTTCCGGAGTAACCTTGACGCCGGCCTTGTGCAGGGCCCGGTAACATCTGGATGCCGGACACTTCTTCCCGGAAAGGGCCAGCACCGCCAGGTCTTCCGCCGGATCCACCGGGAGGGGCGCAGATTCCAGGGACAAGCCCTGGAATGACGCACCGGATCCCTTAGGTGACGCACTGGAGTCATCGGGTAACGCACCGGAGCCCTCGGGTGGCGCAACTGCGCCGTCATTCACGGACTGGTTCTCATCGTCATTTCCGGACGCGTTCTCTCCGTCATTCCCGGACTCGTTCCGGGAATCTTCCTCCGGCCCGGCGGCAAGGGTCGCGTCAAAGTCCCGCTTCATTTCGGCGAGTTCCGCACGCCGGGCCTTCGGGATCATGGCCGCATAGACCTTGTTGCCCAGGATCTTCTTCTGCACGACATCCATCACCTCGAGCGCGGACATCGTGGCATCCCCTTTCCCGCCATGACCGGCCATCCGGTAGGCGATCCGGAGGGCCCGGACCTCCACCCCAAGATACTGGTGCATCTCCTCCACGGTCCGCTTCCGGTGCAGTCCTTCGTAGGTATAACGGAGTGAAGCAGATTCCAGGGACGGGCCCTGGAATGACATGCTGGAGCCCTGGAATGACGCATCATCTCCGTCATTCCCGGACTGGTTCCGGGAATCTTCCTTCGGCGCATCACCAGATTCCAGGGACAGGCCCTGGAATGACGCACCGGAGTCATCGGGTAACGCACCGGAATCCTCGGGTGGCACACTGGAGCCCTGGAAGGACAGGCCGGTCCCACTGAGCGGCAGACCGGACTGCAGCGGATTGCGGACGCCGGGCGGCATCCGAAGTTCACCTAGGGCAAAACGCTCGTCCCGGAGCGGGTGCGAAGCGGCATAGAACAACAGTCCCATCGCCTCCGGAGGCACCTCCTGCAGCATCTCCGGGAAGAGCGCCCGCCACTCCCCTTCCGTACGCGGCGTGAGGGCGATGGTCGGATAGCTGAGGCATTGCACCGCCGGGGTATCCTCGATCCCCACCGAATCCAGTACGGGCAGCAGGGCCCGCTCCTCCGCCGTCGGATAAATCAGCAGCAGGGTATTGCGCGGGGGCCAGGCCCGCGTGATGTCCGTCGCGCGCGTCATTGAATAATATACCGGGACCTTCCGCTGCAGGAAATAAGAGCCGGCGAACAAGGCCAGGAACGCAAGTGCCAGGGGAATCCGGAACCGGTGCTCGAAGCGGGCGATCCCGTCCGTCGGAATCAGCGGAACCCGCTTGGAAGTCCTTGAAACGGCCTTATCGCAGGCAAGCAACAGGGCCGGCAGCAGCGTAAACGTACAGATCAGGCTGCACAGCACACCCTTCGACAGGACCACGCCGAGATCCATTCCGAAGCGGAGCCGCATGAAGCAGAGCATCAGCAGGCTCGCGATGGTTGTCAGCGCGCTGCTGAGAATGGAAGGTGCCGCCTTGCCGACCGCAACCGCCATCGCCGAAAACCTCGCAGCGCCACCCGACACGCCCGCAGCCTCCTTCGCCTGCCGGTACCGGTTCGACAGAATGATCGCATAATCCAGCGAAAGCGCCATCTGAAGCACTGTCGACAGCGCATTCGTAATCATCGAGACCGACGGCAGGACCACATTCGTCCCCATATTAATGAGGATGGCCAGGCCGATGGTCAGCATAAACAGCAATGCCTCCACGAAGGAGGGACACATCACGATCAGGATCAGGAAAATCAGCGTGAACCCGATGGCGATCATCCGGGGAACGCCTTCCGGCATCCCCGTATTATCTTCTATCTCAACCCTTCCCCGAGCGCCGAAGCGTTCACGGAACGCCGCCTTCACGCGCGCGCCGTCCGTATCCCGCGGCAGGCTGTACTGGTAATACGCAGCCCCGTCCCGTTCCCGTATATCGGGCAGCTGCGGGTCGTCCAGCAGGGCCTCGATGGCGCTTTGGAGGGTATCGGAAGGCACTTCGGAAGGGAATTCCATCCGGATGATCTGCCGGCGGATATCGAGACCGGGCAGATGACGCTCCACGATGGTGAGCCCCTTCCGCATCGGCGAATCATCCGGCAGGTATGTCGTCACGTCCGAATTGATCCGGACCCGGGGAACCAGCAAGCCCGACACGACCGCCAAAATGACTGTCAGCACTGCCAGCAGCCACCTCCGTCTTACCAGAAAGCTGTTTCCCGAAGCGCCCATCCCTATCTGGCGGGAATCAGGGCCGCTACCTTATCCTGAATGAGAGCGGTCTGCTCCTTGAGCCACTCCGACAGATCCCCTTCCGGGGGTGTTTCCAGCCGGAACGGCTCTCCGATGGCCAGCCGGTACCGGTGCGGGAAATGCCACATCGAATTATACACCGGGACGATCCGCGCCCCGCTCTTCGCGGCGAGCAGCGCCACCCCGCTGTGGAACGGCAGCAGGCCTTCCCCGGACTTGTTCCGCTTCCCCTCCGGGTAAATGATGATATGCTCCCCCTTCGCAAGGGCCGCGAGCGCATCCTCCAGCCATTTCGTCGAGACATTGCGCCGGTCGATGGGAATGCACTGGGCCAGCGGATAGAAACGGCGGGTAAAGCCATTCTTCTCGACATAATCCTTCGCCACCAGCGGCCGGATCATATGGCGGATATACGCCACCATCAGGATCACCGGATCCATCAGCCCCACGTGGGAACAGGCAAAAATCGTAGGCTCGTCCAGCGGCGGCCTGACGCCGGAAATCACCGGACGCTGCACCGTATGGACCAGGCACCAGGCGAAGCCCCTCAGGAACCGGGCCGCACCGCCGAGATGCGCTTCCTTTACCGTTCCGCTCATGGCACGATGATGTTGATCTGCTGTCCGGTAAGCTCCACCGTCAGCGGCAGCGTGCCGGGGATTTCGCCGTCGGATTCGACCCGGTCGGCGCCCTTTCCGAGCGGCGTCAGCGTCATCTTGCGGAAGCGCCGGGTAATGATTCCCGGAAGCGTCGCGAAGTCGCCCTGGAAGATGTGCATCATCTGCTGCATGCCCTTGATATGGTTGACATCACCCTGGATGGAGACCTCCAGCAGGCCGTCGTCCCACTTGCCGCCCTCTTCATTCTGCTTGAGACCGCCTCCGCGGTAAATGCCGTTGCCGATCACCACGGTAAACATTCTTCCCTTGTAGACCGTCTCGCCGTCGCAGACGATTTCAACAGGCCTGCGCTTGCGCGAGAAAATCGAATACGGCGCCACCAGCTTGTAAAGGAACGAACCCTTGTAGCCCCTGGTCTTGAGCGAATTGGTATGGTAGCAGATATCCGCATCCAGCCCGATTCCGCCGATGTTGGCCATGCAGAAGACGCCGTCGGAGAACGTCAGGCGCGCGATATCCTCCTTGCCGGTATTGCCGCGCACGATGCAGCGGGCCGCTTCGGCGACATCAGAAGGGATTCCCGCCGTGCGGATCCAGTCATTGCCCGTCCCGCAGGGCAGTACACCGAGCGTGAATTCGCCAAGGTCGGCGCCGTGCCCGTCGGCATAGCGGAGAAGGCCGCTCATCACTTCGTGAATGGTGCCGTCGCCGCCGGCCGCAATAATCTTCCTGCAGCCTTTCTCCGCAGCTTCCATCGCCAGATCGATGGCATGTCCCGCATGCTGTGTCATCAGCGTCTCGTAGCTGAGGCCCTCTTGGGCAAAAACGTCCAGCGCCTGCTGCCAGGCACTCCCGGCGGTCGCCGAAGCGGCCCCGGGATTGGTGATAATCATCCAGTTACTCATATGATTCAGTTTTTAGTACAATCAGATCGATACAGGGGAATCCGCCGAGGCGGAAGGAGAAGGAGCTGCCGAGCCCGGGGCTGACGTGCAGGATCTGTCCTCCTTCGCGGTACACGCCGGCAGACTCCGGAAGTTTCCAGTGCGAAGGTCTCAGCCCGGCCAGCTTGTACTTGAGGCCGTGCGTATGCCCCGACAGCGTCAGCTGAATGTCGCCCCGCAGGACGATTTCGCTCCGCCAGTGGGACGGGTCATGGGTCAGCAGGATTTTGAACATTCCCTCCGGGATGCCTTCCATCGCCTTCCGGAGGTCGCCGCCCTCGCCTTTGAAGATCGGGTTGGCCGCCGTGTTTTCTACCCCGATGACGGCCACTTGAGCGCCTCCCCGCGAGAGAATCCTGTTATCGTCCACCAGCAGCTGCCAGCCCAGGCCGGCTTCGATCCCGTCGAGCCGGGCCATGTCGGTTTCGCGCTCCTCCCCGCGGAATGGTCCGTGATGCATATAGTCGTGGTTGCCCCGGATGGAGAAAATGCCCATCGGAGCCTTCAGGGCGGAGAGATCTTCCAGATACGGAAGCGCGTTGGATGACTCGAAATTCACAAGGTCGCCGGTGAAGAAGATCACGTCCGGCGCCTGTGCATTCGCCGCGGCCACAATACGCCGGATATACCGGTGGTTCCGGGCGAAAGAGCCGAGGTGGAAGTCCGAAAGCTGGCAGATCCGGAGGCCGTCAAAAGCCGGCGGAAGGCCCTTGCATGCAATCTCCTGCGTCCGGACCTTCAGGTGCCGGGCGACGAAGAAGAACAAGATGCAGAACAGGGCTGCGACGGCGAGGGCCGGGACAAGCGCCGCCAGAAGCGCCTTGTCCGGGGCCATGGAGCCATGCACGGCCAGATGGACCAGGGCGAACAGCGCCTTGGGAATCTGCAGCAGGAAAGTCAGGTAAGACGTCGTCCGGACCGCCACGGTATAGCGGATGCCGGAGCCGATCAACAGGAGGCAGATGGCGATGATAAACGTGGGCAGGCCGGAGAGCAGCCGCCAGGCCCAGCACGCATTCTGCAGGACGCAGGACAGGATATAAAAATCCGGCAGGACTCCCAGCAGGATAAAAAATATGATAAACGTCCTCCGTTTCACATGAGCAAAAATAAGCATTCCCAAGGAAGAATGCAAATATGTCCGAGGGGAAAACCCTTGCGATTCCCCGGAAAAATCGTAAATTTACACGGTCGAAATTGAGAATCGTGATGACAAGACAAATTTTCATGATTGCAGCCGTGGTGATGGCGTTTGCCTTCTGCAACGACAAAAAAACAGAAGTGGCATACCTCGGGCCGCTGCAGGGAGAGAACAGCGGTCAGCGCGGCTTTGCCTATCAGGGCATGGACATATACGGGGATTACATGGTCAGCTGCCAGAATCAGGGCATCGCCACCGTGTACCGGCTCTCCGGCGACAGTTTCGGGCCGGCAGGCCAGTTCCACCTCGCGTCATTCCACAAAAACAACCACGCCAACGTGGCCAGTTTCGGGGTGGAAAAAGCCGCGAAAGAGGATCCGCTCCCGCTTCTGTACGTCAGCCAGTGCCATAAGAAGACCGTTGACGGCCGGAAGGATGTACTGTATGTGGAGCGCATAGCCCCGGATTTTTCCGGGTCGTCCCTTGTACAGACCATCTTCTATGACGATGTAAACAAAGATTTCGGCTACGCCCTGCAATGGGTGATCGACCGGGAGCACAAGATGCTGTACGGATATGGCAACACCGTCAACAACACCGACCCCTTGAACCGCCACCGCATCATCAAATTCCGGCTCCCGGCCCTCTCTGACGGTCCTTTCGTGGTCCTGAGGAGCGAAGATGCCCTGGAAAACTATCTGATAGAGGATGTGAGCGGCTTCCGTTTCAACCCTGTCGGCCAGGGCCTGTTCATCCGAAAAGGCCTGCTGTATATGCCTACGGGCCTCGGCAAGGCAGAAGCTCCTTCCATCCTGTATATCTGGGATCTGAGGAGACACAGCATGCACGAAGTAGACCTTTCCCGATGCACCACGGGTGAATTCGAGGACATCTCCTACTATAAAGGAGCCTTCTACATCCAGGGGCAGGACGGGATCTTCAAGGTTCGTCCGGGCAAGTGTCGTTAAGAATCGCTATTAACGCTTTTTGTAAAGATCGAATACTATGAAAAGAACATTGTGGAACTGTTTTGCGGCGATAACGGTCTTTGCCGCTTTGTCCCTGGGCGTTTCGGGCTGCAAGAAGGATCATCCCGACGACACGCAGAGCGGGCCCGTCAAGATGTCAGACCTCCTGAAGGTGAACGATGTGGCCGCCATCGTTACGTGGTCGTATGCAGAGGATGCAGAAACAGACCACGCACTGGCCTTTGGTACGGCTCCCGCACAATATGAGCGCAACGGGATGCCGCTTACATTCAAATCCAAAACTGAGCTTCCCGCACTGAGTATCCTTGAGACCGTCTCGCTCACGGTCACGTCGGTATATAACCGCCTGACCCAGGCGACTGAGGATCCGGACGGCGTTTTCATCAGTATCGAAAACCCCGGCGACGCGGCCGTCAGCTGCACCGTCAGGGGCTTCAAATGGGACAGGAATTATTCCTTCACGCTCAAGTGGGGCTCAAAGGAGCTGAAGGGCGTCATTGCCACCGTAGACCGCAACCGGGACATCATCATCATGGAAATGCCCGAATTCGCCCTCACGCTCGGCGGCGGAGATGCATACAACAAGGCCACGGACACATATACCGTCCCGGAATATAATTTCTCCGAGGCGCTTTACAAACAATTCATCTCGGCCGGGATCATCAATGCCGACCGCAAACATCCGGATTTCTCCGACGTGGATGCCTTTGTCGCGAAGGAAGGGCAGCTGAAAGCCAGCCCCAAGCCGGGAGACTCCGCCCTGATCAGTTTCGGCGACGGTTACGCTTCGGCCAAAATCACGCCTTCGTCCAAACTCAAAGAAGCGCTGGGGAACGGCAGCATGCTCGCAAGGCATGTCGCCACCTACTGCGGACAGGAAGTCAGGATCTTCCTGCCCCTGTCGGTCACCTATCCCGATTATGATTTCATGCATCTCAAAAATTATACGTTTAATCCATCGAAAGAAAACGAAATCACCACAAAACTTGACTTCGAGGACAATGACGGGGCCATCGAGTGGTGGACACGAGTAAATCCGAGCTATTATACAACCGTCGGCGGCTCGCAGCACGACCGCATTTCCAACCGTTATGCCCTGGCGGATTACGATGCCCGCTACATCAATCTGGACGAATTGGCTTTCAATGTCGTGGACGGGAAGGATAAGATCATGGATGATGCCGCAATAGAGGCCGCGGGCATTTCCGTCCGCTTCGAATACGTCGACAAGATGCTGGGCGATCAGCCCCTCCCGGCCGCTGACATTACCGCGACGTATAAGACCTACAAGGATCTCTGGGTGGATAACTGCGTGTTCTACTACAGGACCAACGAGAAAGAGTTTATTCCGCTCCGGGGAGTGCTGACCGTCCGGTCGGGAAATGCCGACTTTGAGATTCCGACGCGCTTTGACCGGCCGAAGCCGGCGGAAGGTCACAAGGACATCGTGCTGGATTACAGTAAATTTGCCCTGGTCGCATGGAAGCCCTTCAAGAAGCCGGAAGCGTCTGATGTCGAAATTGTTCTGGACGAGCATAAGATCTACCGGGTTCCCATGGTCAAGGGGCTCACGGACAACCGCCCGAACGGATTATCATTTGATGTCATCAAGGATGGTGAATGGGTGGTCGGCAACGCGGGTGCTAACGATAATGCGTCATCAGGGACCAACGGCTTCATCTCCGGGCGCAAATCTTTTGATGCATACAAGATCACTGCCGCTCTTGAGTTTGGCGGTGACTTCCCGGCAGATCTAAAGCGTATGGTATCCATAAAGAATATTAACGGCATGCCGACTTTCTGTTTCGACTACACGTCCCAGATAATGTTCAGCGCCAGGATCGACATCCCCGTCACTTTCACGTTAGAAAACCCCTGGCAGGAAGTGAGCGGCAGTTATACCATTACAGTCAAGGGGTACACATATTAACGTATGAAAAGACTTGTGATCCTTGCCGCAGGGCTTCTGACCGCGGCATCACTTCAGGCAAAAGTTGAACTGCCCTCCATCTTCAGCGACCATATGGTCCTCCAGCAGAAGGAAAATGTCGCCGTCTGGGGCACCGCCACGGGCAAGAAGGTCACCATTTCGACCACCTGGTCCAAACAGAAAACCGTCGTGACGCCCGGCGCCGACGGGAAGTGGTTCGCCCGCATCCCGACGCCCGAGGCCGGCGGACCCTACGAAGTCACCTTCTCTGACGGCGAAAAGACCGTTCTCCACAACGTCCTCATCGGCGAGGTGTGGTACTGCGGCGGACAGTCCAACATGCAGATGCCCATGCGCGGCTGGCCCGGCCAGCCTATCGAGCATTCCACGGATTATATCCTGCGGGCGAAGCCTTCGGTCCCCATCCGCCTCCTGCACATCCCCTACCGGAATTCCCTCAAGCCGCTGTCACAGCCGGAAGGATCCTGGCAGGAGAATACGCCCGAGATGGTTGCCCGGGCCAGCGCGACGGCCTACTTCTTCGCCTGCAAACTGCAGGAAATCCTGGAAGTCCCCGTCGGCCTCATCGTCGACGAGTGGGGCGGATCCAGCATCGAAGCCTGGATACCCCGGGAGATTCTGGAGAAAAACTTCCCCGGAGAATTCAACCTTTCGTTCCTCGACAAGGACGAGATCGACAAAAAGAACCATACCGCGCCCTGCATCCTCTACAACGGCATGGTCGCCCCTGTCATCCCCTTCACCTTCAAGGGAATCCTCTGGTATCAGGGAGAGACCAACCGCACTCGGCCGGAGCAGTACATCCGCCTCCAGACCGCCTACGTCAGGATGATGCGGGAGCGGTTCCAGAACCTGAACGCTCCTTTCTATTTCGTGCAGATCGCCCCCTATGCTTACGATAACCCCAGGGCCTTCACCGTGGGTTATTTCAACGAGGCCCAGCAGAAGACGCTCGCGCTGATTCCGCGGAGCGGAATGGTCGCGACGGTCGATCTGGGCAACCGCACCTTCATCCATCCGCCGAAAAAGCTGGAAGTCGGCAACCGCCTTGCCTATCTGGCACTGGTCAATGATTACGGCCTGAAGGGGATTACGCCGGCGGCTCCCACATACAAGAGTGTGGAATTCAAGGACGCCGAGGCCATCATCACCGTCAAGGTGAAGGACACGGGACTCATCCCCGCAAAAGTGCCCGTCGGCGGCTTTGAAATCGCCGGTGAGGACCGCGTCTTCCATCCGGCCACGGCCGTCGCCTATAAAAACACCGTGACGGTATCGTCCGAGGCCGTCCCCGCTCCGGTCGCCGTGCGCTACTGCTTCCGCAACTGGAGCGAAGG
>JAEEGL011182112.1_pt1 | contig 20252 bp, 19 predicted proteins | sample 9134231 | NCBI WGS metagenome assembly JAEEGL01 (sample SAMN16246548, study PRJNA631951) | gut metagenome | biome: gut microbiome; feature: rumen; material: fiber-attached | host: Bos | place: Iran: Karaj | collected 2018-10 | reverse complement strand
TCGCTCAACGAGGCGCATCTTGTCCATATCAAGAACGCGCGCAAGGTCAAGGACCTCATCATGCAGAAGGTAGAGGAATCCCGCCGCAAGGCCGGCGTCTTCACTTCCGAAGTCGTCGGAGGCGGAGCCAGACCTCCCGTTGTTCATCCCGCGCAGAATCTTCACAATACGCCGACAATGGACGACGGCGAAGTGCATAATTGAAACAGCTTAAAAAGCCCCGGAACCGCTGAAGTCCCGGGGCTTTTGCTGTATTCGGATTTCCTTTTCAGGCAGCGCGGACGGCGCTTATTTCATTTTATACGCGATATTGTCCGCTTCCTTGTAGATCGCGTAGGCGGGGACCGTTCCGCGCACGCAGGAGACGGGGTAGACCGTGCTCGCGCGGCCGACGATCGAGCCGGGGTTGAGAACGGTGTTGCAGCCGATCTCCGCCTGGTCGCCGATCATCGCGCCGAATTTCTTCATACCGGTCTCGATATCCCTTTCGCCGATATGGACGATAACGGGGAACCTGTCGCTCTTGACGTTGCTCGTGATGCTGCCGGCGCCCATATGCGCGCGGTAGCCGAGGATCGAATCGCCGACGTAGTTGTAATGCGGGGTCTGAACATTATCGAAAAGGATGACGTTCTTGAGCTCGACAGAGTTGCCGACAACGCAGTTTTTGCCGACAAGGGCGTTGCCGCGGATGAAGGCGCAGTGCCGCACCTCGGTCCCGTGGTCGATGATGCAGGGCCCGGTGATCCAAGCAGTCGGCCAGACCTTCGCATCCTTCGCGATCCAGACGTCCTCCGCGGGATGGTCGAATTCGTCTTCGGGAAGCGACGCGCCGATCTTGAGGATCGTTTCGCCGATGCCGGGAAGGGCCTCCCAGGGGTATTTCAGCCCCTCAAAAAGCGCGGCGGCGCGGGTGTATTGAAGGTTGAAAAGGTTAGGGATCTCGATATCCATTTCAAGAAGCTCCTGCTTCGTAAACATTTCGTTTCTCCTTTCGGCTTATTGTAAAACTCAGAGGGCGAGGCCTTCGTTCTTTATCGCCGCGATGATGTGCTCGACGGCCTTGCGGCATTCGTCATCCGTCGGCGCTTCCGCCATAACGCGGATAACGGGCTCGGTGCCGCTCTTGCGGAGAAGGATGCGGCCGTTTCCGGCGAGCATATCCTCGGCTTCCTTTGCGGCTTCGAGAACGGCTTCGTTCGCGAGAACGGCGTTCTTATCCCCGACGCGGACATTCTTGAGAAGCTGGGGATAGATCTTCACGGGCGCCGCGAGAACGGAGAGGGGCTGTTTCTGCGCGAGCATCGCCTGCATCAGCTTGATCGCTGTCAGAAGGCCGTCGCCGGTCGCAGCGTACTTGCTGAAGATGATGTGGCCGCTCTGCTCGCCGCCGAGAAGATGACCGTTCTTGCGCATGCACTCATAGACGTATTTGTCGCCGACGTCGGTCTTTTCATAGTTGATGCCGACGCGGTCGAAGGCCTTGTACAGGCCGAAATTGCTCATAACGGTCGTTACGACTGTGTTGTTTGCGAGCTTATCGCGGTCCTTCATGTACTTTCCGTAGATGTAGAGGATAAGGTCGCCGTCGATGATACGGCCTTCTTCGTCCACCGCGATGCAGCGGTCCGCGTCGCCGTCGAAGGCGAAGCCGATGTCGAGCTTGCTGCCGAGAACGAGGCGGCGGAGATTCTCGATATGGGTGGAGCCGACGCCGTCGTTGATGTTAAGACCGTTCGGGGTGTTGCCAGTAACGCTGACTTCGGCGCCGAGGGTCTCGAAAATGTTCTTCGCCATCATCCATGTGCTGCCGTTAGCGCAGTCGAGGCCGATGCGCACGCCCTTATAGGAATGCGTCGCGAGGCTGATGAGATAGCCGATGTAGCGGTTGCGGCCGGCGGACCAGTCGATGGCCCTGCCGATCGCGTCGCCGGTCGCGAAGGGGATCTCCGGACCGTAGCCGTCGAGATATTTTTCGACCTCGTCGATAACGTACTGCTCCATCTTTTCACCGTTGGTGTTCAAAAGCTTGATGCCGTTGTCATGATAGGGATTGTGGCTCGCGCTGATCATGATGCCGCAGTCGAAATCGTCCATGCGGGTGATGTAGCTGACGCTCGGCGTGGTCGTGACGTGCATGAGGTAGACGTCCGCGCCGCTCGCCGTGAAGCCCGCAGTCAGAGCGCATTCGAACATATAGCCGCTGCGGCGCGTATCCTTGCCGATAACGACGCTCGGGCGGTGCTCTTTGCCGTAGTAGTAGCCGAGGAAGCGGCCGATCTTGTATGCGTGTTCAACGTTCAGTTTGACGTTCGCGTCTCCGCGAAAACCGTCCGTGCCGAAATACTTGGACATAGGGGTTCCTCCGTTGGGTTATTGGATCGCCGGAAACGCCCGGCGCGTGTATTCGTCAATAAAGATATTTGCTCCTCTCCGCTTCGGGAACAAGGCCGCCGCCCGTTGCCCAAAGGATATGCACGGCGTTTTCGGGAGCGCCTTCGCGGAGATGAGCTATGTATGCCGCCGCCGAAGCCGCGGCGGAGGGCTCTATGAAACGGCCCTCGGTGTTGTAAACAAGGCGCACCATCGGCGCGAGCTTTTCGTCGTCGACGGTGAATTCGCCGTCCATCAGACGCTCCATCGCGCGGTAAACAAGACGGGACGCTGCGCCGACGGCAAGTCCGTCCGCGTCGGTTTTTCCGTCAAGGCCGAGCTTTTCGATATGGATGCATTTGCCGCAGGCGAAGGCGGCGAGCATGCACGGCGCTTTGACGGGTTCGACAAAATAGCAGTGCGCGTCGGAGCCGAAGATGAGCTTCAGCCCGAAGGTGATGCCGCCCGGCGCGCCTCCGACCCCGCAGGGGAGGTAGACGCAGAGCGGATGATCCGCGCTGACTTCGATCTTCTTCTCCGCAAGCTGGTTCTTGAGGCGGAGAGCGGCGACGGCATAGCCCATGAAAAGGTCGAGCGAGTTCTCGTCGTCGATGAAATAGCTGTTCGGGTCCTTCAGGGAAAGCTCGCGGCCTTCCTTCACGGCCTCGGAATAATCGGAATCGTATTCGATGACCTCGGCGCCTTTTTCGCGAAGCAGATCCTTTTTCCATTTTTTCGCGTCCGCGCTCATGTGCACGACGGTGCGGAAACCGAGCGCCGTGCCGGAAATGCCGATGCTGAGGCCGAGATTGCCGGTAGAACCGACCTGTATAGTGTATTTTTGGAAGAAATCGCGGAAGGAGAGGAGCTTACTGTAATCCTCGTCCGGCGTGATCAGCCCGTTTTCGAGGGCGAGCGTTTCGGCATGCTTCAAAACCTCGTAGATGCCGCCGCGCGCCTTGACGGAGCCCGCGATCGGGAGTTCGGAATCGAGCTTGATGAAGAGCTTTTCGCGCCTTCCGGTCGCCGCAGCGACGGCGGAAGCGAACTTTTCGGCGGGAATGAGCTCCGATTCGATGATGCCGTGCCTTCCGGCCGTTTCGGGGAAGAGTTTTTCGATCAGCGGAGCGAAGCGCGAAAGCCTCGCCGCGGCTTCTTCAACATCCCGAAGGGTCCAGGGCAGCTTCGAAAGCGCCTGCTGCGCGGAGGGGAGGTCTGTGTTCTGCCAGAATTGCTCCCTGCCTTCGCGCAGGGCGGGCATCGCCGCCCTTGCCGGGGGCTGATCCGAATGCTTTTCAGCCTTCTGTTTTTTCGGCGGCTTGTAATTGAATTTCGTCTGCGCCTCATCGAATTTTCCGCGGACGATGAGCTCAGCCGCTTCGGCCGCATGCTGAACGGCGTCCGCGATAAGCTTCGCGTCCTCCTCGGAGGGAACGCCGAGCACATGGTCGACGAGACCGTGCGCGGGTTTGCCGATGCCGATGCGGATGCGCGGGAAATCCTCGAAGCCGAGCTGTTCGACGATCGAGCGCATGCCGTTATGCGTTCCGGCGGAGCCGTTCGCGCGGATGCGGAGCGCGCCGCAGGGCAGATCGATGTCGTCGAGGATCACGATAAGGCGGTCGTGCTCCGGCTTATACCAGTTCAAAAGGTCGACGACGGCAAAGCCGGAATTGTTCATATAGGTTTCGGGCTTGGCGATGACGGCCTTCTCCGCGCCGATGCGGCCTTCGCCGACGGCGGAGCGAAAAGCCTTTTTAAAGGCGGTGACGCCGATTTTTTTCGCAAGCGCGTCCGCCGCCATATAGCCGACGTTATGGCGGGTCTTTTCATATTCTCTGCCCGGATTGCCGAGCCCGACGATAATAAACATCAGTTGATAATCAGGTCCTTCAGAAAACGCCGATCGCCGTGCGCAGAACGAGCAGCGCGTCGGTAACGTTGACGGTGCCGTTGCCGTCCATGTCGCCGTAAAGCTCAACGCCTTCCGAAATGAACAGGCCGAGCGAATAACGGAGAACGAGCAGCGCGTCGGTGATCGTAACGCTGTGGTCCATGTCCACATCGCCCTGCTCATAGTAATTCGGGTCGATAACATAGATCGCGATGACGGTCGTGTTTTCGGTAACGTTCTGGTAATTGCCTTCCCAGCCGGAGAAAACATAGCCCGGATGCTCGGGAGGAGCGGGCGGGACGGTGCTTCCGCCGTGCGCCACGGCAACGTTCGCGATGACTTCGTTCGTCAGTCCGTCAATGAAGGTGATCATGCAGTATTCGCCGGGATGCCCGAGCTGGTTCGAGACCATGCTCTCGAGCTGCGCATAGCTGCCGAGGCAGCCGGCGTAATGCTCGATCACGGTCCCGCTCGAATCGACGAGGAAGGTCTGCGGGATCATCGCGTATTGGTTCACAAGGCTCGAAAGCACGCCGTCGAGACGGAGCGCGTTATAGGTGAAGCCGGAGTTCTGCATCAGCTCGACGCAGGCGGCGGGGGTGCTCGTCGCGTCCTCGAAGAGAAGGCCGTAAACTGCGACCTCGTCCGGGGCGAAGCTGTCGCAAAGCGTCTGCATATAGTCCATCTCTTCGATACACTCCGGGCTCCATGTTGCGAAATAATGCAGCACGGTGATCTGCTGCGAGCTCAGCACGCTGCCAGTGACATGGTTTCCGAAAACGTCGTGCGTTGAGAACGAAGCGATGTTCATTCCGACGGCGTCGTTTTCATCAAGCGCTCTTACGGAGGGCGCGGGGATGCGTTCCGCGCTTTCGGCAAGAGCCGCCGAAGCGGGGAGCAGGGCAAGCGCGAGGATGAGTATCAGGGAAAGGATCCGGACCGCGCGGGAGGCGGAGCCGCTTCGGGTTTCGCTTGTTCGCTTCATGATGTTGATCGGCCTCCTTTCGAAAACAAGGCGTTAAACGGCAGGGGAGCGGGAATAAGCCGCGCATCCCCTGCGGAGAATTTCACCGGGCACGGTTTTCACCGGTCGGGCTCAGTGCTTTTTCTTTTTGCTTACAACAACGGTGGTGACTGCTGCGGCCGCGGCGAGCACGAGCGCGCCGGCGACGCAGATGAGAACGGTCTTCTTCGTTCCTTCGTCCTCGGTCTTTTCGCCCTCCTGTTCGGGGATCTGCGTCGAAACGCTGCCGGGATCGGTCTTACCGCCGGGCTGCGCCGATTCGGGGGTACCGGTCTGCTCTTCGTCCGCGGGGTCGGTGTTTTCGGGCGTATTCATCGGGGCGGGGGTGCCGATCGGTTCGCGCGTTGACGGGCTCGCGGAGGTGCTTGCCGTCGGAAGGGGAGAAGTCTCAACGGGCTGCGGAGTGGTCTGGGCGTCCGGGTCGTTGGGGTCGCGGGTGGGGTAGTTCGGCGATTCGGAGGTGTTGCTGCCGACGCCGCTGCCGCCCTCGTTATAACCGTCGTCCGGCGCGGAACCGTTCGCGAGAGTGATAATCGCGTTGTCGGTCGTGAAAGCGACGTCGTCGCTCGTAATGGAGCCGAGCGGCAGATAGATCAGCTCGGTAACGATCATGATGACCTGCTGATTGACCTCAACGCCTTCCTTAACATGGAAATGCATGATCAGCATGTCGCCCTCGCCCGTTGCGGCGTTGATGGGGCACATGATGCCGATCTTGATCATTCCGGAATTGGAAAGGGTGGAGTTGTCGACCGTCACGAGGTTGCCGGCGGCGGTGATCGCAGCCATGTAATCGCCGTATTCACAGCTTTCGAGAACCATGCAGGTCGGGTCGTATTCAAGGGAAAGGTTCATCCCGTGCGCCTGATAATCGCCGGAAATATGCAGCGTTACGGTGAACGATTCGCCGGGATTTACGTTGTCGACGTCGCTCAGGGTGAAGTTTGCCGTGCCGTATTCGGAAGCTGCCGCGGCGGGCAGAACGAAGACGGCGGAGAGGATCAAAACTGCGATAGCAGTCAGCATCGAGATCAGTCTTTTCATATCTGAACCTCCTGGATATTATTGCGTTTTTGCGGGAATGACGCGCATCGCCGGATGAAAAGCAGGCATGCTGATATCAATCCAGTATGTATTATAACACAATATGCGCTCCGTTTCAATCTGCATGATAAAACTCGGCAATCTTTACAGGGAGCCGCCGCGGGAGTATAATGGACCGGTGAAGAAAAACGGCGGGAAACGCCGGAGGAAGGTGCGGAAAATGGATCTGTACGGGCTGATCGACGCGGATATTCTCGAAAAGGCGACGGAGCTTCGGCATGAGCTGCATTCGATGGCGGAGCTTTCCGGACGCGAGGCGAACACGAAGCGCAGGCTGATGACTTTTCTCGAAGAAAACACATCGCTTGAGCTGATCGACAGGGGCAGTTGGTTTTATGCGGCATACCGTTCGAAAAACGCCTCCGACGGGAAAAAACGCATCGCCTTCCGCGCGGATACGGACGCTCTTCCGATCGACGAAGGGACGGCTCTTACGTACGCCTCGAAGACACGCGGCGTTTCGCATAAATGCGGGCATGACGGCCACATGGCGACCCTCTGCGCCTTTGCGCTGACGGCCGATCGCTGCGGCTGCGAAAACGATCTTTTCTTCCTTTTCCAGCCCGCGGAGGAAACGGGCGAGGGCGCCGCGGAATGCGAAAGCCTTATCGCGGATGAGAACATCGGCGAGATCTTCGGCTATCACAATATGCCCGGCTTCCCGCTCGGCTCCGTCGCCGTGCATACGGGCTGCGCCGCCTGCGCTTCGACAGGGCTTGTTTTTCGCTTCATCGGGAAAAATTCCCATGCCTCACAGCCGGAGAACGGCTGCAATCCATCCTTCGCGATCGCGAAACTGATCTCGGATATCCCCTCGGCCGTGCGCGAGGCAGCGGGAGGATCGGTCCGGGAGATTGTGCCCGGCGCCGTGATGAGCGCGGACGGCATCGTGATGTGCACCGTCGTCGGCGCTTCCTCGGGCAGCCGCACGGACGGGACGGGGGAGGCGTTCGGAACATCCGCAGGCTTCGGCCGCCTTTCGCTGACGATCCGCGCCGAAAACGAAAAACGCATGGATCTGCTTGAAAAACTTCTCGGAGACGAGGCGGAAGCCCTTGCTGCGGAAAACTCGCTTGCGGTGAGCGTGGAAAGAGTCGAGCCCTTCCCGGAAACGCGCAACGACGCCGCTTCCGCCGAAAAGGTCCGCGCCGCGGCTGCCGCGCTCGGCCTTCCGCCCGCGGAATGGAACGAGCCCTTCCGCAGCTCGGAGGATTTCGGCCGCTATACGAAGCTCACAGCCGGAGCGCTTTTCTATCTCGGCTGCGGGGAGGAGCATGCGCCGCTGCATACGGCCTGCTATGATTTTCCGGACGCGCTGATCGCCGCCGGCGCAGCTGTTTTCGCAAAGCTCGGAGGCGTTTGCCGGAAACGGAAGAAAAATGTTGAATAAACGGAAACAAAAGCCTTCCGCTCCGCTGAAAAACGGTCGGATCTCCAAGCAAAACAGTATGGATTAACTGCATTTTTGAGCGCCCTCGCGGCGCTTTTTTCTTTAAATATACTATGCCGGCATATGCTTTGAAGGTAGATATTGCGGAAATTATGTGTTATAATCTGCGTATGGTGGGATTAGTGCGCCCAAAAGCGCCTTTTTTCGCCGACAAAGTCAATTATTCTACATTCCCGCTTATGCGGAACAAGGAGGATTAGCATGGCTAAACAAACAACGACCATCCCCTTCAAGGGCACACCCGAACAGGAAGCCCAGCTCCAGGCAGTCATTGCCCAGTGGAAGGGTAAGGAAGGTGCGACGATGCCCGTTCTTCAGGCCGCCCAGAACATCTACGGCTACCTGCCCATCGAGGTGCAGACCATGGTCGCGGAAGGTCTCGGCCGTTCCCTCGAGGAGATCTACGGCGTATCTACCTTCTATTCAATGTTCAATCTTGAACCCCGCGGCGAGCATCTCGTTCGCGTATGTCTCGGCACCGCCTGCTATGTCAAAGGCGCACAGAAGGTTCTCGATGAGCTTGCCAGGGTTCTTGAAGTCGAGCCCGGTCACACCACTCCCGACGGAAAGTTCACCCTCGAACCGACCCGCTGCCTCGGCTGCTGCGGTCTCGCTCCCGTCATCATGATCGACGACGACGTTCACGGCCGCATGACCCCCAACATCGTTCGCGACATCCTCGCAAAGTACTGATAACCGCTCATTTCGGAGGTATAAAATGGAAATCAGCCAGGTTGCCGGAATACTCGAAGCAGAAGTGCTGACCTGCAGCGATTTTCTCGACGGAGAGGTCTGCTCCGCCTGCGGAAGCGATATGATGAGCGACGTGCTCGCGTTCGTGAAGCATCAGGGCCTTCTTCTGACGGGTCTTATGAATCCCCAGGTCATCCGCACCGCGATGATGATGGACATGAACTGCATCGTGTTCGTCCGCGGCAAGATGCCTTCGGAGGAAATGCAGCTGTTCGCGGAAAACAGCGGCATCGTCATGATGAGCACGAAGTATTCGATGTTCGAAGCCTGCGGCAGGCTTTATGAGGCCGGGCTCGGAAGGTGATCGAATGGCAGCGAACGAAGAACTGAATTTCCATTTCGATGTTGACGGAAACGACTTCACCTCCGCGGGCGAAGCGTCCGTAAAGGTGAAAAAGCTGATGCGTCAGCTCGGCTTTTCGCCGGAGCTCACGCGCCGCGTCGCGATCGCGATGTACGAGGGCGAGATCAACATGGTCATCCACGCCAACGGCGGCGTTGCCGATATGTACGTCGGCGAGGATCAGGTCCGCATCGTGCTCGCGGATACCGGCCCCGGCATCAAGGACGTTGCGGCCGCGATGCAGGAGGGCTACTCCACAGCGCCGGATAATATCCGCGCTCTCGGATTCGGCGCAGGCATGGGCCTTCCCAACATGAAAAACTACTCCGATGAAATGAACATCGATTCGGTCGTCGGTAAGGGCACCACGATCGAGCTTAAATTCAAAGTCGGCTGAAAAGCCGAATCAACCAACAGGAAGGAGGCTGCGGCTTCATGGCGGAATACAATCATTCTGTGTTTCTCGAAAGGGAGAAATGCAAGGGCTGCACCGCCTGCCTGAAACGCTGCCCGACGGAAGCGATACGCATCCGCGACGGGCACGCCGTCATCAATCCGATGCACTGCATCGACTGCGGCGAATGCATCCGCGTATGCGAACAGAAGGCAAAACGCGCCGTCTACGACAAGCTGGACGACCTCGATCGGAGCAAATACCTGATCGCGCTGCCCGCGCCTTCGCTCTTCGGCCAGTTCACGAAGCTGACCGACGCGGATTACGTCATCCAGGGCCTTCTCGATATCGGCTTCAACGATGTTTACGAGGTCGCGAAGGGCGCGGAGATCGTGACGGAATACACGCGGCGCTACATGGCCCGCAAGGATATCCCGCTCCCGGTCATCAGCTCCGCCTGTCCAGTTGTTGTCCGCCTTATCAAACTCAGGTTCCCGACGCTCATCAAGCACCTGATCCCGATCATCGCTCCGATGGAGATCGCCGGCAAATATGCGCGGCGCAGGGCGCTCGAAAAGCACCCCGAGCTCAAACCGGAGGATATCAAAACGGTCTTTATCTCTCCCTGCCCCGCGAAAGTCAGCTGGGCGAAGAGCACCATGGAGGATCAGGAGGTCTATGTCGACAACGTCGTTTCGATGAGCGAGGTGTATTTCAAGCTCATCGGCGCGATGAAGCGCGGCATGGCCCCGCAGGCTTCCTCCGAAACCGGCATGATCGGCCTCAGCTGGCCTTCATCCGGCGGCGAAGCCTCCGCCCTTTTCAACGAGGGCTATCTTGCGGCGGACGGGATCGAAAACGTTATCCAGGTCCTCGACAAGATCGAGACCGGCCAGCTCGGCGACGTGACTTTCGTTGAGCTGAACGCCTGCCCCGGCGGCTGCGTCGGCGGCGCGATGACGGTCGAGAACCCCTACATCGCCCGTGTGCGCCTGCAGAGCCTGAGAAGGTATCTGCCCGTTTCGATGAACAGGATCCCGCATACGAGCGGCGAGGAGCCGGATACATTCGTTCCGGACGAGCTGATCGACGCAAGGCCTTTCGCCTACACCCCGCCGACGGTCACGATGAGCCGCATGGAATCGATCCGCAGGATGATGGAGATCGAAAACATCTATTCGACCCTTCCCCAGATCGACTGCGGTTCCTGCGGAGCGCCGACCTGCCGTTGCTTTGCGGAGGATGTCGTCCGCGGCGAAGCGACGATCGACGACTGCGTCGTGCTGATGCGCGAAAGGCTGAAGACGCTGCTCGCGAAGCAGAACGGCGAAAGCTGACAGCGAAGACGGCAAAATTTCCCGCTTTAAACGGGAACCAACCTATAGGAGGTCTCTATGGCGATCACCGTAGACCAACTCAAAGAAAAACTCGAGCTCACTCCTTACTATGTTGAGGACGGCGAAAGGGAAGTGACCGGCGGTTATGCCGGCGACCTGCTCAGCTGGGTCATGGGCAGAGCCACGAGCGGAGACGCGTGGGTAACGATCATGAGCAACATCAACGTTATCGCCGTCGCCCAGCTCACCGATGTGGCCTGCGTCATTCTGGCGGAGGGCGTTGTTCCGGGCGACGATCTGATCGCCGCGGCGGAGATGCGGGGGATCAACCTCTTCTCCTCTCCGGAACCGACCTTTGCGCTGTGCGGAAAAATCTTCGGAGAGCTCTGATCTATGGAACCGTTCAGCTACGACCTTCACGTTCACTCCTGTCTTTCCCCCTGCGGGGATGACGACATGACTCCATGCAACATTGCCGGCATGGCGTACCTGAACGGCCTGAAGATCGTTGCACTGACCGACCATAATTCCTGCAAAAACTGTCCCGCCTTTTTTGAAGCCTGTGCGGAATACGGCATCGTCCCCGTTGCGGGGATGGAACTTACCACGGCGGAAGAGATCCATATGGTCTGCCTCTTCGAAACCCTTGAAACGGCCATCCGTTTCGATTCGGAGCTGCAGCAGTACCGGATGCCGATCAAAAACCGCGTGGATATCTTCGGAAACCAGCCCATCATGGGTCCCGGGGATACCGTAACGGGCGAGGACCCCTGGTTTCTGCCCGCGGCGACAACACTTCCTATTGAAGAAGCGGCCGCGCTCGTGCGCAGCTTCGGCGGCCTTTGCTACCCGGCGCATATCGACCGGGAATCGAACGGCCTGCTCGCAGTTCTCGGAACCTTCCCCGAAAAGCCGGTCTTCGGCCTCGCGGAGCTCCGGGAGAGGAAGAACCTTGCTCTCACCGAAGGGCGAAAGCTCGTTGTTTCCTCCGACGCGCACAGATTATGGGAACTGAACCAGGCGGAAAATTTTCTCCATCTCGACGCTTCGAAGGAGGACGGCGCGGACGCGATCCGCGCGGCGTTCTTCAGAACCCTCCGCGCCGCGGAAGGCGAATGGAAGCAGTGAGAGCCGACGGGCAAAGGAGCCGGCAATGAAAGAGCTTTCCCTCAATATTCTCGATATCGCCCAGAATTCAATCACCGCCGAGGCGGATCTTGTGGAGATCACTCTGGACGAGACCGATACAACGCTTAAACTGTCCATCAAGGACAACGGATACGGAATGAGCCCGGAATTTCTTGCTTCCGTTGCAGATCCGTTTTCGACCACCAGAACGACCCGCAAGGTCGGCATGGGCATCCCGCTTCTGAAGCTCGCTGCCGAACAGACCGGTGGCGGGATCACGCTCCGCTCCACGCAGCGCAGCGTCGATCCGGAGAACTGCGGCACGGAGATCACGGCGTCCTTCCGCAAGGACCACCTGGATTTCACTCCGCTCGGGGACATCGTCTCCACCGTCTGCACCCTTCTGCAGGGCTTCCCGGACGTCGACTACGTTTTCACCCACCGCATTGTCAAAGGCGAAAAGGCGGGGGAGACCGGGACGGAGAATGAGACCGTCATCTGCGTCGATACGCGGGATATGCGCGTCATTCTCGGCGACGACGTGCCCCTGAACGATCCGATGGTGCTGCTTTGGGTCAGGGATTCACTGGAAGAACAGTACGCGGAAGCGGGCAAATAACGCCGTAAGCGTTCTGAAAAATAAATTTAAAATTCAAAATAACTAAACCGAAAGGAAACAAGCCGTATGAAATCATTGGAAGAACTCGCAAAGATCCGTGAGAGGATGCAGAACAAGGTCGTCCTCCGCGAGGGTCAGGCAAACATCCGTGTTGCCGTCGGTATGGCGACCTGCGGTATCGCCGCAGGCGCAAGGCCGGTCCTGAACGCGCTCGTAGAGGAAGTTGCCAAGCGCAACCTCACCGACAAGGTCACCGTCACCCAGACCGGGTGCATCGGCATGTGCCGCTTCGAGCCCATCGTCGAAGTCTTCGACGGCGACAAGGAGCGCGTCACCTACATCAAAGTAACTCCCGAGAAGGCTAGGGAAATCGTTGAAAAGCATCTCGTAGGCGGCAACCCCATCGCTGAGTATACCATCGGCGCTGCGGAGAAATAATGGAGGAGAGAAAGTAATATGATTCGCTCACACGTTTTGATTTGCGGCGGTACCGGTTGTACCAGCGGCGGCAGCCAGGCCATCGGCGAAAAGCTTCAGAAGGAAATCGACAGGCTCGGCCTTACCGATGAGATCAAGATCGTCCGCACCGGCTGCTTCGGTCTCTGCGCACTCGGCCCGGTCATGATCGTCTACCCCGAGGGCACCTTCTACAGCCACGTTAAGGTAGAGGACGTCACGGACATCGCCGAAGAGCATCTGCTCAAGGGCCGTATCGTAGAGCGCCTGGTCTACAAAGAGACCGAGGGCCTCAAGATGGAGGACGTTCCCGCTCTCGGCGAGACCAACTTCTACAAGACCCAGCTCCGCGTCGCTCTGCGCAACTGCGGCGTTATCGACCCCGAGAACATCGAAGAGTACATCGCGATGGACGGCTATCAGGCCCTCGGTAAGGTCCTCACCGAGATGACTCCCCAGGAAGTCATCGACGTTATGAAGAAATCCGGTCTGCGCGGCCGCGGCGGCGCAGGCTTCCCCACCGGCATGAAGTGGCAGTTCGCAGCCGGCAACGTTGCGGACCAGAAGTACGTCGTATGTAACGCGGACGAGGGCGACCCCGGCGCGTTCATGGACCGTTCCGTCCTCGAGGGCGACCCCCACGCCGTCCTCGAAGCTATGGCGATCGCCGGTTACGCGATCGGCGCAAGCAAGGGTTACATCTACGTCCGCGCTGAGTACCCCATCGCCGTTCACCGCCTCGAGGTCGCGATCGGCCAGGCCCGTGAATACGGCCTGCTCGGCAACGATATCTTCGGCACCGGCTTCAATTTCGACGTCGACGTCCGCCTCGGCGCAGGCGCGTTCGTCTGCGGCGAAGAGACCGCGCTTCTGACCTCCATCGAAGGCAACCGCGGCGAGCCCCGCAACAAGCCTCCGTTCCCGGCGAACAAGGGTCTGTTCGGCAAGCCGACCATCATCAACAACGTTGAGACCCTGGCCAACATTCCTCAGATCATCATGAAAGGCGCCGATTGGTTCGCCTCCATGGGCACCGAGGATTCAAGGGGAACCAAGGTCTTCGCTCTCGGCGGCGCGATCAACAACACCGGTCTTGTTGAGATCCCTCTCGGCACGACCCTGCGCCACATCATCTATGACATCGGCGGCGGCATCCCCAACGGCAGGAAGTTCAAGGCCGTTCAGACCGGCGGTCCTTCCGGCGGCTGCATCCCGGCATCCCTGCTCGATACCCCGATCGATTACGGCAACCTGACCCGCATCGGCGCCATGATGGGTTCCGGCGGTATGATCGTTACCGACGATTCCACCTGTATGGTCGACTTCGCGCGCTTCTTCCTCGACTTCACCGTCGACGAGAGCTGCGGCAAGTGCACCCCCTGCCGTATCGGCACGAGGAGGCTTCTTGAGCTGCTCAACAAGATCACCGAAGGCAACGGCACTCTCGAGGATCTCGACAAGCTCGAAGAGCTCTGCAACTACATCAAGGCCAACTCCCTCTGCGCTCTGGGTCAGACCGCTCCGAACCCCGTTCTCTCCACTCTGAAGTATTTCCGTGATGAGTACGAGGCCCACGTCGTCGAAAAGCGCTGCCCCGCCGGCGTCTGCAAGAAGCTGATGCGCTACTACATCCAGCCCGATGTATGCCGCGGCTGCACCGCCTGCGCGCGCAAGTGCCCCGTCGGCGCTATTTCCGGAAAGGTCAAGGAGCCCCATACGATCGACACCAACAAGTGCATCAAGTGCGGCGCCTGCATCGAGACCTGTAAGTTCAACGCAATCGTCAAGAAATAAGGAGAACCGATATGGATATGATCAACATGAAGATTAACGGCATGGACATTCAGGTTCCTGCGAATTACACCATTCTGCAGGCAGCTGAACAGGCCGGCATCCGCATCCCCACCCTTTGCTACCTCAAGGACGTCAACGCGATCGGCGCCTGCCGTGTCTGCGTCGTCGAGGTCAAGGGCGCAAGGAGCAACCCCGTCGCATGTCTTCAGCAGGTCGCGGAGGGCATGGAGGTCCAGACCAACACCCCCAAGCTTCGCGATTCCCGCAAAAAGACCCTTGAGCTGCTGCTCTCCAACCACAGGATGGACTGCCTCGGCTGCGTCCGCAGCACCAACTGCGAGCTGCAGACCCTTGCCCAGGAATATGAGTGCGATCCTCACAAGTATCAGTTCGGCGAAGAGCTGAAGCCCGATATTGACGATTCCGCGATCCACCTCATCCGCGATAACAGCAAGTGCATCCTCTGCCGCCGCTGCGTCGCCGTCTGCAAATACAACCAGCATGCTTCCGTCATCGGCCCCAACAGGCGCGGTTTCAAGACCCACATCGCATCCGCTTTCGAGATGGGTCTTGCGGAAACCAGCTGCATCCACTGCGGCCAGTGCATCGCCGTTTGCCCCACCGGTGCTCTTCAGGAGCGCGACGACACCCAGAAGGTATGGGACGCGCTTGCTGATCCCACCAAGCACGTTGTCGTCGGTCCCGCTCCCTCCGTCCGCGTACAGCTCGGCGAAGAGTTCGGCATGCCGATCGGCACCAACGTCGAGGGCAAGATGATCGCCGCCCTCAAGCGCCTCGGCTTCGACCGCGTATTCGACGTGGACAACGCCGCTGACGTCACCATCATGGAGGAAGGCACCGAGTTCATCCATCGCGTACAGAACGGCGGCAAGCTCCCGCTGATCACCTCCTGCTCGCCCGGCTGGATCAAGTTCTGCGAAACCTACTATCCCGATTTCATCGAGAATCTGTCCTCCTGCCGCAGCCCGCAGGGTATGTTCGGCGCTCTCGTCAAGACCTATTACGCGGAGAAGGCCGGCATCGACCCGAAGGATATCGTCGTCGTTTCCATCATGCCCTGCACCGCGAAGAAGTTCGAAGCATCCCGCGATGAGCTGACCACCAACGGCCTGCCCACCATCGACGTTTCCCTCACCACCCGTGAGCTCGCGAAGATGATCCGCAAGTCCGGCATCAAGTTCACCGAGCTGCCCGACGAAGTCTGCGATCCGTTCCTCGGTATGGCGTCCGGCGCGGGCCACATCTTCGGCGCGACCGGCGGCGTTATGGAAGCTGCTCTGCGTACCGTTTACGAGATCCTCGAAGGCAAGCCCCTTGAGAACCTCGACATCCACGCTGTCCGCGGCACCGAGGCCATCAAGGAAGCCACCGTGCACGTTGCGGGTATGGACGTCAACGTCGCCGTCACCAGCGGCCTCGAGAACGCTTCTAAGCTCCTCGACATGGTCCGCTCCGGCGAGAAGAACTACCACTTCATCGAAGTCATGGCGTGCCCCGGCGGCTGCGTCAACGGCGGCGGTCAGCCCCATCAGCCCGGCTACGTCCGCAACTTCACCGATCTGCGCGCGGATCGCGCCGCAGGCCTCTACGGTGAGGATGCGAATATGACCCTCCGCAAGTCCCATGAGAACCCCGAGGTCCAGCAGCTCTACAAGGAGTTCCTCGGCGAGCCCGGCTCCCATAAGGCGCATGAGCTCCTTCACACCCACTACGTGAAGAGGGAACTCTACAAGAAATAATCAATAGCCGAAGGCAGAAAAAGACCGTGCTTCCTTTGATCGGGAGCACGGTCTTTATTATGCGGTTTTAGAAGCTGTGAAAACCCGTTCCGTCAGTCCTCGGAAAGGAAATCGCTGCAGCGGATGAGCGTGTCGTATATGCAGTTATACAGCACGCCGTCGTCGCCGAACCGCAGGAAATCATAATCCGTTCCGTCGGAATATTGGAGCACGAGCCCGTAACCGTCTTCCAAACGGCAGGCGCCGCTATCGAGATAGCAGATGTACTCATCATAGGTCGCCCAGGTCATGTCGTCGTAGATGTAAAGGTAAATGCCGGAAGCTTCGTTATGCCAGGGCCCGGCGTATTCTGCGGGAGTGGCGTCTTCGGAGTGGGTTTGCGGGACCAGAATGTCGGAACAGGAGTTATACAGCACGCCGTCTTCGCCGAACCGCAGGAAATCATAATCCGTTCCGTCGGAATTTTCGAGCACGAGCCCATAACCGGCTTCATAACGGCAGGTACCGAACGCCGCGAGCGCGTTCTCTTCATCGTAGGCGCTCCAGGAGCCGTATTCGTCGATAATGAGCGAGCAGCCGTTGCTTTCGTTCACCCAGGATCCGATGAAATCTTCGGGAATGTCCTCATCCTCACCCGGGAAATCGGGCTCCTCATAGGGGTAAAGCATGGTGAACGATGAATTATACAGGGTCCCGTCGCCGTTCGGCTGAAGATAATCGTAATCCGTACCGTCTCCGTTTTCAAGCACGAGCCCGTAGCCCTCTTCCAGTCGGCAGCCGCCGGTCATGACGCATTCGGAATCCTCATCATAGAGCGACCAGATCCAGTCGTCATAGATATTGATATAACCGCCGCGGTCTTCATACTGCCAGGATCCGACAAATTCGGCCGGAGTGCCTTCGTAGTCCGGATCGTTCGGCCCCTCGGGCGGCTCGGTTCCCGGAGCGGGCGTCGGATCGTTCGGCCCTTCGGGCGGTTCGGTTCCCGGGGCGGGCGTTGCATCGGCCGTCTGCTCCGTCGGCTTCGCCTCGGTTTTGGAAGTGGAAGCGCAGGCGCACAGGCCGAGGATAAGGCTCAGCGCGAGCATAAAAGCGAGTATCCTTTTCATTTTGTTTTCCTTTCGTTTTAATAGTAAAACACTAAAAATTTGTAGAACAAAGGATATCATGAAAGACCTTTTTTGTCAATCGCGCCGCGCAGGGAAAACGGTAAAAAAGCGCCGCGTATCCAAAGAAGGATGCGCGGCGTTTGCGTTCTTGCCGGTGAACTGTTTAAGCTCCATCCAAATCAATATTTGCTAGACAAAGTACCTTGACAGGCGAGGTACTTTGTTATATAATGCAAACAAAAGGAGCAAAGGAGGCGTTGTTATGCCGATCTCATCGGACGAGATCCGCGGACATACGGAAACGATAATACTTGCCCGCCTGATGGAAGGGGACAGCTACGGCTACGAGATCGGCAAGGCGGTTCGGGTGCTCTCCGGCGGCCTCTATGAGCTCAAGGAGGCAACGCTGTATTCCGCCTTTCGCCGCATGGAAACGGATTGGCTGATCGAATCCTATTGGGGTGAAAGCGAGGGCGGAGCAAGGCGGCGCTACTACCGCATCACGGAGAAGGGCAGACAAGCCTATCGCTCAGGGCTCGAAAGCTGGCGCGAGACCAAAACGATCATCGACAGGCTTCTTGACAGGGGAGGTGAGCATGATGCGGAAAAAGCTTGAACGCCATGTAAAAAAGGAGTTTTCCCGCTATAAGCCGACCGCCAAAAGGAACCTCCTTCGCGCGGAGATCATGCAAAACGTTTCAGAGCGTTATGATGAAGAACTGTCGGCGGGGAAGAGCGAGACCGAAGCGTTCGAGGCCGCCAAAGCCTCCCTCGGCGATATCGACGAGCTGACCTCCTCCTGCGGCGTGGAGAAAAAGCAGTTTCCCAGCACCGCTCAATGGCTTTGCCCTCTCATTACTCTGGGCATAATCGTCGCAGTTGCAATGAGACACTTCGATATGGTGAGGGCCTGGTGCACGGCGGGGGTGCTGCTGCTCGTCGCCCTTTTCTCTCTGATCGTATTCCCGAGAACGAGCGGGAAATGGAAAATCGTAGCCGTAGCGGTATACGCGCTTATCTGCGCCGCGTTGGTTATACTGCCTTTTATCCTGAAAACCGGCGGCCGGGCTCCCGAAGACCGGCTGAAGACTCTGGATTTCACCGGAGATATGGAGGAGATCGTTTCTATCAAGCTTATAACCGCGGCAAAGCCGAGCGATGATCCGGACGATTTCGAATACACGGTGAACAAAGACTTCCCGAAGGAGCAGTGGAAGGAGCTGCTTGCAGCCGTCAAAAGGTTGGAATACAGTGATTCCGAAAAGACATGGCAGGAGCTCTCCTCCGTTTCCGCCGGAGAGCGCATGATCAGAATCTTCATTTCCGGTTCAGACGGAAGCGACGGCATCTATCTGATACGCGAAAGCGGACCGTGCTCAATAAGCAGCGATAACACCGGTCGTGCAGTGCTGACAAGGACCTGCATCTGTGACCCTGCGCTCTGGAAAGAATTCATCGGAGAATGCTCCGGCGATTGATCCGCATATTTCGCAAACTTTTTTCTTGATTTTGTCGGTCAGGAGTGTATAATAATAATGTTAAATTCAGGGAGAGGGACGATCGCGTTCCGCCCGATCACACGGAGGAAGAACTATGGAAAGAACTATGATCAAAGATATCCGCAGCGCCGTCGGGCAGAACGCGAAGGTCTGCGGCTTTGTTGAAAATTTCCGCGACGGCAAGTCGATGGCCTTCATCGTTCTGAAGGATATCACAGGCAAGCTCCAGATCACCGTCGAAAAGGAAAAATGCCCGCAGCTCCTCGATGAGCTTGCGAAGATCACGCCCGATTCCGTCATCTGCTGCGAAGGTCTCGTGATGGAGAACGAATACGTCAAGATGGGCGGCATCGAGCTGCTCCCGACCGCGATCAAGGTTGAATCCGTCGCCGATCCGCTGCCGATCGTCCGCAAGGAGATCCCCGCAACGAAGAAAAAGCAGGCCGTGGAGCGCAGCTTCATCGATCAGCGCCTCAACTACCGCTGGGTCGATCTTCGCACCGACGAAAACCAGCTCCTCTTCAAGGTGCAGAGCTGCCTCGTCAACGCGATGCGCCAATACCTGCTCGACCATGATTTCATCGAGATCCACAGTCCGAAGCTGATCGGCGCGGCGAGCGAGAGCGGCGCGGACGTTTTCGAGGTCAAGTATTTCGACCGCAAGGCGTATCTCGCCCAGAGCCCGCAGTTCTATAAGCAGATGGCGATGGCTTCGGGCTTCGAGCGCATATTCGAGGTCGGCCCCGTCTTCCGCGCGGAGAAATCCTTCACCAGCAAGCACACGACCGAATTCACCGGCTTCGACCTCGAGATGAGCTATATCGATTCCTACGAGGACGTTATGGCGATCGAGGCGGAGATCCTGACCTACGCCCTCGGCGTCGTGAAGGAAAAATTCGGCGAGCAGATCAAGGAAGCCTTCGGCACCGAGGTCATCGTGCCCACGCTGCCCTTCCCGGTCGTCCGGCTTGCGGATCTTTACGACGCTCTCGAAAAGGAGTTCGGCTACACGGTGCCGGACAGCGAAAAGAACGATCTCACCACCGACGCGGAGAAGCTGAGCTTCGAATGGGTCAAAAAGCACTACGGCCATGAATTCCTCTTCGTCGTGGACTATCCCTCCACAAAGCGCGCGTTCTACCATATGCGCAAGGAGGACGGCACCGCCCTCGGTTACGACCTCATCTGGCGCGGCGTGGAGATCACCACCGGCGC
>JAEEGL017163831.1_pt1 | contig 20254 bp, 11 predicted proteins | sample 9134231 | NCBI WGS metagenome assembly JAEEGL01 (sample SAMN16246548, study PRJNA631951) | gut metagenome | biome: gut microbiome; feature: rumen; material: fiber-attached | host: Bos | place: Iran: Karaj | collected 2018-10 | reverse complement strand
TTCATTTTATGGCATAGCAAGACATCCCGTTTTGCACATGCGATTTCATAAAACGCACATTGGATTACAATGTCCTACCTAAATATCCTAGTGTTAACAAAGCCAGCTAGGAGGGTCAAGTCTTGAAAGGTAAGCCTAAGCTTAATCTCGGACTGTCAGCTTATGACGAGATGTTCATGGACGTGACTGAACGCTTAGAGATGAAACTGCCCAAGATCTATGACATCCCTATCACTCTTATCGATGACTTCCCTGGTCAGCCCTTCAAAGTAAGAATGGATGACGATATGAACCATCTCATCGAGAGCATCAAAGAGATGGGACTTATTACGCCGGTAATCCTGAGGCAGAAAGACTCAGGGCGTTATGAAATGGTCTCCGGCCACAGAAGAAAAGAAGCCTGCCTACGTGCCGGATACTCTGTGATCAAGGCCGAAATCCGCGAATTAACCAATGATGAAGCCATAATCGTTATGGTGGACTCCAATCTTCAGCGTACGGCCATCCTGCCCAGCGAAAAGGCATTTTCCTATAAGATGCGGTTGGAGGCTCTTAAACGGCAAGGAAAGCGGCCTGACACAACTTGTGGACCAGTGGTCCACAAGTCCAGAGATAATGTATCTGACGAAAGCGGAAGGCAGGTGTCACGCTATATCCGTCTTACTGAACTCATACCTGAGCTTTTGAATCTTGTGGATGAGAATAAGATGGCCCTCCGCCCTGCTGTTGAACTCTCATATCTCAGCAAAGATGAGCAAGAAACGGTCTGGGAACAGATCGAGGAACGTGAATGCTTGCCATCACACGCCCAGACCATCAGGATGCGGAAACTATCTGAACTTGGCGAACTCACTGATTCTGATGTTATAAAGATAATGAAAGAAGAAAAGCCTAATCAGGTGGACAAGATTCATATTCCCTACAACGAGATTCGCAAGTATATCCCCAGAGGCATCTCCTACGAGAAAACCACTGATTATATCAAGACAGCTCTGATATTCTATCAGGAGCATCATTCCAAGAGCTCTTTTTAAGGTCTCCCCTGCCCTTTATATATACATATAAACACATGCTATAATCTTCGTATCTGAGAGGAAACTCTTAGTATGGAAAAATCAGCAGGAAAGATGTCCAAAACGTCAACTTTTAAGGCTTCCGCCCTATTTTATTGAGCCAGAATCGGTCGTGTACTGGTAAAATAATGGTACACGGCTGAGGAAGAACATTAGTCGAGAAGCTAAACCTTTATTTTCCTCAGTTACATATGGAGATGGTAAATTTCGGATTATTTATCCTAAGGAGATAACATCATGCAAGGTGGACAGGGCGAAGTTAATATTATTGATGTTAATGGTAAAAAAGTGGCATGTAAACATCCTCTGATCTTTGGTTGGGATGATGAAGCTATAAATCGTTTTAAGCGTGAAATAAAGATAGCCCAGAAGATAGATTCTCCAAATGTAATTAAAATACTTGATTGTGGTCAAGATAAAGATGGCTTTTATTATACTATGCCTGTGTATAAAGAAAATTTAGAGGAATTCCTTGTACATAATGGAAAATTGGTTTATGGCGATTTAAATCTACAACAGAAGATAATTCTATCCATACTTTCAGGAGTAAAAGCTCTCCACGATAAAAAAATAATCCACAGAGATTTAAAACCTAGAAATATATTATTGAATGATGTGAATGACATTGTCATATGTGATTTTGGATTAAGTAAAGATTTAGAGTCGGATTCAACGTTTACAACAACTACTGGAGTTTTAGCAGGAACAGATGGTTATATGGCACCTGAACAGCGTTCTGATGTAAAACGTGTTGATTTTAGAGCAAATATTTACGCTCTGGGTGTGATATTTAATGACTTGATAGGGAGAGATAGAGGATATAATCCATCAGAACAACTTACAAAAATAGCTGATAAAGCTACATCATATAATAAAGATGATCGTTTCGGTGATTTATCAGAATTCATTTCTGCAGTTAATACAGGATTTAAAATTCTACTTAGATATGAAGATGAAGCGCTAGTTTCAGAACTGTTAAGAGATATTTCAAGAAAAAAGCTAACATCTACTGAGTTATTGGAAAGCATTAAATATATCTTAAAAGAAGAGAATTATAAAGTTGGAAATGCTGGCTACTTAATAAGTAGTTTGAGTGATGAACAATATCAGTGTTTTGAAGAATTAGATGAAGATTTGTGCTTAGATATGTTCATTGCTATATGGAACGAACGGATAGATAACTTAGTTAGAACGAATTACGAAGCAGTTGATGAGATTGCTCGAGATGTTAGAGCTTGTTGGAGTATATCAAATTCCCCCAGAATAAAGGGATATAATCTTGCGAAACTAGCTCAATTAGCTAAAGACCATAATCGTTTTTTTGCTATGGAAATAATGGGAGATCTGCTGTCGGAAATTGCTGATGATACGGAAACGCAAAGAATAGTGCTTTTTTATGTAAGTCCGGCAACTATTAAAGGAAACTTAAGGAAAGTTGACAGACCGATACCTACATGGGTTTCTCGCTATTAAGACATTAAAATCAGGAATATAATCGAATAAAACAATTCAAATAAGCGAAGAGGTTGAACCTCTTTCCGTTTGCATTAACTTAAGTCTCAAGAATTCGGTGTTCCCTGATCAGTCTGGGAGTTTCTACCAAAAGGTCAATCATACGAGCAGACCTGCTTACGCTCTAGCGTTCATCACAAAAGCAATAAATACTAAACGTCAACTTAATGTGTCCTGTATTCATCTAGTATTACAGCAGCACTTTCATCATTCTGCGAAATAAGTGATGAAAGAACCTTTTCATATGAATTATGCAATTCTTCATCTGATTTGATCATATCAGAAAAATCAAGCAACGATCTCAGTACTATAGTCTTAAGAATAATCAAACAATCCTCATTGAGGCTCTCGCCTTTTTTGTCTAAGGCGTCAACTATTTGAGCGATAACTGATAAAACTTCAGGTAGTAATTCACCAGTTTTCATCTGATACATTGTTCTTATTATTGCATTTTCATGTCCCAATATGTATTTGCTCCATAATCCGCACATAAACGTCTTATCTTCATATGAATAATGAGTTTCACATCTATTCCAATCGCTCCATATAAACTCTGTGCTAAATATAAGAATACCTTCTAATTCATGTTTGATGAATGGAATACTTATTCTTTCTATTTTTGTTTCAACATACTTTATACAGTCACGACAGTGCTTTCTCATTAACTTATCTTTATACGAATCGAAATATACTGAATATAAATGTTCAAAAATAGATAAATATGTCCTATTAGTCTCATGAACAAATTTGCTGTAATCAACATCATCAAATAAAAGGTTTACTGCAAGCCTATAATCCCCATTCAAGTCGGTCAGTTCTCTTTCAAACAACTCCTTAACTCTTAGTCTTTGGAAGTATGTATCCATAGTGGAATCCTGATGTTCCGAGTTAATAGTTTGAACAAAGAGCGGCATAATTTGCTTGCAAAAAGTAAAAAAAGCATCGTTGCTCAAATGCATTCCAACATTCATTGCAATAAACAAATATCCTGGGTCCAAATGATTTATGTTTATATTGCATATTTCTACTGCTTCTTCGTAATAAAGAAACCGTTCGATAATTTCTTTACGCTTTGAAACATATGGTTTAAGCCCTAACGACACAACAATATCATCCGGTGTAGGGACTCTATTAAACCCTGATATGCAATATCCTTTTCTCTTATTCTTCCGTAATTGTTTCTGATTATAAGAAGCGTGTTTCCATTCATCTTCAGATAATTGAATAAGTGTATTAAAGAAACATTGCGATGTGGCCTCATCCTCATACAAGTATTTAACAATCATTCTGCGCAGAGCAGATATTTGTCCATCAGAAGAGCAGTCAACTAAACAGCTAAGCATTAATCTTCTAAGCTTCTTCTTTGCTTCGATGCATAATTCGTTTCTACACTGTTCAAACAAAACAGATGATAGATTAAGATCAGCTACATAACTTGACTTGCGCGTTATTATGTTTTCTATACGATCTACCCAATCGCACACCAATTCGGTTCGTTTTTCTTTAAGCAGAGTAGAGCTATTTAGGGCAACCACCAAAACCATAATATAATAGTTCTCATACTCCACAATATGTTCACGAGTATCCATATGCGACTTTATATAGTCTAATGTATGAAGAACTTCTTCAAGATTATCTAGTCTTCTGTTTTCCAGCAAATTATATAGACTATCATATATTTTTTGTTCAGCACTAAAAATAGGCTTGTTTTCGTCAACTATTCTCTGCGGGCCCTCTGTCAATCTTGGTGTTATTATTTCTATTTCATCATTTATGACAGTGCGATTAGCATTACGCATATCCATCTTTTGAATTTGCAAAAGAGCCACAGAATCACTTTCATCGACCATCTTGTATAAATGGTCAATCAAAGCAACACTCTTTTTTCTTGCTATATCGCCAAATTCAAGCTGATTCCTCGCAACATATTCCTGAATTCCTTTAAATCTAAAGCTATTTCTTGGATAACGGTCTTCTAAAGCTGGAACACCAAATGACATTGTTATTTGTTTTTTCAATATTGCTTGGGCTGGTGTCATTGTATTATGAACTTCCCATTGCAAATCCCAATACAAAATGCTTGAACTTGAAGCTAAGACATTAGCATAAGCAGGAAGAAGATCAGGGAATCTAAAACCAATATCCTCTATAACAACAAATGGAATTACGTTGGTGGAATTATCAAAGATCTCGTTCTTAACATATGCTGATAAGTTATCAACCAACTCTTTATCCATTTGACAAGTAGAAATCATTTGTATAATTGTTTCTTTCAACCAATATACCATATCACCAATCAATGTGGGAATAATGAAGTCTTCTCTTCCTGCAAACCACATCTTATCAGTCCCAATAAAGTTTTTTTCTATATTTTTCTCACAGTCAAACAACTTAATTGTACAAATATCATCTGGACAATTATTGGAATATGAAGAAACCATTTTGTTTATGAGCAAAACAGTCCAGTCCAGCGATTTTTTAATATTTCTTTGATATATAAGACGCAAAAAAATTCCATTAGCTATCTTTGGATAATCATGCCGGTAGTTATCTCCTGCGCCGTGAATTCCCCATAAATAATCATTATCAATACCATGGCCATAGAATTCGCGACTTTTTTTATCTCGCTCAGTTTCATATGTCCATATGGTTTCAGCGATATCTAGTAAATCATCTAACAATTCATCTACTAAAGAAACAGTTACATGTTTCAAGGTCCAGCTAAGTATTTCTTCGGCATCTCTAGATTTTTTAGTATCGCTGCTTTTATAGCAATTCTTTGTTTCCATCCAAAAGGCACTAATAAATGAATGTGCTGTTGTTGGCAATGAATATAGTATTTCTAACAACTGATAAAGCAACGCTTTCAGTTCTTCCGTAAGTTCAGTATTACTAATAGAGAAATCACTCAAATAGTAACCAATGATATCGCAAACAGCAACCGATGTTTTTTCTTGATGTTCTGAGCGTGTTGCGTAATCTTTACATAACTTTATTATTTTTCTTTTCTCAATTATTTCAGTTTTATACAATTCTTTATTATGGATCAAATGAATTATTGAGTTTCTACCTTGACCACAAGCCTTCAAATGCAAAACATAAAGAGACTTATACTCATCGGCATAAAAGCCCGTCATATCAAAAGCAAAACAGTTTACTAGATCAACGAAATCACTGATAACTTGTTTTTCTATAAGATTCGTTCCTTGCTCTTCAAAAAACGATTCACAAAAAGGCGACTTGACGAGACCTATTATTGTGTTTTTCTGCCATTTTTCAGATAATCTATCGTGGAAGACAAGCTCATATAGGAATTTGTCGCGGTTTTCTTTAGCAAGAAGTTTGTTTGAAATCCAGATCTGATATCTTCGATATGCTCCATTTCCCATTTGTTCAACTTCAGCAAAGAATACAGAATATATACCTCTACAAGAATTGAAAATGTTGTCTAATCTTCTTTCAAAACAAATATCTTCATATATATCATATTTGAGTCTAATCAATCTTTCGTTTTTCGTTACAACATTGTTTGAACTAAGAAAACTCAGTATTCTTGAATCTAATTCGTCTTCATCAATACCGGTTGCCATTCGTTTTGATCTTTCAAAAACTAAATACTCTACAGCTGATATTACTTCAGTTGTCGAGATACCTTTTTCGATTGCTTTTGTATTTAGGCAAATGCATTCTTTCCAAATGTAGTCTCTGAATTCGTTCACATCTGACGACTTGGACAGACAAATGTTTTTGCTGACAATCTCATTAATATAAAACGGTGAACGAAGTAGTTCAGAATATTTCCCCGATAATGACATTTCTTTTATTTGAGAATACTTATCACATATGCCTTTTAATTCATTATCAGAAATGAAATCTACTATATACTCTTTTATTTTGTATATGCCAATCAGTTTGATAAAAGCATTTGTATCACATGATCTGCATGATGCAATGAATGCAATTTCGGAGTGTTTGCTTATCTCATAAAGAAGTGTCTGTAAAAGTTCTTTAATTGAATCGCCAGAATTGGCAATATACTCTAAAGCATCAAAATAGATGACTATCCGTTTTCCCTTGAGATAATTGAATGCCTTGCTTATACTAATATTCCATATTTCGTCAATTGAATTGCACTTTTCAAGTCTATCTGCTCTAGCAAACAACACTCTACATTCGTCTTCTAGTAGTTTCTTGCATATCGCAGATTTTCCACTACCAGCTTCTCCACACACTAAGCAAAACTGATTCGCTTCACTTTTGATTTTATGTATCAAATCCGTGCGATCAATTTCATACTCGGCATTTATCTTAGTATCAATATTCATTAAGCCAACGTCCTTGCTATATGCAAATTGGTTAAGCATTATTTCAGCAATCGTCGAAAGTCCCTCGACATCATGCTTTAAGAAATCATATAGTTTTGTCTGAAACTCCAAATCAGAACTAGCTCGCTGTACTATTTTTGCTGTTGATATAAGATTATTATCTACGGTGAACGAAAAAGCACCTATTTTGTCTTCGCCAATTAGATCCTTTACTTTATGTTCTGATTCGCTACTCAAAACAAAAAACACTGGAGAAGAAATACTCTTTAACTCTGGCTTATCTGTATTCTTTAATGCTTCTAGAGTATTTTTTATCTTACTAAAAATGTCTTTTTGCGTACTTACTTGAACATATATAGATTTATCTTCGGAAATCAAATCTACGCAAGGATAGTTGTATTTAATTAGATTAAGATTCGAGAAATTTTGATCATACCAGATTTTGCATATTTCTTGTGCAAAAAGCTCGAATAATTGTGCTTCGTCAAATAAGTGGTTCTCGTTAGCTAACTTAATCTTTTCCTCATAAGCTGAAATATACTCGTTTATAAAATCTATATGTTCCTTGCTTCCTATCACAATTGACCTCACACATATACATTCAATCGATTTCTTGCCTGTTTGATTAGCATTTCTTTCACAACAAAAATATGTTCATGCTGCAATACTTCGCAAGTTGTAATTTGCCACAATACTTCTTAATCACTATATTTCTTGAAATTCTCAGCTTGCTCCAAGATATCATTATAAACCTTCTCATATATCTCGGGCGGCGTAGGCGGATACCCATGCTTTGCTAGGATCATTATAATATCAGCCTGCATAAGAGCTTTAATTTGAGCACTATTTGCCCAATCAGAGTATTTCTCCTTATCTCTCAAAGCTGCACGAATCTCCTTCGCGAGCTCAATATTTTTACTATCCGGGTATTCAAAATGGAACTTCTCAGCTACGGCAACAAGGATATCGTAAAAAGCCTTCTCCTCGTAGTCAATTCCCATTGCGACAAAGGAATTCTGTTCTTCTTTCAGTTTGTTCAGCAACCCCATCAACTGCTCTGAAACGTCGTCAAGAATAGTTTTAATGTATTCAGCATCGTTCATACGGCTGTTATACCTATCCATTACTTCTTGCATTCTCTCTTCGAATGTAAGAGCTTTTATTTTGTTGATTCGACGGTATTCTTCGACCTTCTTCTTCAGAAGCTGTGCAAGAATTTTAACTCGGGTATTAGGCAGTTTTATACGATAGATCTCTAATAAGTAATCATCGCTGAACAGGTCAACAACTTTAGAGTTAATCTCAGCTTCGGTTGAAAAGACCTCTTCAACACCCTCAGACTTAATCGCATCCTCAAGCATCTTCTGCACATGGGCATTCATTGTGTCGGTATCAGGAGCATCGCCCTTTGTCAGTTTGAAAAGGATAGATCGAACAGCTTTGTAATAGTGTACGAGGTCAATTTCATACTTAGTAAAGTCTTTTGCGCTATTACAAAGGTTATATGCTTTAGACATACGAAGGACATTAGACATGAAACGCTGTTCAAGTTCCTTCGTAGTCTGAACAAACTCCGCTGCCTCATTCAAACACTGTAGTTTCTCACCCGGGGTACCGTTAAAGTATTTAGAGTTATCAAAACCGTGCATCATAGCATTGAGGACTTCTAACTGATCCCTGACAAGTCGTATTGCAGCCTGAACACTGTCATCATCGAAACCGTCCTCGTTAAAATCCGTATATCTTCTAAGTGCAGCAAGTAATCCGAGCTTAATTCCTATAAAATCGACAATCAAACCGCTATCCTTGCCAGCAAAGGAACGATTAACACGTGATACGGTCTGAACGATGGTATGGCTCTGCGTGATAGGTTTATCAATGTAAATAGTATCCAAGAACGGAACATCAAAACCAGTAAGCCACAAATCTACTACAATCGCTATCTTGAAGTTGCTATGAATGTTTTTGAAGTGCTCTGCTGCGGTCTTACGAACAGAATCAGGGCCGAGAAGATCATACATATCCTGTGGATCATCTTTTGAACGCGTAGCTACAAACTGACACATTGGCATAGGCATGAGTTCTTTCTTTTCTTTTTCAGTAAGCTCAACACCATCAGGAGCTACCTTAGGTTCGAACCATTCAGGACGTTTAACCTTGAGCATGTTATAGAGTTTATAAGCTATTGGACGGTTCATACATACAAACATGCATTTGCCGGCAACGGTTGATCCTTCATTTACACGAGTTTCGTAATGATTGATGAAGTAGTCAGCTACAGATCCAAGCACATCATCATCGCCAACGATAGCTGCCATATTGGAAACAGCCTTTTTGCTAGCTTCGACCTGATACTCGTTGCTTCCGTCTGCTAGACACTGTTTATAGTAGCCCTCTATAGCCTTGACCTTATTGGTATCAAGAATCGCTCTGGCCGGTCTGCCATCATAAACAAGGCGAACGGTAATGCCATCTTTTACGGAATCGGTCATAGTGTACTGATCAATAACAGGGCCGAATACTTCCATGGTGGCGTCAACAGGTGTACCGGTGAAGCCAATATAGGTTGCCTGAGGAAGTGCAGTGTGAAGAAATGTAGCAAATCCATAGCGGTCAAGAACCTCATCAGACTTCAATACTGTCTTGAAATCCAAGTTGTTCTGTGTCCTGTGAGCCTCATCGGAAATACAGATGATATTAGTTCTTGTTGAAACTTCACCGAACTCCTCAGCAAATTTCTGAACTGTTGTAAGGTAAACACCGCCGCTTGCTGTCTTTGCAAGCATCTCCTTGAGTTGTTCACGACTTTCCATCTCTACAACTGAGTTATCACCAATAAACTTTTTGGAGTTTAGGAACTGCGTTGAAAGCTGATCATCAAGATCTGAGCGGTCAGTAATTAGTAGGACTGTAGGCGAATGCAAACTTTCCTCATGCATGATAAGCCTCGTCAGGAAAAGCATGATAAAAGACTTACCACAACCGGTCGTACCAAAATATGTACCGCCTTTTCCATCTCCAAGAGGCTTCTGATGTGTTAATACATTATCCAACAGTTTACGAGCCGCAAAGTATTGTGGATAACTAGCAACAACCTTAAAGTTCTTGCCATTATCTGTATCTGGAAAATAGATATAGTTGTGAATAATATCATAAAGACGATCCTTTCGGAACATTCCCTGGATCATGGTATCGAGAGAATCTATGCCATCGGCCGGACGATCCTCCATTTCTATACGACGCCAAGAATAGAAGTGTTCATAGTCAGAGAAAATAGAACCAGCTTTTGTATTAACTCCGTCAGATATTACAGCGAAGCAGTTATATTTAAATAATTCTGGAATATCCCTCATATAGCGGGTTGTAATCTGAACATAAGCATCATGAATTGTTGTATCTTCCTTAATCGCAGATTTGAACTCCATCACTACAACTGGAAGCCCGTTAATATAAACAATTGCATCTGGGCGCCTAGTAGCTTTAGGTCCCTTTATGGTTAATTGATTCACGATTTTGACAATATTTTTATTATCAACAGTGTCAAAATCTATTAAACGAAGATGGAAATCCTTAGCTGTGCGATCCTCTCGCACAAAAGTCTCTCCTTCAACCATGCGCATAAACATTGCCTTATTAGAACTATAAAGCGGTTGTGCTGACGCATAACGAATATTACGTATTATGGAGCAAATTTCAGATTTAGTTATACCTTGCGGAGCATATTTCGAACTAAGGAAAGCTGAAAGATCTTTTTCGATGATAACATCTGTCAGCTCGCGATGGAGATTATCACCACATACATAGTCATAGTTTTCGGAAATGAATTTATCTATTATTGCTTGTTCAAGAACGGCTTCAGTAAACACAGCTGACATATTTATGCTCCTTTCTAGAAAAATCGACTAAGAAATACAACTTGACAGGCAACAAAGAACAAGCGACGACAGTTTCTCAAGTTTTATGATTTCTTTGTTGTTAATACTAATACTAGAATAGATAGGTCTTGCTTCTTGGTTAAAAGTTTCAATATCATTCGTATTGAATTCAGGACATTCAAGAGCATTGAGAATTCCTTGAGTAAGCAGTTGCTGTCCCGTTCCAACATGATGCTCAAATAGATTAAGACTTTTCAACAGAAAATAGTCAAAGTACTCCTCATTAGTAATTTTAGATTTCGCATAAATAGCATTATCACTTACCCAGCAATGTTTTTCCTCAATATATACGCTTCCGCAGTACGCGCCAACCCGTCCGATAAGAACAACATTTTCGGCATTATAACAATCAGTATATGAAAGAACACCGTTTCCACCATATACAGGAATATTGCCCAAAGTAGTTGGTCGAGCTTTACCATTACTAAACGATATTATAGTTTCTAAGTGAGTACGAGGTTTTGAAGTTGAATCATCAAATAGCTTTTTATATTTTGCATCAAGAAGTGCTTCTAATTTGTCATTTATCTTCGTTAACAGTGTAATTCTATTTGTGATTACTTGATGTGCATGAACGAGTTTTTGTTGTTCATCAATGGGGGGAACAGGAATTTCAACATCGCACATACACTCCCAATCGAATACTTCTCTTGCACTACCATTAGACATGAAACGTGCATACCTATCAAACTCCGGACGCATAAACCAAAGCATAAGGTATTCTGGTAACAACTCGTTTTCATCAGTGATTTCAAAGACAGAGCAGATACTACTAACAATGATCTTTTCCCCGAACATATTAAGCGAAATTGCTATCTTATCCCCTCTGCGAGAAGTATCTGGAATATATGCAAACTGCCTTGTTTCAACGACTTTATATCCTTCGAATGTTACTCCTACCAAATTTGCATGTGAAACTATGAAATCCTTTGTAACAGAGATTCCATAGAGATTATCTTCTCCAAGCGCACCGTCCGTGTTACGCTTATCGACTTCACGAATAAATTTGCCAAGCTTTTTATATTGTGATTTCATACCCTAGACCTTTCATAACTTCCAAAAGATCTTGCTTAGATTTTCCTTCTTGAATTAGCAAATCTTGGAGTTCACACTGTAACTGAGACATCTTTTCTTCATATCCAACAGATTCATCTTTATTAATAAATTCAATGTATCTACTTGGTACAAGACTGTAGTTTTTCTCGACTATTTCAGATTTGTTTGCAGAGTAACAAAACTCAGGAATATCTTCGTAGGCAATTGAATATCCGTCCATACGCCACGACTTGAAAAGATCAACAATAACAGACCGGTCTTCTTCGGTGAACTCAATATATTTCTTTTCGTAAGGATGTCCCATTTGACGCAGATCCATAAACAATACTTCATCACTGCGTTCGCGGAAACGAACCTCTCCATCAGGCCGTTTTTCGTTTCTAGCATGCTTGTTTTTATTCAACATCCATACAGTTACAGAAATATCCGTTGTATAAAACATATTTCTTGGAAGGATAATAATAGCTTCTACTAAATCGTTCTCTACAAGACGTTTGCGAATTTCATATTCATCATTGCCTTCTGTTCCAGCAGACAAAGCCCCATTAGCAAGCAAGACAACACCTACGCCATTCTGATTCAGCTTAGAAAGAGTATTCAATAACCAACCATAATTAGCATTGCTTGTAGGAGGAGTAGGATATCCATTCCAACGAGGATCATCAACCAATTGATTTGCTTCACGCCAATCCTTCTGATTAAACGGTGGATTCTCTAAAGAAAAATCTGCCTTGAGATCTTTATGCTGGTCATTAAGGAATGTATTAGCTGCCTCAGCGCCAAGATTTGCGGAGATACCGCGAATAGCAAGATTCATCTTGGCGAGTCTCCTTGTCGTGTCAGTTAATTCTTGACCATATATAGATACGGCCAAGCGATTTCCTTTATGCTCATCAACGAAACGCATAGACTGTACAAACATACCACCGGATCCACAAGCTCCGTCGTAAACGATACCAGAATATGGTTCGATCAACTCGCAAAGAAGGGCAACTACTGTACGAGGAGTATAGAATTCACCCTTACCTTTACCTTCCTTAAGAGCAAACTGGCGCAGACAGTATTCATATACTTTTCCGAAGACATCTTTATCGCCACCAACCTGAAGGTCAATACCATTGATCAGGTCAAGCAAAGATGAAAGACCGCTTGGATCCATATGAAGACGAGAATAATAGTTATCCGGCAAAGCTCCCTCAAGAGCAGGATTCTTCATTTCAATCTCATGAAGAGCCGTGTCGATCTTAATTGCTATGTCCGGCTGCTTAGCATTCTTCATTATGAAGTCCCAACGAGCACATTCAGGAATATAGAACACATTATCCTTCTGATAGAAAGGCATCATTTCAAGGAATGCTTCTTGTCCGTTGGTGATCATCTGCTCACGATGCTCTGAAAAGCGGTCATTAGCATACTTGAGGAAGATCATAGACAGAACAACATGCTTGTATTCAGCCGGTTCGACCTTTCCTCTCAGTTTATTGGCAGCATCCCACAAAGTCTGCTCTATCGGTTTCTGTTCTTTAGCCTTTGAATTGCCTTTGGCCATATCATTTCTCCTAAGCATTAATTCTCAGACAATAAGGCCTGAGTTCTAAGATTATTAAAGAAAGCATCCAGTATGGATTTGTTTCGATTGTTGATATTTGTCTCGTTAAAGTCTTCAAGGGTATTAGTAAGGTCAACAAGTTCCTTAACACTTGTTCCTGCTTTATAACCACGGGAGCCCTCAAATCCTCTATAATACTTCTTCTTATCATTAAAACGATAATCTGAAGCTCGAATGTTAATTCGTTTTTCTAACAAAGCCTTATTACCAAGTCTCTCGAGCACGGATGCGCTGCTTAATGACCGTTCATTCTCATAACGGTTCTTAGCGTATATATGCTCAATCTCCAAGGTAGTATCAAGCGGAATGAGTTTCTGTTCGCTATCGGTATAAGCCCACCAAGTAAGCATGGCTTTCGTAATAGCCCTGTTATTTGTGAATACATAGTTCTCGAAAGCGGTTCTGGTAGCCTTTTCATCAAACAAGAATTCCTCAAAATCAACAGTTTCATGTTTAACTACATTAATCATTTCCGCATAGACCGGAGTCCTGAGAGAGTTAACACCAGGGTTTGTGACAGCGTATGTCCATATGAAAGCTGTGATCTTCTCGAGAAATGCTAAGAAAGAACCTTCTTCAAGCTTTCCATCCTTATCCTTATTACTCAGATAGTAAACAGACACAAAGTAAGTCCACATACCGTTAGGAGCATAATTCAAGATAAACAGCTTCTTAAGCACCTCATCAGAGAACCTCTCTTCGTCCTGTTTTGAAACGGACTCCCAAAAATCTGTTAGATCTACAAGATTATCAAACGTAGAATCATTCTTTAGCAAAGCATAGCTGTCTTTTTCATAAAACTTTCTCAATGCTTCTGTTGTTGAAGACTTAATCCCCATCTTAGCTCTCTCGTAGTACATATAACGGGTAAAAGCCTCATCCATAGGAGTACCGGAGATAGGATGATAGATATCATTGCACTTTGACTCCAATGCCTTCCAACGCTTGATGAAAGCATCCTTCTCACCCTTAAGAGAATAATGCTTATATAATTGAGCCTTAAAGATATCTGCATCAGATAACGGCTTTCCTCTGTCATTAAGAGTAGAGAAAATGCGCAAAGCGGTATCTTGTGATTCCGCCTCAATCGGCAACAATATGCAATTTTTCATTATTCTTATAGGCAAATAAGGATAATACGTTGGATAGGTGTGAAGGAACTCCTCAATCTTCTTCTGGAAGAAACGATAATTTACGGCATAGTTGCTCTTCATCTTATCCTCAACAATGCCCGTTTTCAGAATCGAGAGGAATTCTTCTTTGTGTTCATCAGAAGCAACCTCAGAGTCGATTTTTAAAACATTCATATCAGGCTTATTGAACTCGTTAGTCTTCCAGATGCATGCTTCGATCATCTGCTTGGTAGCTACAGAGTTCTCATCGGCCATAGTACCAAAGGAGCAATAGAAGGCACGCAGCAATAATAGAAGCGTGGTAAGTCTTTGCTGTCCGTCAATTACTTCTTTCTTGTTATTGTTGTCAAATGTAACGATTGGACCCAAGAAATACTCGTCATCATTATTAAACTTGGAATAGTCGTTATCAGGGATAGCAAAAGAAAATATATCATTCCAAAGGGTTTGACACTCAACTTCATCCCAAGCATAAGGGCGCTGATAGTCCGGGATCAAGAAATACGCATTCTTATTGCCAAACAATTCATAAACCGTTTTCTGGTCAACAACAAGTTTCGACATAACTTCTCTCCAATCGATATATTTATACTGATAATCGAAAAATACCATAAGAGTAGCGGCTTTAATGGGACTATCAGATGCGCAATGCATACAGCTGTCAGTTATTTTATTATAATATAATGACTATTAAGTTTCCTTGAACATTTAGTGATTTAGTATAGATGTATTATCATTACAACAATACTTGTGAAGACACATTTTTATGACAAAGGAGATACTCCTATGAGCACAAATATAAATGATCTATTCATTTTTAAGCTAAACAACAAAGTAAGGTTAATAGAGAAAGGATTAAATGAGGAAATAGATGCCACACAATATGTATATCATTATACTTCATTCAAAGGATTGGATGGTATCTTAAGGGATGGCAAAAACAATCCTGTTTTCTGGTTTTCAAGATATGATGTTTTAAATGACATTACTGAAGGATGTGAGATATATGACGTTTTTCATGCTGTCGTGGAAGAATTGAAATCAACAAATCAGATTGATCCGGTATTTGCTGAATTGCTAGATAAAGTCAAAAAAAGAGACCTATATCTCTTTACAGAAAAGAAGGATAATTCTATGAATCCGATTGACAGAGAAATAATACCAAATACTGAATACCATTCGCTCCCGGGAGTTCCATATATTTGTTGTTTTTCAAAAGATGAAGATTCTCTCCCTATGTGGAACTACTATTGCAAGAACGGCTTATATGATGCTTATAACATCGGGGTAAAAGCTGATAGATTAATTAATGACAGTAATTCTTTTGGGAGAGGATACATCATTAAACTATTTAGGGTAATATATGATAAGGAGAAAAAGAAAGCATTAATACGTGGACTTTTATTGGATGCATACTCTGTATACAAAGACAAATCCAGCTTGCATAAGGGGTGGCAATCTTACTTGATCAATTGTATTACTGATTTCCTGAATAAGTATAGATTCGCTTTTAAAAAAGACTGTTTCAAACACGAAAATGAATACCGCGCTGTTCTTATCACTCCTAAAAAGAACATTGGAGAATCCAGTGAATTATCCGTGAGATTTAGGGATGGTTATGGAATGATTATCCCCTATATAGAACACGAATGGAAAGAATGCAATGTGTATTCTGTAAATTTAGGCCCATGTGAAAAGTCACAAAAAAAATATAAAAAACGTATTTTGAATGATTATTTAAAAAGCAGAAATTGGCTAGTCGAGGTTGGTTGTTCGAATATTCCAGTAAGATACTAATATTTAAATCATAAGGAGTATGCTTTTGATTTGTTTTGCAAGCATATTCAGTTGTTCCGTTATATAATTCTTAAGAAAGTTATAATCACACTCAAAATACTTTTGAGTTAATCCACCCAAAGGATCACTTCCTATTATTTCGCTCGGTTTTAAAGCAACACCCAAGCTATAATGTGCCATGGCATTTCTAAACAAAGCAGAGTGATATTGAGTGTCTATCGTAAGTGAAACATTAAGTCTTTCATTAATTGAAGGTATTATCGCGACTAAATAATAGTATAAGATATATTCAAATCTTAGTTTTGTTGAACATTCTTCTATAATATAACTGTCCACACAGATCAATAAATATTGTATTTGCCCTAACAAAGAAAAAAGGATAAAGTTGTCATTAAACTCGTGTCCTAAAGGAGATTTAATAAAGCCACCGTAGTCCTTTGTCATAAATTGCATTTCAGCATTCACTGAGTATGCTTTTTGGGCATCAAACAAACGAATATACTTGCCAGCAATTGTTGCCATTTCTTTTATGAATTCACCACATTTCTCTTCAAATGAAAATGCCGGTACATAATATGCACACATAATTGTATTTCCACATATCTCACCATTAACTATATCCACACCATATATATCATACAGTTTTAGCTCTCTGGCAAGTGGATGACATTGTTTTGCAAAATGGGTTTCGCTTCTCTCATATAAATCCTTAATCCGATTATATATTTCGTCATATTGAAGATCCCACATTTTAATAGCATTCCTCATTTCCTCATAGTATTCCCTTTCTATGTTAGAAAATACGGGTAAAGAAAGTGGGGTTTTACTGCTGTTATTATATCGATTAATCCAATCTTCTATCCCATCAACAACAAGACCTATATATGGCATTGAAGAAACAACATAATTCGATTTTAGTTGGTGTTGATTAACCAACATAGTATATAAGAAACGAAGATCCTCCCGCATCAGATCAACAGCTTTTTGTTGAACAACATTAAATGAAGGCATGTTATCTTTTTTCTCCATTCACAGCCATCTATATATTCAGTTGAAATTAACACTCCATAAGTGACACAACTTAATCCTCAATCCGCTGTTCTAGCTGTTCTTTTGCCCTAACAATAGCTGCAGCAAGTTTCTCTTCTAATAAATCTTTAGGAGGCATTTTTGTCAAATACTGAGCAACATGAATACTATCTTGATCAAGCTCCATCAATTCAACAGTTTCCTGAGATTTTTCGGCACATAGAATTAATGCTATAGGATCCTCTTCGCCTTCACGTTTCTCATTCTTCTTCACCCATCTGAGATATAACTCAACTTGTCCTTTATATTCAGGTTCAAATGCCCCGAGTTTTAATTCGACAACTACTAAACGCCGTAATGTTCTGTGATAAAACAAGAGATCGATATAGTAGTCTTTTCCATCAAGGACAAAATGCACTTGTCTTCCAAGAAAAGCAAAATCCGAGCCCATCTCAAGAATAAACTTTTCAAGTTCGGCAAGTATCGCGTTTTCCAAGTCTTTCTCACTATAAGTATCCTTCAAGCCAAGAAAATCCAATACATATGGGTCACGATAAAATAGATCCAAGGACATCTTATCCTTATCCATGAGCTGAGATATCTCGTTTGCAATTGTTTCCTCGGGTTTCTTGGATATGGCTGTTCTTTCATACAACATGGATTTTTTCCGATCTCTTAATAAGCGGACAGACCATTTTTCATTCTTGCACATCGCTGCATAGAAGTTTCTCTTTAATTCATCTTCTATCGGAAGCAATTCGACAAAATGGGACCACGTCAATTGTTGCGACAGTGTCGCCACTTTTTCCTTATCCGGGAACTCCTGATAAAACTTAATCATTCTGAAAACAGAGGATCTGTTATATCCCTTTCCATATTTTTCCGACAGCTTATCGGCAACTTCCTCAATAATCATCTCTCCATATTCAGCTTTTGAGCCACCCAATATATCATGAAAGATAGTTTCTCCAATCTCCCAATTAAGAAAGATCATTGCTGTATTCACAGCTTGAGCTACTACACTCTTTTTCTCTATAATTAGTTCGTCGATTTTTCTGAAGAGCTCATTGGCTTCTTCGAATTTTCTTAAAGTATTGCTCATATGTCAGCCGCCTTCTAAATTGTGGCGACACTGTCGCCACAAAGTAATACATGATAATTATATCATTATGCACTAACAGTATAATTATTCCGAATAATTCTCAGTTTCCAAATAGAAATTGGAGCATAAGAAAAATAATAAAAGCTACAAATAATATCTCCAGTTGTCCATTAACTATAATGTGATATTTATTATAAAAATAGAATAAGAATTCATATAAGGCTACTTTTCTTGAAGAAAGAAAAACAGAGAATCTAACTGTACCAAACTGAACCAATCACTGAACCAATCAAGGAACATAAGGGGTGCGCGGATTTACTGAACCAATCGGTTTACTGTACCAATTACTGTGCCAAATTGAAGTGACAAAATAACGCGAAAAGTGAGGAAACGTTGAACCTACAGCTTAACACCCCTTACAAAAAGTAAGGATAAATGCACCTTACGTGAGGAAACGTTTAAGAAGTGTAATTAACTCCCGACGATTCGGACTATACAAGTGAAATGATGTGGTGCGGAATTGTATCCGCTGCTTTATTGTTATACTATCCATAGAGGACTAAGAATAAAGTGTTAGTCTATTATTGAATTGGCGGATGATAATAGGATTTTAGATCGGGGGAGAGGATAAGTATGCAGTATTGGAATTGGCTCGAAAACTGGTACAGCTCACATTGCAACGGCGAATGGGAAGAGTGCTATGGAATAAAGATTCAAACGCTGGATAATCCCGGCTGGTTTGTTGAGATCGAATTATCTGAAACGCCGCTCGCGACAAAGTCTTTCATGCCAATAAACATTGAGAATTCCGAAGAAGACTGGGTTATTTGCAAAGTTGAGAATGAAAGGTTTTATGGATTTGGAGATCCCAATAAACTGTCTTATATCATTTCAATTTTCAAGGAATGGAATGAAGATTCAGATAGTCAGTAATAGTTTGTGAAAGCGACCATTTCTATTCAACTAGAGAAAAGAGATAACTTATGTCCTCACATGTCACATGGGAAAAACCTTCTTATGAAGAACAAAAACAACTGGAAGCCGCAATGGTATGGAAAACGGTAAGGTTGTTGTTATCTTCTTTGGGGATTGCTTTATATCTTCTGTTAATCGTCTGGTTAAGAGATCAGGATTTTGATTTCCTCCGCATGTTTTTGATCATGACAATTGTTGTTGCTCCAATGATGGTCTATTACTATTGTTACCGTTGTGCATTGGTGTTTGGAGTACATTATACTGTTGGGGAAGTATCAAGAATTAAATCAATATATGTCTATGTATGGGGATTTATTAACTTTATACTCGCGGTTGTTTTCATAATATTCGAGAACAGAATCGGAGTCATAAGATATATACTTATTGCTCTAATGGCTCTGCTTACTTATTGGAAAGAATATTTTATGCTTTTGTTGTTTGCCATGAAGAAGTATACGGTAAAAAACGGAAGCGTTTTCTTTCATAAAAAGGAAAAAGTTAATGGCGGTGAAGATTTTGATATGTCTGACCCTTACGGGTGGTATATCCTGGCCTTCGTCCTTGATTTTGAAGATGCGGAAAACAGGAAGATCCCTGTAATGGTTGACCGCTATACTTATCATAAGTTCAAGGAAAATGGTGATGCAATCCTCATTAACTACCAGTACGGCGACTCATATATGTTCGAGGTAATTAGACGTTCTTGTC
>JAEEGL010896478.1_pt1 | contig 20254 bp, 15 predicted proteins | sample 9134231 | NCBI WGS metagenome assembly JAEEGL01 (sample SAMN16246548, study PRJNA631951) | gut metagenome | biome: gut microbiome; feature: rumen; material: fiber-attached | host: Bos | place: Iran: Karaj | collected 2018-10 | reverse complement strand
GTGGCTGTTCTCCCCGACCTCGAAGCCAAAGGCCGCGACCTCCAAGGCAGCGACATGGCCCACTGGCTGGGCATGAGTACCGCCGACCGTAAGAAAGAAGCCCAAAACGGTCCCACCCCGCAGAAGTGGGTCACGCAGAAAGAACGTCAGATCGCCTATGACAACTACGAGACGGGCGATGACCACGGCATGCTCATCTATGGCACCGCCAAGGACCAAATGGGCAACGAATACTTTATTGTGAAGAACAGCTGGGGCGACGCCGGCCAGTACAACGGCATCTGGTTTGTCAGCAAGGCCTTCGTGCGCTACAAGACCCTGAATATCGTGGTGCACAAAGACGCCCTGCCGAAGGATATTGCCAAGAAGCTCGGTGTCAAATAATCTCTAATCCATCGAAACAACTGCAATTAAGGGAAAGCCTTCGACTTTCCCTTAATTGTTTCTACAAGACAAAATAACATGACGAAAAAGAACCTTTTGCTATTGATGCTGATGTGTAGTCTCGTGTCATGCATCGCTCAAAACCCAAAGGATATGAAAACTGAACGCCTGACTTACTTTAGTTACGGCCACCACAACACGATGGCCTGGCATTCCGGAGAGAAATACAATGTCAGTACCGAGAAAGACGGTAGGATACATATCGTCATCGACGAAGGTTTCCCTGAGGAAAAAGATTTTTACATTGACGACACCTCCATTTTCGACGAATTGGATTCCATCATCACGGCGTTCAAGATGTACAAATGGAATGATAATTATGAGCCTAAGATGGAAATCTTCGATGGTGACAGCTGGTCGCTCTATTTCAAATATAGTTCAGGCAAAAGCAAGAGCTCTGGTGGTTACATGGCCTGGCCAAAAAACTACCACGAGGCTCGTAATGCCATCTCAGCATATTTTCAGAAATGGAGAGACTACCCCATCCAAGCCAAGGAGATCGACCTCTTCCAGTACGTCTGCAAAAACAAACAAGGACGCGACATCGAATATCGCATGGAACGTGGCGAACAGGAGGCCATGCTTTTCATCCGCAATGCAGAATACGAAACGGACAAGGAAGTCACTGTCAGCAACGACTATCTAAAGGAGCTACAAGAGTTGGTCAACATGTATCGCTTAAAGGAAGAATACAGTCGCACCACCAACGATGACAGTGCTTCGATTTACCGATTCTTCATTTGCTACAACACAGGCGACACAATCGACTTCACAGGCTACTATACCACATTCGTGGGTGGACAAACGACTCCTTTTTTGAGCTTTTTCGGCCATTGGCTACCTATTCGCGGCAATCTCGTCAGATTTGAATACAAATACAGGGTCTCTGACTTTCGCGAAATAAAATACTATGTCATCAAGGATGACGAGGGCTTCACTCTCAGTTATTATAATGAGAGGGGACAGCTTCGTGAAGGTAAAATGGACAAGGAAGACGTATCGGAATTACAGAAGTTGATTGAATCGTTTGGCCTCGACAAAGCAAAGGACGAGTTTAAGGGCAATTCCACATGGCAACTCTTCACGGATTACGATTCTAAAGACATCGCTCGTTTAGGTGGTCGGGGCGACGACGATGCCTCGACAGAGAAAGCACAACACATTTTTGATGCTCTCACGGCATTCTTCGCACCTTATCTACAATAGCTTTAGCGTTTGATCTGCTCGAAGCCCTTGCCGTAGGCACCCATCACGGTGTTCATCGTCATGAAGGCTTGTGGATCGATTTCCTTCACAATACGCAGGATCTGCTGCGACTCGCGCTTGTGGGCTACCACAATCAGGATGGGACCTTCGTGTTTGGTGTACCATCCCGTGCCGTTGATCATCGTCACACCGCGATGCATCCCATTAGCAATGCGGTCGGCCACTTCCTCAGGCTTTGACGTGAAGATGAAAGCCTGCACCGACTGCTTGTTACCCGTCAGGACCAGGTCGATGCAATAGCTGCAAACGCCCATAACCACGAAGCCATAGATGATGGCTTGGATTTTGTCGTTCTCGATGACGAAATAAGAGCAGGAGATAATGACAATATCGATGAGCAGGATGACGCGGCCTTGCGAGATGTTACGGTATTTGCAGATCATCATCGCGATGATGTCGGTACCACCCGTGCTGCCTCCTTGGGTGAAGGCCACGCCAATGGCCAGACCTGCCAATCCACCGCCAAGGATGGCTGCCAAGATCTTCTCCTCTACAAAAGGTTTAATGTCACCAGCCAACATCGGGTCGGTAATCCACCGTTGAAGGAAAAAGAAAAACACCGACGATACAACGATGGAATACACCGTCTTGATGCCAAATGACGGCCCCAACACCTTCAATGAAATCAGTACTAGGATGCCGTTGATGACGAACACCGAGATACCTGTCGAAATGCCTGTGGCATAGAAAATCAAGGTGGCGATACCGCTGACGCCGCCGCCCAACACATGGTTAGGGATAAGGAATGCCGTCCAACCAAACACCATCACCAACAACGCCAAGGTGATGATGAAATAACGCTTCACTTCGGCCCAAACGTTTTTCTTTGTTGCTTTCATAGCCCTATGTTTTTGTGGCAAATGTAAGGATAATTAGAAATAAAGCAATAAAAGCCTCATCAAAATGAAGAGGCTTTCAACGTACCCGAGGCCGGGCTCGAACCGGCACGCCTTTAAAGGGCAAGGGATTTTAAGTCCCTCGTGTCTACCAATTCCACCACTCAGGCACTGACACAAAAAATCCCGATTTCACTCGGGACCTTGTGGAGCGGAAAACGAGACTCGAACTCGCGACCCCGACCTTGGCAAGGTCGTGCTCTACCAACTGAGCTATTTCCGCAGCAGCGGAGCGGAAAACGAGACTCGAACTCGCGACCCCGACCTTGGCAAGGTCGTGCTCTACCAACTGAGCTATTTCCGCTTTGCTTTGCAAATCGGGAACCTTGTCACCGTGTTCAAGGTTTCCGCTTGCGAATTGCGCGGCAAAAGTACAACTTTTTTCAATACCGCAAGCAATTAATGGAAAAATTTTTCTTTCCACTATGGTTAACCGCTGATTATAAAATAGTTATCGATTCAACAACTTCTTGATTTCGTTTAGCTTCATCAAGGCCTCTACAGGCGTCAAGGTGTCGATGTTGGTATTCAGAATGTCTTCCTTGATTTGCAGCAGCAGCGGGTCGTCCAATTGTATAAAGCTCAATTGCATGGCATCGTCTTGTTTCTTTGCAGCTGCTTTCTCGACATCTTCGCTTGTATGAGATTTTTCCAACACGGTGAGCAGTGAGGTAGCGCGCTCAATGACCTTGCGAGGCATACCTGCCATCTCAGCCACATGGATACCGAAGCTATGAGCACTACCACCACGCTTCAACTTGCGCAGGAAGACCACCTTATTACCGACTTCCTTCACCGACACATGGTAATTCTTGATGCGGGCAAAAGAGTCCTCCATCTCGTTCAGCTCATGGTAATGTGTTGCAAACATCACCTTAGCTCGACTCACGGGGTGGTCATGGAGGAACTCCGTGATGGCCCAGGCGATGCTGATACCGTCGTAGGTGCTGGTGCCGCGCCCAATTTCATCTAAAAGCACAAGGCTCCTCGACGACACATTGTTCAAAATACTTGCGGTCTCATTCATCTCCACCATGAAGGTAGATTCGCCCGAAGAAATATTATCAGAGGCCCCCACGCGGGTGAAAATCTTGTCCACCAAGCCAATGCGTGCCGAAGCCGCTGGAACAAAGCACCCCATTTGGGCCATCAGCACAATCAGAGCGGTCTGTCGCAGCAAAGCCGACTTACCCGACATATTGGGACCCGTGATGATAATGATTTGTTGCTTGTCGCGGTCGAGGTAGACATCGTTGGCAATATAGCTCTCCCCCACGGGCATCATCTGCTCAATGACGGGATGACGACCCTCCTTGATATCCAAGACAAACGAGTCATCGATGATAGGTTGTACATAATTGTATTTCAGCGAGATGTCGGCAAAACTCACCAAACAGTCGATGCGTGCCACGATGGAAGCATCCACTTGTATGGGCTCCACAAACTCGGTCACAGCAGTAACCAACTCATTGTAAACCCTTTGCTCGATGACACTGATTTTCTCCTCCGCGCCCAGAATTTTCTGTTCGTATTCCTTCAGTTCCTCCGTGATGTATCGCTCAGCGTTGGTCAAGGTCTGCTTGCGAATCCATTCAGCTGGCACCTTGTCTTTATGCGAGTTGGTGACTTCGAGATAGTAGCCAAACACATTATTATAACCCACCTTCAGCGAGCTGATGCCCGTCAGTTCCATCTCGCGACGCTGGATGCCCATTAGGTATTCCTTGCCCGAGCGAGACAAGTTGCGCAGATCGTCCAATTCAGGATCAACACCTTCAGCGATGTAGTTGCCTTTGGAAAGCAAAGCTGGTGCATCGGGGTTCAAATCTTTTTTGATCCTCTCACGGATGGAAGCACACGGATTGAACTGCTCAGCAAAACGTAGCAAGGCTGGATGTTGGCTCTCCTCACAGGCTGTCTTCAGCACTTCTATTTGGTCAAGTGCGCGACCCACCTGCAATAATTCCCTCGGGTTCACTCTTGACAGCGAAACCTTGGAAATAAGTCGCTCCAGATCACCAACTTGCCGCACAGCATCTTGGAACTTCTGAATCTGCTCTCGGTGCTCCACGAAATAGCGTACCACCTCGTAACGTGCCTCGATCTGTTCCTTGTTTTTCAAGGGCAGACTCAACCAACGGCGCATCAGTCGGCCACCCATCGGCGACACCGTCTTGTCAATGACATCAATCAGTGTCTTGGCATTCAAATTGGTGGTATGCAGCAACTCCAGATTGCGGATAGTGAACTTGTCCAACCACACATATTGCCCTTGGTCAATGCGGGAGAGAGAAGTGATATGATTCAGTTTATCGTGCTGCGTCTCAATCAAGTAATGTATCGCAGCACCAGCCGCAACGATGCCTTTCGGGAAATCATCGACGCCGAAACCTTTCAGGGAAACAGTATGGAAATGTTTGTTGAGAATCTCGTTGGCATAATCATCAGTGAAGACCCAATCATCGAAAACAGTGAGATAGTATTTCGCACTGAACAGGTCTATAAAGTCCTTGCGCTTGTTGCGTTGCACCAACACCTCTGAGGGATTAAAACTCTGCAACAGCTTGTCAATGTATTCGTTGTTGCCTTGCGTCAAGAAAAACTCACCCGTTGAGACATCCAAAAACGACACGCCCGAGACCTCTTTTTCGAGATGTACCGAGGCAAGGAAATTGTTCTCCTTCTGTTCAAGTACGTTGTCGTTGTATGTGACTCCCGGCGTAACCAGCTCCACCACCCCACGCTTCACCAATTTCTTGGCCAACTTTGGGTCTTCAAGCTGCTCACACACCGCCACTTTCAATCCAGCACGCACCAATTTCGGCAGATATGTATCCAAAGCATGATGCGGGAAACCCGCCAGCTCCACATCGGCGGAGGCACCATTGGAACGCTTAGTGAGCACGATACCCAAAATCTTCGACGATTTGACCGCATCCTCTCCATAAGTCTCATAAAAATCGCCCACGCGAAACAACAGCATTGCATCAGGATATTTCGCCTTGAAAGAATAATACTGCTTCATCAACGGGGTTTCGGTCGCTTTGTCTGCCATAACGTAATAATATGCAAGTGATTAAAACAAGACTTCGGGTCCTTCGACAAGCTCAGGAACCCTTAACTTCTGAATGAGCAAAGATCCCTGAGCCTGTCGAAAGGCCGTCTCATATAAGGGTACAAAATTAGCGTTTTGTTTGAAACAATTGGTCTATTCGTCCAAAAAAAAAAACCAAATGTTCAAGGCAAAACCATTTTTCACTTATTTTGCAGCCAAAAGAAAAAACATGCGCAAACTAAGTATGGACGAGCTGAACCGCATCAGCAAGGATGACTTTGAACATGCGGATAAGCTACCTATTATAATAGTGCTTGACAACATCCGTTCGTTGAGCAACGTGGGAGCCTTCTTCCGCACCGCCGATGCTTTCCGTATCGGAGAGTTGTTTTTGTGCGGCATCACAGCCTGTCCACCCCATCGCGAAATCCACAAGACCGCTTTGGGGGCGGACGAGACAGTGAAATGGCGCTATTTCGACACCACAGAAGCAGCCTGTCGGCAACTGAAAGCCGAAGGCTACCAAATCTTTGCCGTCGAGCAGGTGGAAGACAGTGTTTCCTTGCAGAGTTTCGAATTTGAACCTCATACCGCTTACATATTAGGCAACGAAGTGGAAGGTGTAAGCGAGGAAGCCTTGCCCTATTGTGATGGCGCAATAGAGTTGCCACAGGCCGGTACAAAACATTCCATCAATGTGTCGGTCTGCGCTGGAATTGTGATGTGGAAGCTATTCGAACAGCTGTATTTGAGACCAAAATGATGTAAATTCGAGGTCTTTTTGGGCTAAAAAGGCGAAAAAACGCATTTTTTTTCAACTTTTTTTGTTCACAATTGAATTATTTCATACTTTTGTTGGCTAATTGGACAAAGTATAAAAAGAAAATAGTATCAACTAATTAAATTATTACAAACCTAACACTATTAACGTTATGAAGAAAAATTTGACTTTTTCAAAACTGCTGATGCTCTTCGTCATCGCAGCGCTTCCTTTGAGCATGATGGCTCAAGAAGGCAAAAAACACGCAAAGCCTGCTGAAAAGTATTGGTACATCCAAGCTGACGGAGGTCTCTCCATCAACCATGGTGACTTGGCCAATTACAACGGCGGCATTTGGGACGATTTCAATCATTTCAAGCAAGTGGCTACAGAACCAACTTGGAATGGTCATCTTGGTATCGGTTATCAATTCGGCAAGGTCATTGGTTTGAACCTCAAGGGCGGCTATGGTCTCCTTTCGGGTCACAAACACCAACAAGCCCTTGTTTTGAACAGCAATTCAGAACGGACCTTGTGGAACCTCGGTCTTGACAAGACCAACTACATTGAAGGCAACCTGAACTTGACCTTCAACCTCTTCAACATGTTTAACTATAACCCGAGAAGAGTTATCAACTTTGTGCCTCATATCGGTATTGGTGGTGTCTACTATAAAGCCGGTACTGTCAACCAACTCAACGCTGATGATGAAGTGTCCAAAGTGCGTGCTACCCAAAAGAACGAGCGCGAACTTACCTACACCGTTCCCGCTGGTATGGAAATCACCTTCAATCTGGCTCCCAAGTTCGACATCTTCTTAGACTACACCTACCTCTTCTCTGGCTCCGACAACTTAGACCAAGTGGCCAAAATTTCTTCCGATGAAGCAAAGCACGTCATCAACGATAAAGATATGTACAGCCAGCTCAACTTGGGTCTGCGCTACAAGTTCAACGATCCTTGCGACATCGACAAGATGGCCCGTGAGTCAAAAAAGATCACCTACAAAGTGAATCCTGACCCGTTGGTGGAAGACGAAAACGGCAACGTTTGCTTCGATGTCATCGTCACCATCCCTGGTGAATACTTCGAAAAGAAGGCTGTTATGAACCTGAAACCTTATCTTGCCTATAACGGTGGCCAAATCGACATCGATCCTATCACCTTCGTCGGTGAAAAGGTGAAGGGTGAAGGCGACTTCCGCGTTCCTTACAAAGAAGGCGGCGAATTCACCAAGCACTATTGCATGCCTTACCAAGAGGAAATGGCCAACTGCGAGCTGAAGGGCGACCCGATGTTCTATGTGTATGATGGCACCATCTATCCTACCCAAGATGAAATCGTGAAGAACACCTACTATGCTGAAGGTGCTACTGTGAAACTGGCTGACGGCGTCATCCAAAAGGACGAATATGTTGATCAGACCGTTTATGACACTGTCAACGGTATGAAGGCTGTCAAGAAGCTCACCTATTTCTACAACAAGGATAAGTACAACATCGGCGACAGAAAGAAACTCAACAATGAAGCCGACGCTGCTTTCAACGACCTGCTGAAAGCTGGTGTGACTGAGTTCAAAGTCGAGGCTTGGGCTTCACCTGAAGGCGAAGAAGGCCACAACAACGAACTTTCCAACAACCGTGACAATGCTGCTGAAAAGCAAATGAAGAAGCTTGCCAAGAAGGCAAAGACCGAAATCACCATCAGTGGTGAAGGCAAGGGTGAAGACTGGCAGACCTTTATCCAACTGCTCCAGAACTCTGATCTGAAGGACAAGGATGCCATTATCAACAACATCAACAACTCTAGCAACAAGCAGAGAACGGTCAAGGAGATGTGCGCCATCTATCCTCAACTCGAGAAGGACATTCTCCCGCAACTCCGTCGCGCTGAAGTCTTTGTAGACGAGCCTTATCAGGAAATCGTTCCCAGAACCATCAAAGTGAAGGTTCCGAGAAAATAACCTAAGTCATTCACTTGACCAAATGAAAAGCCGCTCCAACCGAGCGGCTTTTTTTGTACAATAAAGCCAAAAAGAAATGTCAAAACGACATCCTATGCAACCCGATGTCGTAAGGACGATCTATGACATCGATGATGCGCTGGTAGTCGCCCTCGTTGGCCACAAAGTCGAGCCGATTGGTGTCGATCAACACGATGCGCATGTTGTTCTGCTGCTGTCGGAGGAAATCGAAGTAGCCTTGCTGGATATTCTCCAAATAAGCGTCGCTGATTTCTTGCTCATAGCTGCGCCCACGCTTACGAATGTTGCGCTGGAGACGTGCCACATCGGAATAAAGGTAAACCAACAACTCAGGCTTGGGCATGTCGGAAAAGATGATGTTAAAGAACCGCGAAAACAGTTGGTACTCATCCTCTTGCAGATTGTTGCGCGAGAAAATCAGCGACTTGGCCACATAATAGTCCGAGATGATGAAATCGTGAAACAGGTCGAGCATGCCTAATTTGTCCTTCAACTGCTGGAAACGCAAGGCCAAAAAGGTCATCTCCAGCTGAAAGGAATACTTGTCAGGTTCCTTGTAGAACTTGGGTAAGAACGGGTTCTTGTCGCCTTCAAATTCCTCCAAAATCAATTGTCCGTTGAAGTCTTTTGCAATACGCGTTGCCAAAGTGGTCTTGCCCGCTCCCACTGTTCCTTCTATGGCTATGTAGTTGTAATGCATTGTTTTTCTGTCTGATCGTTTTCTAATTTTCTCACCAAGAGCATATCGGGACATCGTGCCAAAAGCTCGGATTGTGTCAACCCGAAGGCGGGATGCATCAGATTGGGTGCCACTTCACACATAGGCAACAAAGCAAAACGCCGCCGATGCAGCCGAGGATGCGGCACAGTCAGCGTATCTGTCAGGATAATCCTATCGCCGTAGTACAAGATATCCAAATCAACCGTCCGCGAAGTGTAACCTTCTATCTCGGGATGCCGCTCGCGCCCCAGATCCTGTTCAATCTGGAGCAGTTCACGCAACAAAGCCTCAGGCTCCAGACCCGTTTCCAACACAATAACCCGATTCAAGAACCATTCTTCGGCATTGAAGCCCCATGGTTCCGACTCGTAAGGTGCCGAAACCTGCACAATCCGGCCACACCTATTATTAATATAAAGGCAAGCCTCAGCGAAGATGCCATTCTTGTCGCTAGTTTCTGAGCCCTGTCGGAGGGCCATGTTCGAGCCAAAGAGTATGTAACAGGTTTCCATACTTCGATTCAACTCAGCAATTACCGTTGAGATTTTTTGCAAATATAGCGTTTTATCACCAATCCAAACGAATAAAATGTTACTTTTGCACCCTAATCTTTCGACAAGATCAATAACCATTCTAAACATCGTATAGTCATGAAATTCTCTAAAGTATTACTCGCCGCGTTCCTAGGAACGCTCATAGCTTTGGTAGTCAACTTCTTCATTAAGGTTGGCGTGGTCACTTCCTTGATTTCTAGCCTCTCGACCGAGACGGAAACCATTAGTAAACCCCAACCCAATTCCGTGCTGTATATGAAGCTCGACTACGAAATCCCCGACCGTACCACCGACAACCCCTTCAACAGCATCAATTTCAGTACTATGGAAACGAAGGATATGACGGGATTGAACGACATCCTTCGCAACATCGAACGCGCCAAGACCGACCCGAACATCAAGGGCATCTATATGGAGCTGAGCAGCATCCCCACCTCCACTGCCACCTTGCAGGAGATCCGCGACAAGCTCATCGAGTTCAAGGAATCTGGCAAATTCCTCGTCACATACGGCGAGAGCTACAGCCAAAGTGCCTATTACATAGCATCCATTGCCGACAAGATCTATATCAATCCCGAAGGCGCCTTGGACCTGCACGGCATGGCCTCACAAATCACCTTCTACAAACACTTGTTTGATAAACTCGACATCGAGATGCAGATTGTGCGCGGTCCCAACAACCGCTTCAAGAGCGCTGTGGAGCCTTACTTCTTGGACAAGATGAGCGAAGCCAACCGCGAGCAAATGGACAAGCTATTGGGCACCGTTTGGGGACAAATCCTCCTGGGTATCAGCGAAAGCCGCAACATCAGCGTGGAGCAGCTCAACCAGATTGCCGACAATTTGGATACTTACTTCGATGCCACCAAGGCTCTGGAATACGGTTTGGTCGATAACCTCTATTACAAAGACCAAGTACTTGAAGAGCTGAAAGGCCTCACGGGCAGCAATAAGGACATCAATGCCATCGGCAACACCAATTATGCCAAGTCATACAAAGACAAGAACCCCAACAAGAACGAGGTGGCTGTTATCTACGCTTCTGGCCAAATTTACGATGGCAAAGGTGATGAAGAGCGAGACATCTATTCAGAAAACCTCTCCAAGACCATCCGTAAGGCTCGTGAGGACGAGAATGTTAAGGCCGTTGTGCTGCGCGTCAACTCGCCTGGTGGCAGTGCCGTGGCTTCAGCCATCATCGGTCGTGAGCTGGACCTGACCAAGCAAGTGAAACCTGTCATCGTATCAATGGGCAACTATGCCGCATCTGGCGGCTACTGGATTTCGGCCAAGGCTGACTATATCTTTGCCGACCCCACCACCCTTACGGGTTCCATCGGTGTGTTTGGCACCATCCCGAATGCAGAGGGTTTCTTGAACAACAAGATCGGTCTGACTTTCGATGTGGCCAAGACCAACGAGAATGCTGACTTCGGAAGCATCACCCAACCTCTCACCGAGTTCCAATACAACAAGTTGCAAGAGATGGTTGTGAAGACCTACAACGACTTCACTGGTCGTGTTGCTGAAGGCCGTGGCCTGACCCAGACTTACGTCGACAGCATCGGTCAAGGCCGCGTGTGGGCTGGTGCCGATGCCATTGAGATTGGCCTTGTCGACCAACTCGGTGACATGGAAGATGCCATTGCCTACGCCGTTCAAAAGGCCGAACTGGGCAACGACTACAAAGTGACGGAATGGCCCAAGCAGAAAGACTTCTTCACCCGTATGATGGAGTCGATGAACGAAAGCGACAAACTCGATGCCGCTATGAAGCAGAAGCTGGGTGTCTACTACGACTACCTGCAAGGTTTGGACAACCTGCAAAAGAACACGGGCATCCAAGCCCGCTTGCCATTCGACATGATCATTGAATAATCATTGTTCTTGGGATGTACGCACTGTTTAAGAAAGAAATCAGCAACTTCCTCAGCTCGCTGATCGGCATCATGGTGATTGTGGTGTTTCTGCTCATCACCGGTCTGTTCCTTTGGGTGTTCCAAAGCGACTTCAACGTGCTGAACTTCGGCTATGCCAACCTCGACAGCCTCTTCATCCTCGCCCCATGGGTGTTCCTCTTCCTCGTGCCTGCCGTCACAATGCGCAGCTTTGCTGAGGAGAACCGTACAGGCACCATCGAGATGTTGGCCACCAAGCCCCTGTCGGATTGGCAAATCATCTGGGCCAAGTTCTTGGCTGGTGTGGCCTTGGTGCTGCTTGCCTTGATTCCGACTTTCATCTATTATTACTCGGTCTACCGTCTTGGACTGCCCAAGGGCAACCTTGACAGCGGTGGCATCTGGGGCTCCTACATCGGACTTTTCTTACTCAGTGCCAGCTTCGTCAGCATTGGCATTTTTTGCAGTTCACTGACCAACAACCAGATTCTAGCTTTCATCATCTCGGTCTTCCTCTGCGGATTCTTGTTGATCGGCTTCGAGTTCATCTACTCGCTCTCGTTGTTTGGCCATGTCGATCTGTTCATCCAGCAATTGGGCATGAACGCACACTATAGTTCATTGAGCCGTGGCGTCATCGACACGCGTGACGTGTTGTATTTCTTCAGTGTGATTGCGATTTTCTTGAGTGCGACAAAACTCGTTTTGTCAAGCCGTAAATGGTAAGGAGGTGAAGCTATGGAAAACAAACGCAAGAATCTGAAGAAAAACCAAATCGTTGCCTTCCTTGTCACGATAGCCATTGTGGTGTTGCTCAACGTGATTGGTTCCTACGTGTTCACCCGCTTCGACCTGACAAGCGAGAAACGCTACACCTTGTCGCCCACCACGAAGGAGATACTTAAGAACCTCGAAGACTATGTGTACTTCAGGGTGTATCTCGAAGGAAACGATTTGCCTGCGGAATACAAAAAGATGCGCCGTGAGACCAAAGAGATGCTGGACGAATTCCGCGCCTACTCGAAATTCATCGACTACGAGTTCATCAATCCAGGAGAAGGCGACAATGATGCCGAAATCAAAGACAAATATACCCAGCTTTATCAGTCTGGATTGGATTATACCAAATGGCAATCCGTAGGCAACGACGGATCTGCCAAACAACTGATCATCTGGCCTGGTGCTTTGGTGAGCTACCGCAACAACACCGAAATTGCCGTCAATCTGTTGCACGAAACACAAAACGGACAACCCGACGAATATGCAGTCAATGCATCGATAGAGAACCTTGAGTTTTATCTCATTGATGCCGTCAAAAAGGTTACCCGTCTGGAAAGGCCGAAAATTGGTTTCATAGAAGGCCATGGCGAATTAAGCGACGACGAGCTTGGCAGCATTGCCCAAACATTAGCGAAAAACTATGATGTAAAACGGCAGACTATCGAGGGCAGGATTGACGCTCTAATGCATCGCACACAAGATACAACAAGAGATGTGAAAGTCTTCCCTTCCTACGATGCCATCGTCATCGCCAAGCCCACGCAACCCTTCGACGAGAAGGACAAGTTCCTCATCGACCAATACATTATGCATGGCGGCAAGGTGCTGTGGTTGGTGGAGCCAGTATATGCCACTATGGACAGCCTGCAAAACCAAGAGTCTACCATCGCTATGGAGCAAGACCTCAACCTCGACGATATGCTCTTCAGATACGGTGTGCGCCTCAACCGCGACCTGCTACTGGGTTGGAACTGTGCCCAAATCGCCGTCCGCACAGGCGGAATGGTGGGCAACCAGCCCCAATACACCCGATTCAAGTGGTACTATTTCCCCTTGCTGCAAGCTGCCTCCGACCATCCTATGGTGCGCAATATGAACGGTATCAAGGCCGACTTTGTCAGCTCAATAGATGCCACCTCCTCTGCCCACGGTATTGAACAGATTCCTTTGCTTAAAACCACGGGCTACACCAAGGTCTCAGGTGCACCAGTATTCATCTCCTTGGCTATGTTGCGCCAAGAACCTGACCAACGCTTGTTCAACATGAAGGATGGAAAGAACGTGGCTTACCTTCTGAAAGGCAGCTTCACTTCGTTGTATGCCAACCGCATCCCGCAGGAAATCGTTGATGACCAAGCCACTGACTTCTTGGAAGAAAGCGAGCCTACTGCCATGATTGTGGTGGCCGATGGCGACATCATCCGCAACCAATTTGACATTGACCGCAACCCGTTGCCTTTGGGCTATGACAAATACACCGGCGTCACTTACACCAACAAGGAATTCCTTGAGAATGCCATCAGTTATTTGGTCGATGGTGAAAACATGATTGATATCCGGTCACGTAAATTGACCATCCGCCTATTGGATGCAAAGAAAGTGAGCAACGAAAGGATGAAATGGCAGATCATCAACACTGTGATTCCGATTGCGCTCATCATCCTATTTGGTTTTGTCTTGGCTTTGATCAGAAAGAAAAAGTACAGTAAAACAGAACGTCATGAAGAAAAATAACCGCATTACCATTATTATTGCTGCCATTTTGGTTGTTATCGCCGGCGTATTGATTTGGAACAACCGATACCTCTCAACCCTTCAAGGCGAGTCGTCGGACTTCCAAGTGTGGGACACGGCCTCTGTCACGAAGGTGTATCTGGCCGACCGCAAGGAAAGGGAGTCGCTGCTTGAACGTCAAGAACACGGCTGGACGCTCAACGGTACCTACACGGCACATCCCAAGCAAGTGCAATATCTCCTGACAACCTTATACAAGATTCGCGTCAAGATGCCCGTCTCGGTAGCCAGTCATGATAACATCGTGAAGCAACTGGCTTCACAGAGCACCAAGGTAGAGGTTTATCAGATAGTGCCGCGCATCAACCTGTTCGATAAAATCAAGCTGTTCTACCACGAGAAGCGCACGAAAGTGTTCTATGTGGGCGATGCCACCATGGACAGCAGCGGTACCTTTATGTTGAAGGAAGGCGCCGACAAGGCTTATATTGTCTACATTCCCAGCTTCCGTGGCTTCATCACCACACGTTTTACGGCCAACCCCGACGATTGGCGTGACCACACCATCTTCCACGAGAATATGGCTGACATTCAATCGGTAGAGGTGGACTTCAACGAAGACCCAGAGGGCAGCTTCCGCATCGACAACATCGGGAAGCACCAATACAAACTCACCCGCCTGTCCGACAACAAGGATTTGCCTTATGACACTTTGAAGGTCATCAACCTCATGTCATCGTTCAGCGACCTGCGCTTTGAGGCCTTGTTCACCAACACCTTACCACAGGAACGCATCGATTCCATCACAAGTTCACCCTTCTTGCATTACATTGTCGTGACAGACAAGGACGGCAACAAGCAGGATATGAGGACTTTCAAGAAACTGGTGCTGAATGGCGTGACTGATTTAAGTGGTGAAATTGGCGATGTGGATCGCGACCGTATGTATGCCCTCGTCAATGACGGCAAGGACTTCGTGCTCATACAAAACTACGTCTTCGACAAGGTGCTACACGATATACGCTATTACGAGGCAGGCCACCCCATCCTATATGAAATGGGAACGATTGAGGTTCTGGAGTAAGCCCTCTAGTAACCAATATACTTGAAACCCCAGTTTTTAGAAAGCAAATCGGTCATAGTGCGGCTGGAGATATCGACTTTTTTGCTGATTTCATGGTAGGAGGACAATATGCCCAAGCCGCCATGGATGTTGGTGTAGTAGTAATCAATGCTTGAAGTGGCCTCTCCTATCCGTATGTATTCTTCCAACTCTTTGCCATAAGCAAAAATGGTTATGACAAAGCTGTCGAAAAAGCGCTCTACATTGAAATTATCATCTCCAATGGCGTTTTCCAACAAGGAAAACAATTGGTCTTCACGGTAAGTATAGTACAAGTTGCCTCCTTCGTATCCTAAATCAAACGTGCTGTAGGGGCCAAATGACCAGTTCACATTCTTGCAGACAGTGTCTTGACCAGGCCTCAGTTCCTTATAGTTGAATTGCATTGTGGCCTTATACATGGCATCGTTGTCGTCAGGTGAGAAAAGAAGCTTTCGTTTTCCTCCGTTTTCAGCCTTGAAAAACACCATTGGGGTATTGATTTGGAAACGCTCACCCCCAATCAGACTGGTTTCGGAGGAGATTGTGTCGTTAGATTTGAGAACCAATAATTTGTATTTATACTTTTTATACAAGCTGTTGACATTGAAATGCTCTGTGGTATAATATAACTTTTGGTTGGGGAAGTAGAAAGGGCCTTCTTCTTTGTTGTTGATGGTCATAGTGTCCAATATAATCTCTCGCCCAGTAGGCAAATAGGCTCCTTCCTTGCCTTTTTCGTATTCGACAAAGCGGGCATCCAACTTGCCTGGATAGTTGCTAGAATCGGCAATTAGAGCGATTTCATTTGCATCGAAGGAGTCACTATTGCTGCCCGAGAAAGCCCTTATAATCTTGATGACATTGGTGTCTTTTGCTACATCCATCACGCCATATACAATAGTGGTATCTTTCAAGTCAACGTATAAGTCAACGTCAGTACTACAAGCGTTAAAAACAAAGATAAAACAAGATAAAGCAAGAATAAAACGTATGATTTTCATGTTGAATTGTATTTTTGTACACCACAAAAATACCGCTTTTTTCTTTTTGTGCAAATTATTATGCGGTTTTTTTCTTGAACCCATCGAAAGCCGACTTATTTCTTCTTCAGCAACCCCACCATCTTAAAGCTCATATCGGTGAAAATGAGCGGTGCGTAGCCGTTGCGCTCAATTTGTCGCATGGCTTCCTCAAAAAGTTCAGCAATTTGTGCCAGATTGGCAGGATTGACGAAAGGCGCAAACTTCGAGTTGAAGGTCTTCTCATCATTGGGGAGCATTACGATTTCCGCAAGATTGTTATTAAACAGCAGCGAATTGCGGATGATGCGCAAACCGTATTCCAGTAGTTCTTTTTGCTTTTCGCGTCCGATCGTTTTGATGTTGTTTGAGAAGTCAATCAGCTCGGAATAAGCGGCACGGAAACAGAGGCGCATCCATTGCTGGAAGGTGGCGAAGAAGAACTTATGGTCTTCAAAGTCTTTGAACGATTGGCAAGCTGTCAGCCAGTTGCCTTCCGAAACCATGGCCGCATCATGAGCCTGCTGAGGATCGCAGCCATAGCGTTGTTGCAAAGCCGTTTCGATAGAGGCGGTGTCAAGGGCTGAAATTTTGACCAAAGCCGTGCGCGACTTGATGGTGGCCAACAGTTCCTCTTGGTCTTCAGCGATGAGTAGGAAAACGGTCTTCTCAGGCGGTTCCTCGAGGAGTTTCAGCAGTTTGTTGGCTGTGTCGATGCGCATCTTCTCTGCCATCCAGATGATGGCAATTTTGTACTCGCCTTCATAGGCTTTCATGCTCAGTTTGCGCAGTAGAGAGGCCGCATCGCGCACCGACATATAGCCTTGCTTGTTCTCCACATCGAGGAATGTGTACCAACTTGAGGTATCCACATAACCCTGATTCTGAATGACATACTCACGCCATTCCTCCATGAACAAGTCTGATTCGGGATTGCTTTTAATCTTTTTCGTGGTTGCAGTTGGCACGACGAAATGCAGGTCAGGGTGTACCAGCTTCTGCATCTTTTGGCAAGTCGGGCACACGCCGCAGCTGTCGGTTTCGGTGCGGTTGGGGCAAAGGATATATTGTGCATAAGCCAAGGCCAAAGGTAGCTTGCCGCATCCCGCTGGCCCCAAAAAGAGCTGCGCATGAGGCACATGGTTTTTCTGCACACTCGCTATCAGTCGCTGTTTGACCGCTTCTTGACCTATGACGTCTTTGAACTGCATAACATTTTCTTTCAAGGAGCAAAAATACAGTTTTTCGGACAAATGTCTCAAAAAAGATGGCGACAAAAGAAATTTCATATTCGGCTTTATAACCTAAATTTGCACTCACATAGTGCATTTTTTGAACAAATTTGCACTCACATAGTGCATTTTTATTATTTTTGCGGCATCAACACAAAGCAACAATGGAAGGATTATACCAATTTATGCAGAAACAGCTTGATGCAACAGAAAGTCAGTTTGTCCGCTACAAGTACGGAGCCATTCATTGGCAAAACCGTATGTTCGCCTTGGTCGGACCACGAGGCGTGGGCAAAACCACGTTGTTTCTCCAGCACATTAAAAAGCACCATTCGCTCAGTGACACTCTCTATGTCACGGCGGACCACCTTTACTTTACGGGGCATACGCTATATGAAACGGCGGAAACCTTCAACAAGAACGGTGGAAAGTTTTTCTTCATCGACGAAGTACACAAATACAGCAATTGGTCGCAAGAGCTGAAACTGATGTACGATGCCTTTCCTGATTTGCATGTCTATTTCACGGGGTCGTCCATCCTCGACATCGAAAAAGGAGAAGCTGACTTGAGCCGTCGTGCCCCGAAATACCTGATGCAAGGGCTGTCTTTCAGGGAGTTCTTGGCTATTCGACACCATATTGAAGTTCCTGTTTTCAGTTTGCAGGAGATTCTAAATCACGAGGCGAAGATTCCGAGAGTGGACCATCCTTTGGTATATTTCAAGGAATACTTGAAAGAGGGCTATTATCCTTTTGGTCAGGATCTTGACTTTGAGACGGAGCTGAACCAGGTCATCACACGCACCATCGAGTTGGACATTCCCCAGTATGCCAATATGAACATCGGTACAGCGAAAAAACTGAAAAAGTTGTTGGTCATCATGGCTGGATTGGTGCCCTACAAACCCAACATGGCTAGTCTTGGAAGTCAGATTCAAGCCAGCCGCAATAATGTGGAAGACTATTTGGCCTATTTGGAAAAGGCAGGATTGCTTGCCCAACTGAAAGACGGGACAGGGGGCTTGGGTGAACTTGGCAAGGTGGAGAAAGTCTATTTGGACAACACCAATCTGATGTATGCATTAAGTGATGGACAAGAAGATGCAGGCACGGTTCGGGAGACCTTCTTTTTTAACCAAATGCGTGTGAACCATAAAGTTACCTCTTCTCAAATTTCAGATTTCGAGATTCAAGGAAAGACTTTTGAGGTAGGAGGAAAAAGCAAAGGGAAACGGCAGATCACCGATGCCAAGGAAGGCTATGTTGTGAAAGACGACATCGAATACGGCTATGGGAACGTGATTCCAATCTGGGCGTTTGGGTTGAATTACTAAAAAATGCTTAGTGACGATTGCCCTGATTCAGTAGGCATTGGGAGAGAAGATTGTTGAAATTGCAAGGAAAAGCATAATTTAGTTGAGGAATCAATCCCTTTTCGTACTTTTGCACCAAAATTCAACGCATCATGTTAAGCGAACAGGAACAAATCAGAAGAAATTCGTTGGCCGAACTTTATAAGCTCGGTATCAACCCGTATCCGCAGGCCGCGTTCCCCGTGAACGTGTTCACCACGGACATCCTTGACCAATTTGACGACAACAACCCCGACCAGTTTCAGGAAGTCACCCTCGCGGGCCGCATCATGAGCCGCCGCATTATGGGCGCCGCCTCGTTCTGCGAGTTGCAGGACTCGAAAGGCCGCATCCAACTCTATGTGAAGCGCGACGAAATCTGCCCTGGCGAGGACAAGACCTTATATAACACCGTGTTTAAACGCCTGCTCGACATTGGTGACTTCATCGGCGTGAAAGGCTTTGCCTTCCGCACGCAGATGGGCGAGATCTCGGTGCATGTCAAGGAATTGACGGTGCTGAGCAAGTCGCTTAGGCCGTTGCCTATCGTCAAGGAAAAGGACGGCGTGAAGTACGACGAATTCAATGACCCCGAGTTGCGCTACCGTATGCGTTATGTCGACCTCGTGGTGAACGACCGCGTGAAGGACATCTTCATCACCCGCACCCGCATCATCGACAGCATCCGTCGTTTCTTCAACGAGAGCGGCTACCTTGAGGTGGAGACCCCTGTGCTGCAAGCCATCCCCGGCGGCGCCACGGCACGTCCCTTCATCACGCACCACAACGCCTTGGATATCCCCATGTACCTCCGCATCGCCGATGAACTTTACCTGAAACGCCTCATCGTGGGCGGCTTCGAGGGCGTTTACGAGTTCTCGCGCAACTTCCGCAACGAGGGTATGGACCGCACCCACAACCCCGAGTTCACGGGACTTGAAATTTACGTTGCTTACAAGGACTACCTCTGGATGATGGACTATACCGAGGCCATGATTGAGCGTGCCGTCACCGAGGTACTGGGCACCAATACCGTGAAGGTGGGTGACAACGAAATCTGCTTCAAGCGCCCCTTCAAACGCATCACTATGATTGACTCCATCAAAGAGAAGACGGGAATCGACATCACCGGCATGGACGAGTCCCAACTGCGTAATGTGTGCAAGCAACTTGGCATTGAAGTCGATGACTCGATGGGCAAGGGCAAGCTGATTGATGAAATCTTCGGCGAGAAGTGCGAAGGCACCTATATCCAGCCAACTTTCATCACCGACTATCCCGTGGAAATGTCGCCGCTCTGCAAGCGCCACCGCAACAACCCCGAGCTGACCGAGCGCTTCGAGCTGATGGTTAACGGCAAGGAACTGGCCAACGCCTACACCGAGCTGAACGACCCCATCGGCCAACGTGCTCGTTTCGAGGAACAGATGAAGCTGGCAGGCCGTTGCGATGAC
>JAEEGL016930590.1_pt1 | contig 20255 bp, 16 predicted proteins | sample 9134231 | NCBI WGS metagenome assembly JAEEGL01 (sample SAMN16246548, study PRJNA631951) | gut metagenome | biome: gut microbiome; feature: rumen; material: fiber-attached | host: Bos | place: Iran: Karaj | collected 2018-10 | reverse complement strand
GCGAGTGCGGATTTGAAACTCCACAATCTTTTTATTTTTGGTGATGACGGTGGTATGGAGTGATTGATAGCCATTTTGCTTTGGTTTTGCAATGTAATCTTTAATGCGCTCATTCATCGGAGTGTACAAGGAATGAATTAAGCCTAGAGTAAGATAACAGCTGGTGATGTCGGAGACGATAATACGCAACGCAGTGAGGTCGTATATTTCTCCGAGATTTTGATTGTGTTTGGCGAGTTTTTTATGTAGAGAATAAACAGATTTAATGCGGCCGGAAATTTCAAAATCGATTTTTTCTTTAGTAAGGAGATCTGATACTTCTTGTTCAATTTGTTTTAAGGCTTTTGCTGCTTGTTTGTTGTTTTCCTCGATGAGGTTTTTGAGATAATTATAGCGTTTAGGGTCGACGTAGGAGAATGCTAAATCTGCAAGTTCGACACGAAGACGTCCCATATTGAGTCGGTCGGCAAGAGGTGCGAAGATTTCGAGTGTTTCTAGAGCGATTTTCTTTTGTTTATCTGGGGGAAGAGCGGAAAGAGTGCGGGCATTGTGAAGACGGTCGGCGAGTTTGATAATGAGTACGCGAATGTCGTTGCCGGTAGCGATCATAAGACGAAGGAAATTGTCTCTAGTTTCTGGTAAATAGGTGTCGAGATCTTTCATGTTTTTGCGGACTTGACCTAGCTTTGTAACGCCGTCAACTAGAAAAGCGACTGATTCGCCGAATTCTTTTTTAACGTTTTCAAGAGTTAAGTCAGTGTCTTCGACAGTATCATGGAGTATGCCAGCAATAATAGTATCTTCGTCCATTTGCCATTCTTCAAGAATCTTTTTGACAGCAAGAGGGTGGATAATATATGGTTCACCCGTCTTGCGAAGCTGGTGTTCGTGAGCTTTGGTTGCGATTTCGATTGCACGCTTGATACGCTCAGACTCTTCTGGCTTCTCTGGATGCTTTTTATCAGATGGTTTCTTATTATCCGGCATTATGTTATTATAATAACATATGGTAAAAGTATTGTGGACAGATGGAAGTGCAAGCCCAAACCCAGGTCCGGGTGGGTATGCTGTGTTAGAAAATGGCAAGCCGGTGCGTTTAGGAAGGGAGGTTGATTCGTCGAATATTCGTATGGAGGGATGTGCGCTTATAGCAGCGATGGAATATGCTGGCGCGGATGGGTGCGAGATTTGGACGGATTCGCAGTTTTGGATTAGCGTGCTCACGGAATGGGCGCGTGGTTGGGAGGAAAGAGGCTGGACGAAGAAGACGGGAGCAATAAAAAACTTGGATTTAGTTAAAAGGGCTTGGGAATTGTACAATAAGTATCCAGTTGAATTACATTTTACGCAAGGTCATGTTGGCACGGAAATGAATGAACTCGCTGACGAGTGGGCAAACAAAGCACGCAAGGGTGCGGAAGTTTAGCCGATAAAGCAAGGAGAGAAAAATGAAAAAAATAATAGTTAAAATGAAATTGAAAAGCCGAGAAGACTTTGAGAATCGGTTAACTGGTTTAGGGATGGATTTTGGCGCGATATATTGGCAACATGATCGCGTATATGTGCCGCGTAGTTTCAAGAGAGATGCTGGGTACCCGAGATTAATTATGCGTACAGAGATGAAGGCGGTGGATAGGCCAGCGAAATATAGCATTATTTTGAAACGTCATATTGAGGACTCTAATGTTGAAATCGTAGACGAAACAAAAGTTTTGAATTATACCGAAGCGGCAAATATTATTCTTCAGTTAGGCTTTAAGCAGGTTGCTGAGGTGTCTCGCCGAAGGCAGGAGATTAGAATGGGAGAGGGAACGATATTGTACCTAGATAAAATTGAGGGCGTACAAAATTATTACGCAAAAATTGAAGCTGAATTGGGCGAAAAAGATTCGGCAGGGCAACTTCGTAATGAAGTCATGAAGACTTTTGAAAGCTTGGATGAAAAGAACGAAGTACCAGAAACATATACAGAAATCCTCTACGGGCGGTTCACAAATTAGTATCGAATGATTTATTTTGTAGTTGTTTTTTCTATTCATTTTGTGATATAATGGTGAAATGAAAAAGAGTTTTAGTGGAGCTAATACAAGCGACAGCTATCAGGTTCGAATTGGACGAGCCGTGGAGCGTGCTAGGCAAGAGCGTGGGTGGACGCAGTCTGAATTAGCCGAAAAAGCCGGAACGAGTCAGTCGGCTATACATAGAATTGAAAAGGGACAGCAAAACGTTTCGCTTGATATGGTTAGAAGGCTTTCTTCTGTGCTCGAGCGGCAGATTCTCTCTGTAGCGGATGAAGTAAGCCAGAGTTATGTCATCCATGGTGGTAAAGAGTTGCATGGTAAAATCGCGGTCAATACGAGTAAAAATGCTGCAGTGGGGCTTCTATGCGCATCGCTTTTGAACGCTGGCAAAACGACTTTGCGTGGTTTGGCAAAAATTGAAGAGGTGCAGCGGATAATTGAAGTTCTTGAGTCGATTGGTGTAAAGATTGCTTGGATTAATGGTGGAAAAGATTTGGAAATTATATCACCAGATGAATTGAAGCTGGACAAGATGAATGTGGAGGCGGCTCGAAAAACGCGATCGATTTTGATGTTTATGGGGCCTCTGTTGCATAAATATGAAGAGTTCGAATTACCTTATGCTGGTGGATGTTCGCTTGGCTCGCGAACGATTACTCCACACCTAAAGGCGTTGTCGGAGTTTGGGGTAGAAGTGGATGCGAAAAAACGGAGCGGATTCTACAAGATTATGGTCGATAAGAGTCGCAATGGGTGGCGCAATGATGCAGAAGGGTGGCCGGCAAAAAGAATTGTTTTGATTGAGCGTGGCGATACTGTAACAGAAAATGTGTTGATGGCGGCGGCTAAATATCCTGGAGAGACACATATTGTTGGCGCTTCGTCGAACTACATGGTGCAGGATATGTGTTTCTTTTTGCAGAAGCTTGGTGTAAAAATTGATGGTGTTGGAACTACGAACTTGGTAATAACGGGGACGACGAGGATAGATGCGAATGTCGAATATTTTCCTTCTGAAGATCCGATTGAAGCTATGAGTCTAATTGCGGCGGGTATTGTCACCAAGTCAGAAATTGAAGTAATGAGGGCGCCGATAGAATTTCTGGAAGTTGAGCTTGAAGTATTAAAGAGTATGGGGGCGCATATTGAACGAAGCGAAGAGTACTTATCTAGAAACAAGCGGACGCGTCTGGTTGATTTGTCTATAAAAAAAGCGAAGTTGCGTGCTCCGATAGATAAGATACATCCAATGCCGTTTCCGGGTCTTAATATAGATAATTTGCCATTCTTTTCGGTGATAGCGGCGACTGCAAAAGGACGAACGTTGATACATGATTGGGTATTTGAAAATCGAGCAATTTATACGACTGAACTGTCGAATTTGAATGTGAAAGTGGAGCTTCTTGATGCGCATAGAGTGTATGTAGAGGGCGAGACGAATTTCCGTCCAGCAGAGATGATGGCGCCTCCGGCGCTTAGGCCTGCGGTCGTAATATTGCTTGCGATGCTAGCTGCGCCTGGTGTATCGATACTCAGAAATGTTTATATGATAAAACGCGGATATCAAGATTTTTCCGAGCGACTCAAAACGCTTGGGGCTGACATAGAAGCATTGTAAGTTAGGAACCTAGACGTGAACAATATTTTTAAGGATTTAAATCCACAACAACTTGATGCTGTACAGACTCTTGAAGGCCCATTGTTGATTTTGGCTGGGGCGGGAAGCGGTAAGACTAGAACTCTTACGCATAGGATAGCAAATTTATTAAAGAACAGCGTACGAGAAAACAGTATTCTCGCGGTAACTTTTACTAATAAAGCAGCGCGAGAAATGCGCGAGAGATTATGGAAGCTCTTGGCCCCTGCTAAGGATGTAAATGGCGATGGAATATTTGTTGAAGATGACGTGCCACGGGGATTTATGCCTTATATGGGCACGTTCCATGGTATATGCGTGAAGATATTGCATCTTGAGTTCGAAGCGGCCGGATTGGACAAGAATTTTGTAATATATGATACTGAAGATCAGATAGCAGTTATAAAACGAGCAATGAAAACACTCGAGATTGATAATAAAACCTTAAAACCTAAGGCGGTGTTGTCGATTATTTCTAAATCGAAAAATGAAGGAGTAGGGCCAGAGGAATATGCTGAGAGTGCAATTTACCCGAATCAAAAATCGATTGCAAAAATATATGCAAGATATGAGAAGGATAAAGAAGAAGCTAGTGCGCTCGATTTTGATGATTTGTTGCTTAGAGCATTAAAACTCTTTAGTGAGAATGCAGACGTAAGGGGAAAGTGGCGTGAGAGATTTCAATATATATTAATTGATGAGTATCAAGATACAAATAATGTACAATATCGTTTGATTAAGCTATTGGTGAATGATAGGCGGAATATTTGTGTGGTGGGAGATGATTGGCAGAGTATTTACAGCTGGCGCGGAGCAGATTTCACAAACATCCTGAATTTTACTAAGGATTTTCCAGAAGCAAAGGTGATAAAATTGGAACGAAATTATCGATCAACTGGTAATATTTTGGAAGCGAGCCAGAAGATTATTAGTCAGAATAAACAGCGTTCGGAAAAAGTACTTTATACTGAAGCGGGAAAAGGTGATCCAGTTGAGATTAAAACTACGCGCGACGAAACTGATGAGGCGGAGTATGTGTCGCGACAGATTTTACGCATGTCAGATAGGCATGGGTTCTCGGATTTTGCTGTATTATACCGAACGAATGCTCAGAGCTATGCATTTGAAAAAGCATTCATTAACAATAGAATACCTTATAAAATTGTTGGTGGCGTAAGGTTTTACGATCGTAAGGAAGTGAAGGATGTGCTTGCGATTATGCACCTCATTGTTAATCCGCGAGATAAGGTGGCGTTAGATAGAATAGTAAAAAATGTATTATCTGGTATTGGTGAAAAGAGTTTGAGTAAAATATTTGTTCAGCTTGATGGAGGGGGTAGCTTATCCGATGCGGAATTTACGGGCAGTCTGTCGGCGAAGGCGAGAGCAGGATTAGCAAGGTTGACTAATTTTCTAGAGAAGATTAGTCACGCTAACGATACGCCTACTGAGATAGTTGAGTTTACTGTGCGTTATTTTGATTTTGAAACTTTGCTTGATGATGGTACTCCGACAGGGAAAGAGCGAATCAATAACCTCGCCGTGTTGGCGGATAATGCCTCGCGGTATGATGCTTTGGAAGATTTTCTGGAGGATGCAGCGTTGATGTCGAGCGCAGACGAAGCATCTGGCAAGAATGCTGTGACTCTAATGACGCTTCATGCAGCTAAAGGGCTAGAATTTCCCGTTGTGTTTGTTGTGGGGCTAGAAGAGGGTTTATTTCCAAGTAGTAGAGCGGAGCAAGAATCGGACCTTGAGGAAGAAAGACGTCTGGCATATGTGGGCATGACGAGAGCTATGCAGGATTTATTCTTGACTTGGGCACAATCGCGGTTTGCTTTTGGCGGGCGAAATTACACAATGCCATCTAGATTCTTAGCAGAATTAGGATTTGATCCATATAGCGGATATGGATCTGATGAGTATGATACCGATTCTGACGATTTTGATCCGTTTCCTGACGACGATTTACCAATATATGAATAGTGATTTATTTGTGCTTATTTGAATGATATTGTTTGTATCTTCATCGATGAATTGTGTGAAAAACCGTGATATAATGGAGGAAAATAAGAGAGGTAATTTATGGAAGAAAATACAGACACTTCTGACGTTCAGGATGTACAGCGTGGGTTCTTTGATGTGTTCCAGTGGGCGAATGAAGTAGAAGAAGTAAAAAACAATGTCAGCGTAGAACTATTCTTATTTAATAGGAATTACACACCATATAAGGTTCGGTATAGTGACAAGTTAACTGCTTCGGTTAAGGCAATGTTCATGCTTGAAGCAACAGGGTATATCATAAAAGAAGCTGATAAGGGCTTGGAATGTCGCGAGTACGAGAAAAGTGACGGTGAAGATAAGGTAATTTACCATACTAAGCTTGAAAACGTTGGTCGTGCAGAAACGCTGATTCATTTAATTGAAAATGAGTATAAGGATATCGATTTCTTTACGGATAACGAATATGAGTTTAAGAAGATAAAGGGGATTTTAGCAAAGTTTAGCTATCCTGGAGGTGACGATGGAACAAAATCGTTTTATATCGTTAAGGCCTTGCCGGCATCGAGTGCGTTAAAAGGTGCGACGAGCTGGGAGTTGAATGGTGAGAGCTTTGAGCCGTTTTCGGCAGAAGTTGCGATCAAAATGCCGGAGGATAACCAGGTGGCGATTATAGACGGGAACATTATTGTCTTTAACCAGACCAAGTTTGAAACATTGTTCCAATATGACTATAAATCGCAGCTGTTGGCTGATGCTAAAGCTAAGGAACTTCAGGAGAAATATAAACTGAGCTTCGCAGAAGGTTTAACGTTGAACACGCTTTTGCAGGATAAAAAGCCGCTTCTTAAGAAGATTCAAAACCTCAATATTAATGAAACTATGACTCAAGAACAAATGCTTGATTATTCTGACGATATGCAGCTCGATTTAATGACTGATGATGATAAATCGATTATTATTATGGACGATAAGGACTTGGCAATGTTCGTGAATCTCCTGAATGAAGATTATTATGTCTCTCCTGTGACGGGATTAAGATACGAGATTAAAAGTAAGAAGTTAATGGGAGAACCAGAAGGAGAACCTCCGAGGGGTTAGTTGTAAATTAAGGTATGAAAAACGGCAGTTTTGATGAACCGCCGTTTTTTTAAACAACATATTGATCTGGAAATTCAAGACAGTCAAATTATATGGAGCACCGTCATTAAGAGCATCTGACAGGGATACAGCGGGGAAGTGGTTTTCCACAGACTGTGGAAAAATATTTAAATAATGTTAAAAAATGTTTTAAAATAGTCTTGCTTTTTATAAAAAAACCGTTTATACTTTTATCAAGTAGATGTCATAAATAAAAACGAAACACAAAAATCTACGAAAGCACATTAATATCTGTTTGAGAACGGTTAACAGGGAGTTTTGGCGCGCGGTTACTTTTAGCGATACGCGTCAACAAAATCGTCGGTACATTCTAAAACTAACACCTCCCAATTAAAACTCTGTAGACAACATTCTTGTAGTGTTGTCTAGCAACCAGTTACACAATAATCTCTCAACGGCCGCAATATGAGTCGAAGCTTGCTTCAGCAGATTGCGGTAGATCTAGTGTAAGGGAAAACAAAAATCGAACAAACACAAAAACGCTGAAATTTCTTGTTAAGCGTTCTCAAACAAAAGAAGAAGCATATGATATAATTTATATCATATGGAAGAACTTCATAAACCCGTATTATTGTCGGAAGTGCTCGAGGTTCTGAGCCCTAGACTTGGTGAGACGTATTTGGATCTCACAGCAGGGTATGGTGGGCATGCGAGCAAAGTTTTGGATTTGACACGGAATTATAAAGGTTCGATTTTGATAGATCGAGATTCATTTGCGGTGGAGTTTCTAAAAGGGAAGTACTTAGGTGAACCTATAGAAATCGTAAATGGTGATTTTTACAATTCAGTGTCGAAGATTATAGAGTGTGGTAAGACTTTTGACATAGTACTGGCTGATTTTGGAGTTTCTTCCCCGCAGTTAGATAGACATGAAAGAGGGTTTTCTTTTCGTGCGGATGGGCCGTTGGATATGCGTATGGATAAGACGCAGGATTTGACGGCGGATAGGATTGTGAATCATTATCCGGAAGGGAAGTTGGTAGATATATTTGTAAGGTATGGCGAGGAGAGACCAGGAAATGCGAGAAGGCTTGCGAGAGAAATCGTTCATGCTCGACCGTTTAAGACTACGCTAGAATTAGCTGACTTTATAAAGGCTAAATCGAGGTACTCGAAGATGCATCCAGCAACGAAGGTTTTTCAGGCAATAAGAATAGAAGTGAATGACGAATTGGGATTAATAGAGCGAACGCTGCCGCTAATCCCGAAAGTGCTAAAGCCTGGAGGAAGGGTAGCAATAATTACATTTCATAGTCTAGAGGATAGGTTAGTGAAGAATTTCTTTAAGGAAGCATCGAGTTTTGGCGAGGAATCTGAATTAGAAATTATAAACAAAGATCCTATAGTTGCGGGCGAGATTGAATTAGTTAACAACCCCAGGGCTAGAAGTGCAAAACTGAGAGCAGCAAAAAGACCGTTGAACTATAAGTAGAGTGGAGAATATATGGGCTTGCTGGAGTGTGGAGTATTTCTTTAACCTTGGATTGTTAAAAATAAAAAAATAAAAACAAAAGGAGTAAAAATATGCCAAAGCAAATTGTTGTTTCCAACAAGAGCCGTGCACAAAAAGTGAAAGTTCACTTTTGCTAACGTCTAACCCAAAGGGGGATGGGGGAGACATGGCCCGAAAGGGCTGCCACAACTATGGTTGTTGCGGAGTCTAAAATAAAGAGTGTGTTAAATATTTTATGACCTTCCCGAGTCGGACCCGGAGCACTTATTGCTCTGTTCCGGAAACTCCGGCTCGGACTAAGTTATATACACCAAACCCAAATAAAAAACAAAAAAGGAAAAATTGCGAGAAAAAACATGCGAGAATCTAGTTCGACTTGGGTCCGGAATCGGAACATTGTTCGTCATACTCCGAAAACTCTTGGAAGTGTGTCTCAGGGCGTGATATTGGGTATACTTGTCCTTGTGATTGGTTTGATTTATGTAACTCAGGGAACCAAAGCGACAAGTTATGATTATGAGTTGAATGAAGTTGATGATAAGATTGCGGAGTTAGAGGCTGAAATTGAAGATTTAGCGTTGGAACGAGCAAGGCTTACTAGTATTGCTGCTGTAGAGACTAATGAGGTGGCAGCAACAATGGTTGATGCTACCGTTAGTGGTTACGCTGAATAGCAGGTTTGATTGAGAGTTGGAGGCATTAAAAATGCCCCCTGCTTTTTTGTAGGGGGCAAGATGAGAGGTTGGATTAATGGAAAATGGTGAAATTGCTAAACAGCGGTGCCAGAGTGTTTGCGACAGTTGACATCATCTTGATGAAGATATCAAGTGCGACGCCTACGACATCTTTGCGCGTGTCTCCAACAGTATCGCCATTGACGGCTGCTTTATGCGCTGAGGTCTTTTTGCCGTATCCTTCTAGTAATCCTTGTTCAATGTATTTTTTCGCGTTGTCGAAGGCGCCACCGGAGTTGCCCATAAAAATGGCACGAGTGATAGCGACGATGGTAGCGCCGATTAGAATACCGCCAACGAAATCAACGCCAAACAGGAAACCACCGATGATAGGAACGAACATTGCGAGTAATGAAGGTGTCAGCATTTTGCTAAGAGCTTTTTCCGCAGCAAGTCTGATCATGTGGTTGTAGTCTGGCGTTGTTTTGCCATCAATGACGTCCTGCGTCATCATCTTGTCGCCATCATCTGCCATCTTTTTGGCAGAGTCGATAGTATTATCAGTCAACATGGCGGAGAAGTACTCGATAAGCGCTCCACCAATTACGGCACCAGCCACTACCGTGTATTGAGCGATATTTAAAACAGGCTCAGTGCCAATGGCAGTATAGTTGCCGACATAGGCGATAATGAGCGACATCGTGGCTAGAGCTGCGGAACCAATGGCAAAACCTTTGCCAATGGCAGCAGTGGTATTACCAACAGCGTCTAGCTTGTCAGTAATTTTACGAATGTTATGGTCAAGATGACAAGATTCGGCTATACCACCAGCATTGTCTGCAATGGGGCCAAATGCGTCAATAGAGACGGTAGTGCCAACGAATGACAGCATGCCCATGGCGGCCATTGCTACTCCATACATACCGGCGATTTTGCCGGCAGTAAAAATGGCGATGCCGATCATGACAACTGGCAGGAGAACTGAACGAGAGCCAATAGCATCACCTTTAGTTACAACAAAAGCTGTACCTTCGGGGGCGATTTCTGCGAGTTCACGAGTCGGACGATAGTCGGTTGAAGTATAGTACTCTGTAGCGGCGCCAATACCGACACCACAAGCAATACCGAGAGCTGTCGAAATGAGTGGGGAAGCCCAACCGAGGACAAACTCGGGGTAAAGCTCTCGACCACTGAACAGGACCAAGCAGATGATAGTGGTCAGAATAGTGGTGCCTCCGGCGGAAAAATAAGTGGCGTGGTTCAATTCTTTTGATGGATTTTCGCTCATCTTGTGCGTTGAAATATAAATGATTCCAAGTAGGCAAGAAAGTAGACCACCGCCAGCGATAAGGATTGGTGCGAGAATGGTTGAATCGAGAAGTACTTCGGATGCCCCAGGATTAGCGCGGAAGACGATTATTGCAATCATCATGGCGGAAATCATGGATGCAACAAAGCTTTCTAGAAGATCCGAACAGTTACCGGCGATATCGTTAACATTGTCTCCGATAAAGTCAGCAATTACATTTGGAACACGGGAATCGTCTTCGGGTAGGTCATGACGAACTTTAGCTAGTATGTCCGAAGAAATGTCGGCAGCTTTGGTGTAATTTCCGCCAGCGACACGGTTGAACATAGCAACGATAGAACAGCCAAGAGAATAGGTTGACAGGCGCATGATGAATGGATTGACGCCAAGACTAAGAATGAGACCTGAACCCTTTTCGGTAATGTCAATCCCGCCAGAAACTAAGTGAAGTATTGTAATGAGCGTTAGGCCGAGCAAGCCGAAGGCGTGGACGGATAGTCCCGAGATGCTGCCGCCGGTAAGGGCGACTTTGACTGTTTCTACAATGGACATAGTTTCACGAGCGCGGTTAGCCGTGCGGACATTAGCATAGGTGGCACTTGTCATGCCAAGGATGCAAACGACGCTAGACATGGTTGCACCAATGAGGAACGTAATGCCGCTCGTTTTTTCTATGAAGAGCGAAAAGACGGCGGCAACGACTATGACGGCTGCAGCAATGCGAATGTATTCAGTTTTCATGAATGTCTTTGCGCCGCTGCGGATAATGCTGGCCATAGAGATCATTTCATCGGTTCCTTCACTAAGTTCCTTGATGTTCTTGAAACAACGAGCGACGAAGATAATGGCACTGATGGCAACTAGAACAATGAGGGCAAGTCCTACCATATTAGATCACATCCTCTCAAAAAATTAATGTGCTGCCCAACCTCGGGGAAGATTATAACACTTTTGCCTTAATAATTAAAACTTAAGCAAAAAATTACAACGTAAAGAGGTTATAGAAGTTATTTTTAGAAAAAAATGGCCCTTTCGGGTCTTGAAATAAAAATGGTGCGAATGAAGAGACTCTAACTCTCGACCTCTTCCTTGGCAAGGAAGCGCTCTAAACAACTGAGCTACATTCGCAGACAGTTGAATTATAACAAACCTGACAGAGTTTTACAAGCTTTACTTTTTTATCTATTCATATATAATTATTCGTGTAAAAGGAGAAAATAATGAACACAGGTACTGTAGTCCTAATTGTTATATTATTAGTAACATTAATGTTTATTGCGGCCATTTGGTCGACATACAATGGATTGGTAAAACTTGACGAGCGCGTGAATGAAGCTTGGTCTGATATTACCGTTCAGTTGAAGTATCGTGCGGATCTTATTCCGAACGTTGTCGAGACCGTTAAGGGTTATGCAAAACATGAGAAAGAAGTGTTTGAAGGTGTGACCGAAGCACGTTCTGCTGTAATGAGTGCAAAGACCGTAAAGTCTGCTGCAAAAGCTGAAGCGGATATGACCAATGCACTTTCTAAGGTATTTGCAATTGCTGAGGCGTATCCAGAATTGAAAGCAAACGGTAATTTCCAGAAGCTGCAAGAACAACTTCAGGATGTTGAAGATAAGATTCAGGCTGCACGTCGTTTTTATAATGCTGGGGCAAAAGAGCTAAATACTAAGCTTAAAACTTTCCCAACTAACGTTATCAATAAAGTTGTGGGGCATTTCAAGGTACGTGATTACTTCGAGGTTGCTGAAGCCGAGCGTACAAGGATTGAATCTGCTCCAGACGTCAAGTTCTAATTATTTGGTAAAATGTATAAGAATATCGCGGCTAATAAGCGCAATACCGTCTTTATTATGATTGGGTTCGTGCTACTTGTGGCCGCGATTGGCGTTCTATTTGCTTACGTTTACGATGATTGGATGATCGCGGCATGGGTCATGGCGGCGGCGGCGATATATGCTATTATCCAATATTTTGCAGCAAGCAGAATCGCTGTAGCGATGACTGGCGCAAAAAAAGTTGAGAAGAAAAACAATTCGAGACTTTATAACGTTGTAGAAAATTTGGCTATAACAGCTGGATTGCCGATGCCTGAAGTATATATTATCGAGGATAAAGCTCCAAATGCCTTTGCGTCTGGACGAGACCCTGAGCACTCGTTAGTTTGTGCGACGACTGGACTACTTGATGTTATGGACGATAAAGAATTAACAGCTGTGATGGCCCATGAGATGTCCCATGTGAAGAATTACGATATTCGTGTTTCAACGATAGTGTTTGGTTTGGTATGTATGATTGGTTTCATTGCAGATATTGGATGGCGAATTGCTTGGCGTAGTAACCGGAGAAGTGACGAAGATAGCAGTCCGGTGGGGATGATCATATTGATGCTTGCGATTGTTTTGGCACCTATAGCTGCAAGTTTGGCACAGATGGCTGTTTCTAGACAAAGGGAATATCTTGCGGACTCGTCGGCTGTGATGCTGACGAGATATCCAGAAGGAATGATTTCGGCGTTGAAAAAGTTAGAGACGCATTCGCAGCCGATGCAACAACAAAATCCGGCAACAGAAGCAATGTTTATTTCTAATCCACTGAAGAAAAAAGGAGTGAATGGGCTGTTTTCGACGCATCCACCGATTGAAAAAAGAATAGAGAGGTTAGAAAATGCCAAGTTTAAGTTCTAAAAAACGTAAAAATAGGTTGTCTGAAAAGAAAACAACGAAGCGAAAAAAAGAAAAAAAGAGTGGGCCGTTTAAGGCCGCATTTCTTGAGAACTATAAAAAAGTACGTGAAAAGGTCTGGGCGCAGAAGCGTGCGCGTGTGAGATTGCATCAGAGTTTTAAGCGCAGCTATCGTGAGGATTATGTAAGGAAATTGTCCGTACCTGGATTGCTGCATCATGCTGGAGATACATTTGTAGCGATTTTTAAGAACTGGAAACTGTTTGTTCCATTGATAATCTTCGCAGTGATATTTAACGTGGTTTTGGTGGGGTTGATGAGCGAGGATACGTATGTACAATTTCAAGAGGTGCTTGAAGATACAAACGCGAGCATAGCTGGTGGAGAGATCGGCAACTTCGCAAAGGCTGGACTACTTTTAATTTCAACCGTGACAACGGGCGGACTCACTGGAGGTATGAGTGAGGCACAAGTGATTTTTGCGGTAATAATTTTCCTGCTGATTTGGTTGGTGACGATTTATTTGCTTAGGTTGAGGTTGGCCGGGAAGAAAGTTAAGCTTCGCGACGGACTATATAATGCATTTACTCCACTAGTTTCTACTTTTATGGTGCTTCTGACTGCAGTCATACAGGCAGTCCCGATTCTGATAGTGGTGTTTCTTTATTCTGCAGCAGTACAAACTGATTTTCTTTCAACTCCATTTTATGCGTTGGCATTTTTCGTTTTTGCTGCGGCTATGCTAACGCTTTCTACGTATTTGTTATCGAGCACATTGATTGCATTAGTTGCAGTAACAGCCCCAGGGCTATATCCGTTAACAGCTTTAAAAACGGCATCTGATTTAATGGCTGGACGAAGAATTAGATTCTTGATACGTGTGATATTTCTAATCTTGGTATTAGCGGTTGTTTGGGTAGTAGTGATGTTACCGTTGATGACGATCGATTTGTGGCTGAAGGGGATGATTGATTGGTTGAATGGTGTGCCATTTGTGCCTATCCTACTACTCATAATGACATGTTTTACGTTTATTTACATTGCAGCTTATTTGTATTTGTATTACAGGAGGGTGTTGGCTTATGAAGACGATAAGTAGGGAAGAGGCAGAAGAGAGGATACTGAAGCTTCGCAAGGTAATCGATGATTATCGATACCATTATCATGTACTGGACGAGAGTATTATGAGTGAGGCGGCTGGGGATTCTTTAAAGCACGAATTAGCTCAGCTCGAGGCGATGTACCCAGACTTAATTACACCAGATTCTCCAACGCAGAGGGTAGCTGGAGAACCACTTGATAAGTTTGAGAAAGTACGGCACGAAAAACGAATGATTAGTCTGGCGGATGTTTTTTCGGAAGAAGAAATAAAAGATTGGATTACGCGTAACGAAAAGTTGATACCAGGAAGAAAGATAGAAGAATTCTTTACAGACATAAAAATGGACGGTTTGGCATGCGCTCTTAAATATAAAAACGGATTGTTTGTGCAGGCAGTGACGCGTGGTGATGGAATGGTCGGTGAAGATGTGACTATGAATGTGCGGACTATTCAGAATGTACCGCTAAGCATCGAAGATCGTGGCGATGTTGAGGTGCGTGGCGAAATAATTTTGTTTAAAAAAGATTTTGAAGAGATTCAAGAAAAACAGCGCAGAATGGGGGAAAAAGAATTCGCAAATCCGCGTAATTTGGCTGCTGGGACGATACGGCAATTAGACCCGCGAATTGCTGCGAGCCGAAATTTGAAGTTTATTGCATATGATTTGGTGAAGCCTGATTTGCCGACGCATGCACAGGCTTATGAGAAACTACGTGAAATGGGTTTTCGCACATCTGGTGAGGATAGAGTATTCAAATATGCCGAACTAGGTGAAATGTTTGAATATATTCGTAAATTAGACGAATATCGCAAAGGATTAAAGTTCAATACTGATGGCATGGTGATTAAAATCAATGACAGAGCGGTTTATGACAAATTAGGCATAATAGGCAAAACTCCGCGTGGCGCTGTCGCCTTTAAATTTCCAGCAGAGGAATCAACGACTAAAGTTCGAGATATCGTAATATCGATTGGGCGAACTGGCGCAGCAACGCCCGTGGCGATTCTTGATCCAGTCGAAGTGGCCGGCTCGATGGTGCGGCATGCGTCGCTTCATAACGCCGACGAAATTGCTAGATTAGGTGTGAGAATTGGCGATACGGTGATTGTTTATAAAGCTGGTGACATTATTCCGCAGATTAAGGAAGTGCTAGTGGGATTGAGACCAGAAGGAACAATTGAGTTCAATTACGAGAAGGCTTTGAACGAACAATATCCAGAGTTGAAGTTTGAACGTGCGGCGGGTGAAGTTGTATATCGAGTAAAAGGGGAAACATCGGATTATATTCTGAAGAGGGCAATAGAATATTATGCAAGCAAGTCAGCGTTAAACATCGAGGGATTGGGTGAAAAAAATGTTGCGTTGATTGTTGATTCTGGGTTAGTAAATAGTTTGCCTGATTTGTACAGGTTGACGCGAGCGAAGTTGATGCAGCTAGATAGGTTCGCGGAGGTTTCGGCGCAGAAGTTAGTGGACAATTTAGAGAAGTCTAAATATCCGGCGTTGGCGAAATTTATTACTGCACTTGGGATACGTCATGTGGGGTCTCAAACAGCCGTGTTGCTTGCGAATAAATTTGGTTCAATAGAGAAACTTGCTGATGCTGAAAAGGAGGAGCTGTTATCGATTCCGGATATTGGAGAAGTTGTTGCGGAGTCAATTCTCGCATATTTTGCGGACGAGGATAATTTGAAAACTTTAAGTGAATTAAGTGAATTGGGGGTAAGGCCGGTATTTGAAGATTTATCGAAAGCAAAACTGGCAGGGAAGAGCTACATTATTTCTGGAATATTGGAAGGATTTGGGCGAGAAGAGGCAGAGAATAAATTGAGAGAGCTCGGCGCAACCGTGACTAGTTCGGTGACAAAGACCACTACGGCACTTATTCTTGGAGCAAAACCTGGTGCAAGTAAGTTGGAAAAAGCGCAAAAATTGGGAATACCAACGATGGATGAAAAACAATTTTTGGATCTAATTAGTTAGGCCTTCCTGTTCTATTGATAGAGGGGATTTGTGGTATAATAAGCGTAAGATGAATGATAAGCGTCTGAAGTTTTTGAAGTGGATGTTTTATGCAGTAACTGCGGTTATCTTGGTGCGCTTATTTGTGATACAGATTATCCAGAAGGGTGAATGGGTAGCTAAGGCTGAAGCTCAGCACACGATGGAGAACACAATTAAAGCTAAACGTGGCGAGATTTATATGATGGATGGTAGTGAACCAGTAGCAGTAGTGATGAATAAGCAGGTATATACGATAATTGTTGATCCGATGATTGTAGACAAAGAAGAGCTAAAGGACGTAATTTTTACGGACGACTTGAAAGATAATTTATTAGTAGGGTTAGATGATGTTATGGCAAATAAATCGCTGAGATATATGGTAGTCGCGAAAAACGTGAGTAGAAGCCAGGCCAAAAAGATTGAAGAAAAAGATCCGACTGGCGTGTGGTTGAAGGGAGCGACGAAACGAGTTTATCCAGAGGGTACGCTTGCGGCTAGGCTTTTGGGATTTGTCAATGATGATGGGGAAGGACAATACGGTGTCGAGGGCTCGCTCGATGAGGAGCTTTCTGGTAAAGATGGCTTGTTAAAGACAATCGCGGACGTTAACCATGTTGCGCTTTCGATTGGCAACGACAATGTAAAAATACCTGCTGAAGATGGGAAGAATGTAGTGTTGAGCGTAGATCGAAATATTCAAAAGAATGTGGAGAGGATTGTGGCGCAGAAAATGCAAGAATTTGGTAAGGACCAGGCGAGCGCGCTTGTAATGGACCCGAGACATGGGGAAGTGCTTGCAATGGTTAATTTGCCAAGCTATGACCCAGCAAATTATGGTAATGTAGATGGCGCGGAAGTCTATACGAACCGTGTGACAACTGACCCGTATGAACCGGCGAGTGTATGTAAAGGCTTTACTTTTGCGACAGCTATAGACTTAGGAGCATTAAATGCTCAGACTACTTTTTACAATAACGGATATGAAATGGTCGATGGGTGGATGATTAAGAACTCTACTTATGGACAATCAAATATACTTGGCGTGAGGACTATTCAGGATGCATTTAACTGGAGTCTTAATACTGGTAGTATGTATGCGCTAAGAGCAATTGGTGGAGATACTACGCAAATTAATGAGAAGGGAAGAAAGATTCTTTATGATTATTTCGTAAATCATTTTGGGCTTGGACAAGAAACGGGGATTGAATTGTTTGAAGCAAAAGGCCTAATCAATAACCCGGTAGAGGGTGATGGGCGTGATTCGATGTACGCAAATATGACCTTTGGTCAGAATATGATGGTGACGATGATACAGGTCGCTAGCGGATACGCATCGCTTATAAATGGTGGTGAGTATTATACGCCGACAATAGTAAAGGGTTATATGGAGGATGGGGTTCTTGTAGAAAAGGAAACCAAAGGTCCAGTGCGAAGAACAGTGAAAGAAGAAACTAGCGCGCAGATGCGGGAGATGTTGTGGGGGACCCGATCGGCTCAGAGATTGTACGGAATTGATAGAGATGGGTATTATATTGGTGGAAAGACCGGAACCGCGCAGGTGATTCGCAATGGAGCGTATTCGATGGATGAGTGGGTAGCGACATATGTAGGGTTTGGTGGTAGGTCTGGCGAAATGCCGCAATATTTGGTGATGGTGAGAATATGGAAAGATGGGGAAACGACTGGCGCGGAACAGTATGCTATGCCAGTGTTTAACGAAATCTCGAATTATCTGATTAACTACCTAAAAATCAGACCTGGAGCATAGACTTAAAAAGTGGTATGGAGTAAAATAGAAGAATATGTGGAAAACCGAAATTAATAACGAGATGTTCTTTGGATTAATTTTGACACTTGGGTCGTTCCTTTTGGCAATGTTTTTGACGCCACTTTATACGTATTTCGCTTACAAATATAAGTTTTGGAAGAAGCAAAAGAAGGTAACTGCAGATGGGACTGCGTTGCCGATTATGACAAAGTTGCATGCGCATAAGTTTAAGCGTAAGTTTCCGACGATGGCTGGTATTATTGGTGTAGTTGTGGTTACGGTCGTGACGTTTATTTGTAATCTTGATCGGGGGCAAACATGGTTGCCGATTGCAGGATTTCTTGGTGGTGCGGGTGTAGGGTTTATCGACGATCTTATTAATGTGTTCGGTAGTGGGGAAGGTGCAGCCGGTTTACGTGCGCCGACTAAGATGATTTTGATTTCGTTAGTTGGATTGGCGTTAGGATGGTTCTTTACTGTGAAGCTTGGTTGGACTGAAGTGATGGTGCCGTTTGTTGGGAGCATGGAACTTGGTATTGTGGGAATGATGCTATTGTTTGCGTTCGCAGTTGTGGCGACCGGAAATGCGGTAAATATTTCTGACGGCCTTGATGGTTTGGCGGGGGGCTTGATGATGATGGCGTATGGCGCATATGGCGTGATAGCCCTATTCCAGGGGCAGTGGATGTTGTTTGGATTCTGCTTTACAGTGATTGGTTGGTTGCTATCGTATGTTTGGTTTAACGTACCGCCAGCACGATTTATGATGGGCGATACTGGATCGTTTGCTCTCGGTGCAGGCTTGGGTGTAGTGGCAATGATGACGAATGCATTCTTGCTGCTTCCGGTCATTGGCGTGATGTTGGTGATAGAGGCAGGTTCGTCGCTTTTACAGATGACTTCGAAGAAGTTTTTCCATAGAAAGATTTTTATTTCTGCACCAATACATCATCATTATGAGGCGAAGGGATGGGGTGAAGCGAAGATTGTGATGCGCTTTTGGGTAATCGCTGGGATTGCGGCGGTACTTGGCTTATTTATTGCTAGTGCATCGGGGATTGCGTAATGTACATTTTGGGTGGATTTGGGCGATTCCACAGTGGTAGTGGCGTGATTGAAGCGCGTGTAAAAAATGCGAAAAAAGTGAAGGGATTTTAGATGCGGAGGCATCGCGGAGACAGAATAATTGTTGCAATGGCATTACTTTTGCTTTTTGCTGGGCTGATTATTATATATGCGATTGGACCGATGAGAGCGAATTTTTTAAATGCCGCATATGGCGGTAATATTTCTGAGAGTCATTTCTTCGTCAGACAATTGATTAATGTGATTATTTCGATAGCTGCGTTTGTGTTGGCATATAAGATTCCTTATGAAAAGATGCGTAGATGGGGAAAGTGGGTTTTGGCTCTTGGCGTGGTGTTATCTGTGGGATTGTGGTTGCTCGCTAAAGTTGGTTCTAGCCTTGCAAAGTGTGAGTTGGGTGCGTGTCGATGGATTAATATTGGTAGTTTTGGAAGTCTACAACCAGCTGAATTTTTGAAATTGGGTCTTTTGATGTATCTTTCGCAATTGGCAGCAAGTAGAAAGGCTGAGGGAACGATTAATAGGAGTGACTTTTGGTTGCCGGTTGGTGTGGCATCTATTGTCTCTTTGTTTTTTGTGATTGTGGTACAAAAAGATTTAGGGACTGGGACGGTTTTGATAGCAATTATTTTGGGGACCATTTTTGCAAGTGGTGTGGAGTTAAAGAAGTTCGTGTTGGTGTTGGGGCTGATTTTAGTTGCCGGTGTGGGCGTAATTGTGACCAGCCCGCATCGCATTGAGCGCGTGAGAACGTTCGTTAATGGCGACGGTGCTGATACTTATCACATCGAAAATGCGATGATTGCAATTGGAACTGGAGGTCTGATGGGTGTGGGAGTAGGGAACAGTGTGCAGGCAACTGGATATTTACCGGAGAGTATTAATGATTCAGTATTTGCTGTGATGGGCGAAACTTTTGGATTTATAGGGTTGGGATTGGTAGTGATTGTATTCGTAGTATTATTAACGAGAGTGATGCGCGTGGTGGAGTTGGCCGCCGATGTGGAACAAAGATTAGTGGCGGTTGGAGTGTTTTCTTGGATAGCCGTACAGATGGCCGTAAACATTATGGCGATGACAGGATTGATACCGTTGACTGGTATTACATTACCATTGCTGAGCTATGGTGGCACGAGTATGATGTTTGTGACTATAGCACTAGGAATATCATTTCAGCTATCATGTTATACTAGAAGAGAAAAAGACATGAAGCAGGCGAAATTCAGTAATTCACATTTGAAGAAGAGGAGGCTGAATGAAAATTCTCGTAGTAGGAGGAGGTAGTGGTGGCCACATCACTCCAGCGATTGCTGTAGTGCGTGAAATATTAGCTGATCGTCCACGAACACGTG
>JAEEGL017187997.1_pt1 | contig 20256 bp, 20 predicted proteins | sample 9134231 | NCBI WGS metagenome assembly JAEEGL01 (sample SAMN16246548, study PRJNA631951) | gut metagenome | biome: gut microbiome; feature: rumen; material: fiber-attached | host: Bos | place: Iran: Karaj | collected 2018-10 | reverse complement strand
TCAACGGAAAGACCTACGATACGATCTGCGTGATCGACGCGGGGGCGTACGAGGAAGGCGTCGTGACAGAGCAGTATCTGGATCGAAACGGCAGAACGATCCTTTGGAGACGATTCAACCGCAATGACTGGATGCAGGACAGCTACAAGCGTCCGTGGACCGAATTGCTCCCGGAAAACGAACGCATCATCGTCGACGGCGAGACCTACGTCCATTGGTACGACTGCATCACCGATTACATCCTGTAAATTGACCGTAAAAGGGACCCGAACGCTCGGATCCCTTTTATGATAGATCATATTCGATATTACTCAATGCGAAAGACCCCTTCGGAGACGATCAGATGAACGTCTCCGTTTTTGGTTTGCAGAACAACGGGCGCATAAAGCTGCATGGCCTCCAAGGTCTGTTCCTCCGCCGGATTTTTCTCGGAGTCGCAGATGACGACATACGACGGCATTGCCGCTGTCATCAGAGCAAAGGTGTTTTCGTCATAGACGCCGTGGTGCGGCAGCTTCAGCACGTCGCAGGTCAGATTGCGTCCGCTTTGGATCAGCTGCTTCAATTCTTCCTTTTCGGCGTCTCCCATAAACAGATAGGATTTGCCTTCATAGAGAATCTTTGTGATCAGCGATTGCTGATTGTCGCTTTTGCCGTCGAATGCAACAGGAGAAGGCCAGACGGAGACGTTCATATCGCCGAAGGATTCGATCAGATCCTGCGTCAGCCAAACGATCTCCGCGGAGGTATTGCCGAACGCATCCGTAAGCTGCCGATACTGCTTGGATTCTTTATCGTACTTCGGAAGCACGATCCGGTCGATGGGGATGCTTTGAACGATTGCGTCCGCACCGCCGATGTGATCCTTGTCGAAATGCGTCAGGATCAGAAGATCAAGCTTCTCCACACCGAGAGACCGGAGCCTTGCAACAAGCTTTTCGCCGTCGCCGTTTTCTCCGGCGTCGATCATGATCGCAGCGTCCTCGGTCCGCACGAGCAGCGCGTCCGCTTTTCCGATCGAAAAGGCGAAGAGCTCAAGCTTTTTCGTGTTTTCCGACGTCGTCGGATCGTATGAGCAGCCGACCGTCAGCAGCAGAGCTGCGATTATCAGAAGAAATAACCGTTTCATAAATAAAGTATATCCGATAATTCCCGCATTGACAAGTCCCGAATCTGTGATATAATGATAATACGAACATATGTTCGTATTATGGAGAAACGGTATGAAGATATACGTCGGCGTAGAAAGCTATACGGATGAAGAGGGCCATACAAGGCCCCGCTTCGTATGCTGGCAGGACGGGAGACGCTTCGAGATCCAGAAGGTGCTGGACGAGCGCTTTGCCGTCAGCATCGACGCAGGCGGACGCGGACTCAGATACACCTGCCTGATCAACGGGCAGAAACGGTTTTTGTTCTTCGAGGGACCGCGCTGGTTTGTGGAAGCCGCAAAAATTTGATCGGAAACAGTAGCAACAAAATACAATGTGTGATATAATTAAAACATCAATTAAACGGAGGGTATTATGGAACAGGAATACAGCGTGGAAGAAGCAAAGAAATACATCAAGCAAAAATTTATGGAGCAGGGCGACTTCTTGATTCTGAAAGAGGAAACGTTCGACGCGATGCTGGACCGGATCGTTGCGCTTGACGAAGAATTTATGGAATCGACCGGCGTCAACGACGGCGAGGTCTATGACGACGACAAAGCATTCGATTTTCTCTTCGAGGGAATGCAGAAGTCCTTCGAGGAGCAGAAAATGTACTGTATGCGCTTCGTTGAGGACTATATGGACTACAGCGAGGGCTATCTCGAGAGCATCGGCGCAATCGAGTGGGACTGATCGGAGAAACGCAGCTTGAAGGTACTGTTCATCGGCAACAGCCATACATATTTCAATGATATGCCGCATCTGTTCGCCGAAATGTGCGAGACGCTCAATGGAGAACGGGCGGAGGTCACAATGCTTGCGTTCTCAAACCGCACGCTTCAATGGCATTGCGAGGAGTATTTTTCCGTACGCTTTGCGCTGCTGTACGGCGGATATGACTATTGCGTGATTCAGCAGTTCGGGCATCCGATGCCGCCGGTTGAGGAAACGGAGCCGCCGCTCGAAAAGCTGATTCGTCTGTGCGAAAGCGTCGGAACGAAACCGGTGCTGTATATGACCTGGGCAAAGAGAAGCGAACCGGAACAGGCGAAGAAAATCAGCGCAGTCTATCGGGCGCTTGCGGAGAAATATCATACGCTGCTTGCGCCGATGGCGGAGCTGTTTGCTGCGGTGCAGGCGGAATGCCCGGAAATTGAGCTCTATTGGGCTGACGGTTCGCACGCATCCCCGTACGGGGATTATCTGATCGCGGCGACACTCGCAGCGACGGTGACGGAAAAAACGGATCTGAGCGAAATTCCGGATCGGCTGATCGACTTTCACGTTCGCTTCGAAAAAGACAAAGCGCCGACGGCGATCGAAACGGTTCCGGCGCTGCTGAAAGAACCGGATCCGACGTATACGGCGAAGCTGCGGAACTATGCGGCGAACGCCGTGCGGAACGGATGAGAGAGAAATCAAATGGAACGGCAGAGGGGGAACAGAAACAGAACGTCGTCGATCTTTGCGGTCGATACGGATCACATCGGCGCGCTCGACGGCGTCCGTGTAATCGCGGTGCTGTGCGTAATGTGGTTTCATTTTTGGCAGCAGACCTGGCTGATGCCCGCCTACAAGACGCCGTTTTTGAATTGGATCGGCATAACGCAGATCTACCCGGATGTGCTTCGGCGCGTTGGATATCTCAACGTGGATCTACTGCTTCTGCTGTCGGCTTTTCTTCTGTATCTGCCGTATGCAAAGAACACATTCTGTAAAATGCCGATCGACCGAACGGGAACGTTCTTTCGGAAGCGCATCGCGCGGATCGTGCCGAGCTATCTGTTTGCGACAGTTTTCATGTTCGCTGTCGCCTGCGCAAAGGGCGCGTACAGCGAAAGAACGGGCTTTGCCGTGAAGGATCTGCTGACGCATCTGACTTTTACGCAGATGCTGTTCAACGACACGTATCTGTTTACGGCGATGAGCGCCGTCACATGGACGGTCTGCATAGAAGTGGCGCTGTATCTGATCTTTCCGCTGCTCGGAAGAGCGTTTCAGCGGAGGCCGCTTCTGATCTATGCGATCATGGTACTGTGCGGCGTATGGTTTGCAAACGCCGTTGCGCCCGCGATCGGAGAACCGCGCGTTATGGCGAATCGGTTTCTGACGTTTCTGCCGGTATTCGCAAACGGCATGATGGCGGCGCATTTGTACACTTGGTACGCGGTAAAAGTACGGCACAAGGCATTCCCCTCGATCGCCGGAACGATTGCTGCCGCCGCAGCGGTATACTTGATCATAAAACTGTTTCACAGCTGCGTTGCGTGCGGCAATGCCGAAAATCAGCAGATCTGGCAGATGCAATACCGCTATCCGCTGTCGCTGGCGTTTACGGCATTCATGCTCGGTAGCTCGATTTCGATAAAACCCGTGCGGAAGCTATTGGACAACCGCGTTCTTGCCGCAATCGCCGCAGTATCCTATAATGTATACCTGTGGCATCAGTGGCTGATCGTCTGGATCTGCGGAACGTTCGGCGCAAAGAGCGGACTGGATATCGCAAACGGCGGACCGGGGATGCAGTGGAGCGTCACGGTGACGGGAATTGCGGCGGTGTTCGCCGTCGCGGCGATTCTGACTTACGGTTTGGAAAAGCCTGTCTCAAGGCTGATATTATTAACTGGAAAGGAGAAATAAAATGCACATTACATCGAAGGTGAATAACGTCTGTTCCTCGAAGGTGGATTTCGATCTTGTAGAAGGAAAGGTTTATAACGTCGTGTTTACAGGCGGATGCAACGGGAATCTGAAGGCAATCGGCAAACTTGTAGAGGGAATGGAAAGCGAAAGGCTCGTTCGGATCCTGAAGGGCAACACCTGCGGTTCGAGCAGCACGTCCTGCGCGGATCAGCTTGCGCGTGCGGTAGAGAAAGCGGTGGAAGCATGATGTACAGATTCGGATATGATATCGGCGGCACAAACATTGCGGCCGGGTTGATCGACGAAAACAATCGTCTGATTGCGAAAAACTCCGTCAGATTTCCGAGAGGACAGGGCACGGATGCAGTAATCGAAGCGTGCGTCGGTCTGTACCGCGCGATCCTTGAACAGGCGCGCATTGCAGACGGGGACGTCATCGGCGTGGGCGTTGCCGTTCCGGGCAGCGTTGACCCGAAAAACGGAATCGTCGTGGACGCGCATAATCTCGGATTCCATCATACGCCTCTGCAGCTCATGCTCGAATCAAGGCTTCATAAAGCAGTCGCGCTCATTAACGACGCGGACGCGGCGACCCTCGCCGAGCATCGTATCGGCGCGCTCGTCGGAACGCGGACGTCCGTGCTGATCACGATCGGAACGGGGATCGGAGGCGGTCTGATTCTGAATGGTGAGCTGTTCCGCGGCGGCCGCGGGAACGGCACAGAGCCGGGGCATATGGTCTTGAGAAACGGCGGGAGACACTGTACCTGCGGAATCGACGGATGTGCAGAAACATACTGTTCCGCCACGCGCCTTGCGGTCGATGGAAAAGTGTTTGGATGCAGCTCCGCAAAAGAAACGGTAGATGCGGCGAAGAACGGTGACGCAACGGCAGCAGAACTGTTTAAGAGCTATGTAGACGATTTGGGAAGCTATCTGGCATCGATCGTGAATCTGCTCGATCCGGAACGGATTGCCATAGGCGGCGGTGTGTGCGGCGCAGGAAGCTTTTTGCTTGATCCGCTGCGCGCCGACGTTGAACGAAAATGCTTCTTCGAGACCTGCCCGGAGATCGTCGTGGCCTCCGCGGGCAACGACGCAGGCATCATCGGCGCAGGACTGATTGTGTCCTGAGAAAATCATAAATAGGCCGTTCGGAGAAATCCGAACGGTCTCTTTATTATACGGTATAACCTCCGTCGCAGCATAGGATTTGTCCGGTTACGAACCTTGCCTGTGCAAGATAATAAACGGCGTCGGCGACGTCCTCCGGCGTTCCGAGACGGTTCAAAGGTGTTTCCATACGGAACGTTTCGACATCCTCCGGCGAAAGATGCGCGTTCATTGCGGTCGGAATGAAACCGGGCGCAACGCAGTTAACGGTAACGTCGGAGGGAGCAAGCTCTTTGGCAAGCGCTTTCGTGAATCCGATGATCGCAGCTTTTGAAGCGGAATAAAGGACCTCACAGGAAGCGCCGACGACGCCCCACATGGAGGATAGGTTCACAATAGAGCCGTGCTGTTTGCGAAGATCGTCCGAGAGCAGTCGTGTCAGACGCATGGCGCCGAGTACATTCACGTCGAATATTCGTTCGTATTCGTCGTCCGTTGTGTCGCTGAAAAGCTTTTGCGGCAGCGCAACGCCCGCACAGTTAACAAGCACGGAAACCGTTCCGAGCCTTCGATGCGTTTCGTCGACGAGAACTGAAACAGATGACGGATCGTTGAGATTGCAGGGGACGCAGACATAATCCGTTCCGGAAGGAAGTGAGGAAACGAGGCGATCGACTGCCTCGCGGTTGTTCCGGTAAACAAGAACGAGCGCGTATCCTGCGTTGGCAAATTTCCGTGCGACGGCGGATCCGATGCCGCCGGAAGCGCCTGTAATCATTGCAATTCTTTTCATCATTTTCCGGTAAAACGTAAGGTGTTCATCATGGAATCGAACGCATCGACGAATGAATCGCCTTCGCGGTTCAGAAGCGTAAAGAAATAAGTGCGGTCGCCGTTGATCGCATAGACGATGAGATCATGCATTCCCTGATCGATCTGTACCTTGCACGCGATCCGCTTTGCGGCGCAGCCGTCGATTTTGCGGGATTCGACGGAAACGAGCGATAAAGACTCGTATCCGCATTCCGCTTTCAGCGCATTCTCATATTCGGATTCGGAAAAATCATCAAAGTACGGATTAAGCTCAGTGGTGTAATAGGTGATCGAACTGGAAAGCAGCGGGTCGCCGTGCGGTGCAAAGCATATCAAAGACTCGGTATCGACAGGTTCAAAGGTATCGGGCAGCGAAACGGTGAACAGAGTATGCCGATATACGTTTTCGTTTGACGGCGCTTTGCATCCGAACAGCAGCAGAATGCAGAGAAGAAGGGGGAAGAAGCGTTTCATTCGGTTTCCTCCGTGATGCCGAGGATCTCGCCGACGTACATGGTATGCGGATCTCCCGACGCATAGTAGCGAGACAGAAGCGCTTCGTCCTCAAGAAGGTGTTCGCTGAGATCTGAACGGAACAGGATCCGGCATTCGATATGGAATCCGCATCCGGCAAATCCGTCCTGTCCGCCGTATCTCGCGGGGAATCGTTCTGCGTGGAGGACCGAGAGTTTGTCAATATCACGACCGGATCGTGTACCGCAGAAAGCAAGGGCTTCGGAAAGCGTTCCGCTTGCAGGAACGCTCACGGTAAATGTAGCAGTGTTTTTCAGAAGCTCATGCGTGTATCTGCTTTGCCGGACGTATACGGACAGCGTCGGCTTGTTCCAGATGATTCCGAACTGTGCCCAACCGATCGTCATCGGGTTGCCGTCGACCATCAGGAATGCACCTTTTTTTAGCTGCGCAGTGATCGCATTCATCCATTCCATTGGTTTGATCCTCCGTTTATGATGCTATATTATAACGGATCGTCATAGAAAAATCCAGTACAAAAAAAAGAAGCCGCACGGCTTCTTTTGGTCATTGCATCGTCAGGCGTCGTCATGCATGAATGAGGTTTTCCGTACGTTGTGCTGGAAAAGCATAACGATCCCCCAGATGCCGCCGAGACCGACGAGGATATACAGTATAACCGATATGACCGATCCGGCGCCGAAGATCCATGTTACAAGATTGAAATTGAACAGCCCGACAAGAAGCCAGTTCAGCGCGCCGACAATCATCAGGATCAAGGCTACGATATTCATGAAATCACTCCTTTCTCGCCGTTAGTATGATCAGAAAGGACTTGTTTCATGCTCCTTTTTTTCTGGGAATATTTCGATTTCAAACCGATCGAATGCGATCGGTTCTATAAAATCGCTTTGGCGGAAAACTGTATGAGAAAACCGTTCAAGCTCGCTTACGTGTTTTTCAAGCATAATGGGACGGGAGAGATCCAATGCCTGACAGAGCTCGTGCAGAACGGGCGTCCATCCGTCTAAATCAGAGGGTCGTGCGAGAGCGAACTCCCGCACGACTTCCGATTGCATTTTTTGTTGTATGGTTGTCTTTGCCCAGATACGCATTGCGATTACGGCTTCTTTGCAAACCAGCCGAGGAATTCGGCGCATCCGGTGTCTTCATAAGTGCCGATAAAGTTGCAGTAGATGTTGTACTTGCCGCCGACGTTGTCCGCGGGAGCCCATTTCTCGCTGAGATTGTGGACATACACGGTCTCATTGGTCTTATTGTTCGTCATCCTTACAATGATGTCGCCGTCCTTGTTGATGACTTCAACAACGATAGCCGTGATACGGAAGCCGTAATTGTTGGTGGCATACTGCGTCTGGTTTGCAAGCAGATCGGCGATCGACAGCTTTTTCGGAGCAATCTCAAAATAGGACTTGGTCTTGTTGTAATGCTTCAGGAAGGAATCCTTATCCTTAAAGCCCTTGATGACCGTGAACTGTGTGCTGCCGTCTTCAGCGCCTTCTTTTGCTGCATTGAGCGTGATGACAGACATTCCGTAGAAGGAAGGATCCGTGGTGATCTGGAACGAGAAGTTGCCCTCGCCGTCGACCGTCACGCTGCCGCAAAGCACATTGGTCGTATTGTCGCTGACTGCGGAAAGCGTTGCGCCGGGCAGAGTGGAACCGTTTACGGTCAGCTTGCCCGATGCGTCCACACGAAGCGTTGCGCCTTCGGATCTTACTTCAAGCTTCATCGGCTCGGGGATGAACTTGTAAGCGTGAATCGAAAGCTCCTTCTCTGCGGATACGTAGTTGTTCTGCATTGCGACGATCTTGACGGTTTCAATGTCGTCTTCGGTTGCATCGTCCTTAAACTTGTAGTCATAATCGAACACGCCGCCTTTATAAATCTGAATCATCTGATCGTTGATCATGATATTCTGGATTTCGGGAGTGACCGTGCCGGAAAGCTTAATGACGTTCCCTTCGGGCGCCATGATTATGCCGTTTTCATCGGGAAGCGGAGAAGTAAGGGAAATGCTCATCTTCGGGAATTCACAGGTGAAAGACGGACAGTTGACCTTATAGGATTCGCCGTTTGCGGTGGTCACGGTAATCTGCGGGGTGACGTCTCTGGTCGGTTCCGAAACAGGCTCGTTCGGATAGAAGACTTCGATCGGGATCTTGACCTTACGCGTGACGTCCTGAGAATCGGTGTTCTCAAACTTATAATCTTCCTGATGCGGGAAACCAATCGTAACGGTCGCGTTGCCGGGGATTTTGACGGTGATGGCGATCATTTCCACCTCTTTGCCGTCCTTGCTGTCGATATACTTCTGAAGTTGTGCGTTCTTTTCGTCGACAACAGGCGTTTCGTCGGGCTTTTCCGGATCGGGGCTGACTGCCGGATTGATCGGATCGGTATTCTCTTCGCCGCCCTGCTGACTCGCTTCGGATGCACCGGCGTTGTCCTTGGAAGGATCTTTCTTATCGAAGCAGCCCATCTTCTTGGCAATCAAAAGACCGCCCGCAACGAGAACACCGATAATCACAACGATGATTGCGATCAGCAGAACGGTGAACATCGTATTGTTCTTTTTCTTTTGCTGCTTGCGTTTCGGGGGAGTCGGCTCATATTCAAAAGACTCTTCTTCGTCTTCGAGCGCTTCCTCGTCGTTATAAATGCCTTCGTTTTCGTCGTTATACTCGTCGACAGCCTCTTCAGAATGCTCGGGTTCCTCTTCGGGTTCCGCGTTGAATTGACTGCGGCGGACACGCGTCGGCGACCAAAGCTTCTCGGTTGCATCCTCGTCAAGAGTCTCTTCAGCGGCTTCTTCGATATCGGACGCGACGGTCTTATCCTCTTCAACAGCGTCGGCAATCGTTTCTTCAACGGACGGTGTCGTTTCTTCGATCGTCTCGTTCAATTGCTCGGTCTGCTCGGGAACAACCCAGGAAGGACGGCTGAACCGCTTGGTCGGCTGCTCCTCTTCGCGGACCTCGGGCGCTTCAGGCGCGGGAGTACCCTTCAGATTCGCTGCACAGACCTTGCAGTACGTTGCATGATCAGGATTGTATGCTCCGCACTCCTTACAAATCATGTATATACCTCCTATATATAGTACAGATTTCTGATTACATTATACCATAAAATTTCACAGATACGTGACGAATATGTAAACAATTTTCGATTTGTGTGATTTTTTTACGCGCTTGTGGTATAAATGGTTTCGGAATCGAACGTTTCGGAATACTATAACAGTATCATCGGGAACGAAAGGAAAACTTATGATATATTTCGACAACAGCGCCACAACGCAAACTTTTCCGGAAGCAGCCGAACGTGCCTGCCGCGCTATGACGCAGGAGTTCTTTAATCCGGCGGCCGCGTACAACGCTGCTTTTCAAGTGGAAAAGACCGTAAACGAGGCAAGAAGCTTTGCCGCTTCGCTTCTGGGAGCTGGAGCTGCTGAAATCATTTATACTTCGGGAGGCACCGAATCGAATAATGCTGCGATCTTCGGCGTCATGCGCGCCGCATACGGCAAAAAGCGTATCGTGACCACAGAGATCGAGCATCCGTCCGTCTATGAAACGGCGATAGCCGTCGCAAAAATGTTTGACGCAGAACTGGTTTTCGCTCCGCTCAACCGGGACGGCTCGGTCAATATCGACCGGCTTTCCGAGGTTCTGACGCCGGATACTGCGCTTGTCAGCATCATGCACGTGAACAATGAATTGGGTTCTGTGAACGATTTGCAGCGCATTGCGGAAAAAGTGCGCGCGCTTGCGCCGAACGCCGTATTTCATTCGGACGGTGTCCAGGCGTTCATGAAGACGGGGATGCAGAAATTGCCCGTCGATCTGTATTCCGTTTCGGCACATAAGCTTCACGCGCCCAAAGGGATCGGATTCCTGTATGTTCGGAACGGTATTCGGTTTGCCGGCGGGCAGATCGGCGGGGGACAGGAACGAAATCTGAGGAGCGGTACGACAAACGTTCCGGGCATTGTCGGTTTGGACAAGGCGCTGCGCCTGTACAGCGCCAACATCGGTGAATGGCATACAAAAATGTATGCCGTAAAACGCAGATTGTATCGGAATCTATCCGCTCTGCCCGACGTCTTTTTGAATGGACCCGATATAGAGGCCGGAGCGCCGCATATTCTGAACCTGTCTTTTCCCGGCGTACGCGGCGAAGTACTGATGCACGCTCTTGAACGGTTCGGCGTCATCGTGTCGACAGGGTCGGCCTGCGCGGCAAAGAAACAGGGCAAGAACAGAATCCTGAATGCGGTCGGCATTACGGGTGCAAGACAGGAAAGCGCGATCCGGTTCAGCTTCTGTCCGTTCAATACGCAGGAGGAAGCGGATGAAGCAGCAACTATTATAGAAGAGCAGCTTCGGCTGCTGCGCAGATATAAAAGGAGATAACTATGGAAAAAGCTTTACTGGTACGGTATGCGGAAATACATCTGAAGGGACTGAACCGCCCGTTTTTCGAAAAGCTGTTGGTTGACCGGATCAAGCAGGCGCTTAATCCGGTCCATGCAAACGTAGAGCGCGAACAGGGCAGAATATTCGTATACGGGATTCCTCAGGAACGGATCGAGGAATGTATCGACCGATTGAAGCGGGTATTCGGGATCCATTCGATCAGCGTTGCCTGCTGCGTGGATAAGGATTGGGAAGCGATCAAAGCTGCAGCGATTGCGGAGACAAAAACGTTTGCGGAGACGGCGGAAGTCCCGACATTCAAATGCTTTGCGCGCCGCTCGGACAAGCGCTTTCCGATGACTTCCGAACAGATCTGCAGAGAACTCGGGCACGAGCTTTTGGAGACTTATCCGAATCTGCGCGTTGACGTCCGCCATCCGATACTTCCGGTGACGGTCGAGATCCGGCAGAATAATGCGTTCGTGTTTACGGGCGAGGTTCTCGGCGCGGGCGGAATGCCTGTTGGATCAAACGGCAAGGCAATGCTTTTGATTTCGGGCGGCATCGACAGTCCTGTTGCGGGCTACATGATCGCAAAGCGCGGTGTTATGCTTGACGCGGTACATTTTTACAGCTATCCCTATACGAGCGAACGCGCAAGGGATAAGGTCGTCGAGCTTGCGAAAATCGTGGCGCGGTATGCCGGACGGATCAATCTTTATCTGGTTCCGTTCACGGACATTCAGATGACGATCTATGACAAATGCCCGTCCACCGAAACAACGGTGCTGATGCGCAGACTGATGATGAAAATCGCGGAACGCATTGCAAAAGACACCGGCTCGCTTGCATTGATTACGGGCGAATCAATCGGACAGGTTGCAAGCCAGACGATCGAATCTCTGTGCGTGACGGACGATGCGGTGAGTATGCCGGTCTTTCGACCGCTGATCGGATTCGATAAGGAGGAGATTATCGACAAGGCGCAGAAGATCGGCACGTTTGAAACGTCGATCCTGCCGTATGAGGATTGCTGTACGGTATTTGTACCGAAACACCCGGTCACAAAGCCGAAAGTGGACAAGCTTAGGGAGAGCGAAGCGCTTGTGGATTTCGAGCCGCTGATCGAAAAAGCGATATCCGAAACGGAAAAGCTGGATATTCGCTGAACAAGCTCCATACGATTACAGAAAGGAGAAAAGACTGTGAAAACGATTTATAGAATTATAGGCATCGTCGTAGTATTGATCGTCCTGACGGCGGCGCTGCTGTATTTTCTGAATGAAAAGGGCGTCTTGAAAGGGCCGGTTTCCCGGTGGATCACCGGCGTTAAGCAGGATATCATGCATATGTTCGGATCAACAAAGGATTTGGTCAATGATATCAAGGATTCCGACACGCCGTGGCAGGACAATATCAATAATCCGCTCAGTGATCCCCAAAAAGAAAACCGGGATTCCGCGCCGACAGCCACGGAACAGCCTTGAAGAAGTTGGATTTTTTGACTTGACAAATGCGGGATCGGATGCTATTATATCATTCGGTTCCGATATCTGGGTGTAGCGCAGTTTGGTAGCGTGCTTGAATGGGGTTCAAGAGGCCGGAAGTTCAAATCTTCTCACCCAGACCACCCAAAACATCGCAAACGGTTTTCGCTTGCGATGTTTTTTGTTTGCCCTTATCCGACAGAAGCGTAAAATGATATATTATTGCAAATCGCGCAGAATAATCCGAAAAACAGTAGATAAACGAAGCGTTCCGTGATAAAATATAACAAATTTTATTGGGAGGCATTTTATGGAAAGAACCGTAGCTTGGACCACGTACAACAAGACCGAACTGAAGAAACTCGAAACTGTTTCCAAAGAGTATCGTGCTTTTTTGGATGCGGGCAAGACCGAACGCGAGTGTGTGACCGAAGCGATCGCGCTTGCAGAAAGAGCGGGCTATCGCGATATGAAGAAAGTCGTTGCCGAGAACGGCAGCCTCAAGGCGGGAGACCGCGTCTATGCGGACTGTATGGGCAAAGCGATCATGCTGTTCATCGTCGGCAAACAACCCATGGAAAAGGGCTTCAATATTATCGGAGCGCACATTGACTCTCCGCGTATGGACCTGAAGCAGAATCCGCTTTATGAAGACACCGGACTTGCATATCTCGATACGCATTACTACGGCGGCATCAAAAAGTATCAGTGGGTAACGATCCCGCTCGCACTGCACGGCGTCGTGGCAAAGAAGGACGGCACGGTCGTCAACGTTGTGATCGGTGAAGACGACGGCGATCCGGTCGTCGGCATCTCGGATCTTTTGATTCATCTTTCTGCGGAACAGCTGCAAAAGAAAGCGGCGGAAGCCATCGGCGGCGAAGACCTGAACGTGATTATCGGCGGTATGCCTTTGAAGGATGAGGAAAAAGAACCCGTCAAGGCGAATATGCTGAAAATTCTCAAGGATAAATACGGCATTGAGGAAGAGGATTTTCTTTCAGCCGAGATCGAAGTCGTTCCGGCAGGCAAATGCCGCGAACTCGGCCTTGACCGCAGCATGATCATCGGCTACGGTCACGACGACCGCGTATGCGCATTTGCACAGATCAAGGCGATGCTCGACGTCAAGACGACGCCGAATGCCACCTGCTGCTGCATCCTTGCGGACAAGGAAGAAATCGGCTCTGTCGGCGCGACAGGTATGCACGCAAAGTATTTTGAGAATACGGTCGCCGAGATCATGAACCTGACCGGCGAGTATTCCGAACTGAAGCTTCGCCGTGCGCTCACGAATGCGCATATGCTTTCCTGCGACGTCAGCGCGGGCTTCGATCCGAACTTCGCGGGCGTGTTCGAGAAAAAGAACAGCGCGTTCCTCGGCAAAGGCGTTTGCTTCAATAAATATACCGGAGCACGCGGCAAGAGCGGTTCCAACGACGCGAATGCGGAGTATATGGCAAAGCTGCGCAAGTGGATGGATGACGCAAAGGTCAACTATCAGACCGCGGAGCTCGGCAAGGTCGATGCAGGCGGCGGCGGAACGATTGCATACATCTGCGCCGAATACGGCATGGAAGTCATCGACAGCGGCGTTGCTGTACTGTCCATGCACGCACCGTGGGAAATCATTTCCAAGGCCGATCTTTATGAAGCGTTCAAAGCGTATCGCGCGTTCCTTTTGAAAGCAGAATAAACTGATCAATTGCAGAAAACCGGGGGAGAAATCCTCCGGTTTTTCCACAGTAGACAAGCGGACCGGAATCATGTATAATGCAAACCAAAGGAGACTTTGATGAAAAAAAACGTTTGCATTCTGATATTGCTTTTGACACTGTGCCTTTTCGCGGCGGGGTGTGTTTCGGACGTCTCGAATGATCCGTCTGCCTTGCCTTCGCCGATCGTATCGGCGGAACCGACCGCTTCGCCGATTCCGACCGCAGAGCCGACGGCGACGCCGGAACCGACTCCGGAGTCGACACCTGCAGCGACGCCGGAACCGACTCCGGAGCCGACACCTGCGCCTGCGCCCACGCCCGAACCGACGCCTGAACCTACGCCTGAACCGACGCCCGAACCGACGCCGACGCCCGTGCCGAATCCTTACGTCGGGATTTGGACGATCGAAGAACTGCCTTTTTCGCTTGAGCTGCGTGACGACGGCACCTATCTTGCGTCCGTAATCCATCAGGACAAGGAAGGAACATATTCGTTCGACGACAAAGGCGTAGTGCTGCATCCGACGCAGACGCGTTCATTGGAGCTTCGGTATTTTTCCAAAGCCGACACGCTGAAGTTCGGCGAGTTCAAACTGATCCGGGACGATCTTGTATTTTTCCAGGAGATGGACGGTGTTCCGGTAACTTTTGTCGGCGAGAACGAGGAACTTGAAGTATCCGTTCGCGGGGCGGTTGCGGAGATCATAGCAAAAAACGGAAAGACGATCGGCGCGTACTGCTTTACCGCAGAGGGTACAACACCCCCGGAAGATTCTGCGGATTGGTTCGTCGTTTCAGAAACGGACGGGCCGACAACATCGGTTCGCGTCTTTAAGTATGACGGACGGTACACACTTTGGGTGCGGGATGCGGAAGGTTCTTCGTATCAGCCGATCAGCGTCGCAGTCGATTCCGGTTTTTTGTACCCGATCGGCGGCGAGGGCGTCCGCAGCTTGATTGATCCGCTTAAAAGCGTTCTGAAAGGCGAAAAGATTTCGATCGATGAATTCAATCGCCGAATCAGCAAAAACGTTGCCGCGGCAGGCTATTATACGCGCGTTGGCGTTGTGACGGCAGGCGTTTCATTGATATCCGAATTGGCGAAGTACGGGTACTCCGTGCCGCATCAGGTAAACGGATCGTATGACAGAGCCAGGAACTGGGGCGTTGATCCAAACTGGGGAGAACGCCGCAACGGCAACGAGATCACGTCGAAGTTATACTGCGCCGGAATGCACGACGCGGCAACCATTGTATGGGCGTATAAGCAGGCGGGCATGAACATCGCTTCCGAACTGGAAACGCGGATCGGCGTACTCGGAGAACGCAATCACTCTAAAGACAACAAAATCGAGTTTAACCGAGCCGAATCCGGCGATATCATTAAATATGATTCGCATTATCAGATGGTCATAGACCGGCTCGATACGGACAGAGACGGCGAAGACGACGCATACCTGACATATGAGATCTGCGATTCCCAGCTTACAGTGAATATCACGACGTTCCAACAGGCGAAGAAACGGGAAGTTTTCTCCATGGATGCCGTTTTTGACGGAAGCGGACGGAACGCAAAGAAGCTTTACTACTGGCAGACTGCGTTCCGCATTCCGACCGACGCCATGCCGCAGTATGTGCTGGAATCCATGGAGGCGGAGGAGTTTGATCAAAGCTACCGTACGCTGATGAAAGAACTGGGATTCCATGAGTAACGAAGCGGATTCCTCTAAACAGACTTGCATTAGAATCATATTTGCGATATAATAAAACAAAAACCGGAGGTGCCGATTTGATTCAATTTGTTTTTGGTGAGAAAGGATCCGGGAAAACGAAAAGGATTCTTGAAATTGCCAATCAGGCAGCGGAACAGGCGAAGGGAAGCGTTGTTTTTATCGATGAAGACGATCGTTATATGTACGATCTCAATTTGTCCGTCCGCTTTATTAACGCAACGGAATACGCATTGTCGGGCCCCAAAATGTTTTACGGATTTCTTTGCGGGATTTCTGCTTCGGACCATGATCTGGAATACATTGTGATAGACAGCTTTATGCACCTTGTCCATCACGAACTGGGTTCTCTGAAAGAAATGTTCGGACAACTGGAAGAGTTTTCAAAGAAACATTCAATCAAGCTCGTTATTTCGCTGTCCTGCGCACCGGAACAGCTGCCGGGGTTTTTGAAAGCGTATTCCGTTTGACTTCACACCGAAATGTGATTCAGCATGGAGACTGTGAAAAAAGAGAAAGACTTTTTCACGGTCTTTTTTCACACAATAAGTAAGGAATGGGTAAACGAAAATGGAACAAACAAATCTGAATATACAGACTGAAAACGAGGGCGCCGTACCCGCAGCGCAGAGAAAATCCGAAAACAAAAAAAGAAAGGTTTCCGTGATTATATGGATCGTGTCCGTCTTGTTGACGGCAGCAATATCTGTTACGGCGGCCGGTTGGTTTGGATTCAACGCTGCACGAAAGAAATACAGGGAAGAGGACGGACGGATGGTTTTCTCCATCCGTCAGGCAAGGGATATCATTCGCAGTTACGGCTTCTACTATGAAGAAGACGAGCAATCTCTTACGGAAGGCGCATTGAAGGGAATTGCCGCAGCGACCGGAGATCAATATGCGACATATTATACCGCGGAGGAATATGCGGAACTTCAAAAGCAGAACGAGCGGGTATTTGTCGGCCTCGGCGTGCTGACCCAGATCGCCGATGACGGCACGGTTGAGATCCTCGACGTTTATGCTGACACACCTGCCGGTGAAGCCGGAGTTCTGCCGGGCGACATCATTCTTGCGATCAACGGCACGGAATACGACGGCGGAGCACTCGATGCTTTTCTTTCCAACGTTCATGCGCAGGACGGAGCTGAGAATACGCTTGTGATTCGCCGAGGGCAGGAAAAGTTAACTTTTACGCTCATCGCACGGGAAGTACGAACACCGGCTGTATCCTACCGTATGCTGACGGATGAGATCGGATACATTCATATCCTTTCGTTCCACGGCAGGTGTGTTGAAGAGACAAGAGATGCTATCGCGGAGCTTCAGAGATCCGGCATGAAGGAACTTGTACTTGATCTCAGGGACAATCTCGGCGGATCGTTGAGAGACGCGATTGACGTTGCGGATCTGTTTCTCCCAAAGGATCATATCGTTACTACGCTTCGTTCGAGAACCGGCAATGTAACCGAGTACAAAACGAGCAACAGCGGGATGGATATCAAGACTGTCATTTTGGTGAACGATATGACGGCGTCCGCAAGCGAACTGGTCGCAGGAGCGATGAAGGATTACGATGCGGCATATCTGATCGGAACGCAGACATACGGCAAAGGGATCGTACAGTCGTTTTACAGAATCGACGAAACGGAAGGCTGGATGAAACTGACGACGGATGCGTATTATTCGCCGAACGGCGTCTGCGTGCAGGACGAAGGCATTACGCCGGATCTCGTTGTTACGCTGTCGGAGGAAGCGCAGCGCTATCAGATCGAGAAAATTCCGCCGGAGCTTGATACGCAGTTGCTTGCGGCGATTCGATACTTGGAGGAGGATTAAGAATGGAAACGAAAAACTGCCTGATTGCAGACGAATCGCTGTATGCATCCGGCCTTGACAAGATCGAATGGGTGCGCCGCAATATGTCGCTTCTCAACAGAATCGAAGAACAATTCCGCGCCGAACGCCCGTTTGAAGGATTGAAGATTGCGCTGTCGGTGCATCTGGAAGCAAAAACCGCATATCTCTGTCAGGTTCTGAAGGCCGGCGGCGCGGAAATGCACGTAACGGGAAGCAATCCGCTTTCTACGCAGGACGACGTCGCGGCCGCGCTCGTGCATGAAGGAATGGCGGTTTACGCGATCCACGGCGCATCTCCCGAGATTTACGATGAATGCTTGTACCGGGTTCTTTCCGCTGAGCCGGACCTGATCATCGACGACGGCGGAGACCTCGTATCCATGCTGCATACAAAGCTCAGGCATCTGATCCCGAAGGTAAAGGGCGGCTGTGAAGAGACGACCACCGGTGTGCACCGGCTTCTTGCCATGCAGAAGGACGGCTCGCTGGGATTTCCAATGTTCGACGTCAACGATGCGCAGTGCAAGCATTTGTTCGATAACCGTTACGGCACCGGCCAATCGGTATTCGACGGTATCGACCGCACGACGAATCTGATCGTAGCCGGAAAGACGGTCGTCGTCGCCGGATACGGATGGTGCGGCAGAGGCGTGGCAATGCGCGCAAAGGGACTCGGCGCACGCGTAATCGTAACCGAGATTGATCCTGTTAAAGCGATCGAGGCGGTTATGGACGGATTTTCGGTGATGAAAATGACGGACGCCGTAAAGCTCGGCGACGTGTTTATTACGGTGACCGGCATGAGAGACGTGATTACGGAGGAACATATGCGCTCTATGAAGAACGGAGCGCTGCTCTCCAACGCAGGGCATTTCGACGTAGAGATTGATGTGGCGAGGCTCCGTGAGATAGCGGTCGAAACGAGAAGGATGAAACCGAACATCGTGGGGTATCGTTTGGATAACGGGAACTGGCTGTACGTGCTTGCAGAGGGCAGACTGGTCAATCTCGCCTCCGGCGACGGGCATCCTGCGGAGATCATGGATATGAGCTTTGCAATCCAGGCGCTTTGCGCAAGAGAGCTTGCGCTGCATACACCGGACGAACCGCGCGTATACCCGGTTCCGGAGGAGATCGACGCATACGTAGCGAACGAAAAGCTCAAGAGCATCGGCGCTGCGGTCGATACTTTGACGGAAATTCAAAAAGAATATGCAAATTCATGGAAAGTTTAGGTTTACAGATCGACTTTGCTGTGTTATAATCAATTGATTAAATTGGGTTAATCCGTGTAAGCGGATTCAATTTTGAAGACCAAATTCCAACAGGGGGAACAAACATGAAATTCTACACCGCGAATGAGATTCGCAACATCGGCGTCTTCGGACACGGCGGCGAAGGCAAAACGACTTTAACTGAGGCTATGCTGTACAACGCAGGTCTTGTCGATCGTTTTCCGAACAACGCACCCACAACGGACTTCGATCCGGAAGAGATCAAGCGTTCCATCTCCATCAACATGGCACTTGCGCCTTTGGAATGGAAGAACACAAAGATCAACCTGATCGACGCGCCCGGCTTCTTCGATTTCTACGGCGAGGTCGCTGCGGCGATGGCGCTTTGCGATGCTGCGCTGATCGTGATCGGTGCAGTCTCCGGCCCGGCAGTCGGCGCAGAGAAGACCATGGCGATGTGCAAAGAACAGCATAAGGCACGCATGATGATCATCAATCAGATGGACCGTGAAAACGCGAACTTTGAGAAGACGATGCAGATGGTCAATGAGAAGTTCGGCGTCAATGTCGTTCCGATCCAGCTTCCGATCATGCAGGGCGGCGCGTTCAAGGGCTATGTCGATATCGTCAACATGAACGCGAAGATGTTTGAAGGCAAAGGCGAAAAGGAAGTCGCGATTCCCGGCAACCTTGAAGCGGAAGCGCAGGAGCTCTATGAGAAGCTCACCGAAGCGGCTGCGGAAGCCGACGAAGATCTCATGATGGAATATCTTGAGACGATGGAGCTTTCCCGCGAGCAGATCCTGATGGGTCTTTCCAAGGGCGTTCTGGACGGCGATATTACGCCCGTGTGCTGCACGTCTGCACTCAACAACATCGGCGTAACCACGCTCCTCGATTACATCCTCCACTACATGCCGACCGCAGCGGACGCCAAGCTTCCGAAAGCGTTCAAGAACGGCGAAGAGATCGAGCTCACAAGAGACGGCAAGATGGTTTGCCATATCTATAAGACGGTCAACGATCAGTTCGGCAAGTACAGCATCGTGAAGGTGCATCGCGGCACGCTGGACGGCGGCGTTTCGCTGTTCAATGCAAACCAGGAAAAGAGCGAGAAGCCCACTGTGCCGGTCATGCTCCGAGGCAAGAAGTCCATTGCTGTTGATAAGCTGAACGCCGGCGACATCGGCGCGATCCCGAAGCTGCAGATTTCCAACACGAACGATACGCTCTGCGATGCGTCCGACGTCGTGAAGATCGAGCAGGTCAAATTCCCCGAACCGTGCATCAGCCTCGCGGTTACTGCGAAGAAGCAGGGCGAGGAAGATAAGGTCATCGGCGGTCTCAATAAGCTCCTCGAAGAGGATCCCACCATTGCGATCGAAAAGAACGCAGAAACCGGCGACGTTCTTCTGAAGGGCCTCGGCGAAATGCATCTTGATGTAACCTGCGCAAAGATCCGCAACAAGAGCAACGTCGAAGCGCAGCTTGCAGACCCGCGCATTCCGTATCGTGAGACGATTCGTTCTACGGCGGAAGCGGAAGGCAAACACAAGAAGCAGTCCGGCGGCAGCGGTCAGTTCGGCGTCGTTC
>JAEEGL014765748.1_pt1 | contig 20257 bp, 15 predicted proteins | sample 9134231 | NCBI WGS metagenome assembly JAEEGL01 (sample SAMN16246548, study PRJNA631951) | gut metagenome | biome: gut microbiome; feature: rumen; material: fiber-attached | host: Bos | place: Iran: Karaj | collected 2018-10 | reverse complement strand
TACCCCTTGAAAGAGAAAACGGAGCTATTTTGTTTACATGGAGACCCCTTGCAGAAAAAACAAAGTTGGAAGTCTTTGGAAAGGGGTCTGGGGTTACTCCCCGCAGTGCGGGGAGATGCCCAAAGGGCAGAGGGGCGCGCCGCCGTCAGCGGGAACCTTTCTTCAGAAAGGTTTGCCCCAGTAGTAAGTATAAACTTCTGTATGAGTACCGACTTTACGCACTCTCTTTTTTTATTCATCAGACGCCCTTACAACTTCTACAGCCTTGTTGTACTGCGCGTCTATATTTTCGTCCTCGTTTTCGACCTGGAAATCGGGAGTTATTCCAACTCCGTTATAGCACTCGGAATTAGCTGTTCTGCACTCGGCAACTGTCAGCACAACAGCTCCGCCGTTGTCCATTTCATTTGTGACCTGAACAACGCCCTTGCCGTAAGTCTGCGAGCCGACAATCGACGCCTTGCCGAAATCCTTTAGCGCGGCTGCAAAGAGCTCCGCGGTGCTTGCTGTGTTTTCGTTGACAATTACAGCCATAGGCATGGTTATTTCTGAATCGTCGGAGTATACAAGCGTCTCTGAGTGACCGTCCTTGTACTCAGCTGTAGCTACAACTCCTTCAGGGAGAAGCGGGTCGAGGCATTCTTCAAGAGCAGTTACAAGTCCGCCATCGTTGTCTCTGAGGTCAAATATGAGTGCAGTCGCACCGTTCGCCGTGAGGCGTTCAAGCGCGCTGATAAACTGGTCGGGAGTGTTCTGCTTAAAGCCTGTGACCTTGATGTAGCCGATATCGCTTCCGAGCATTTCCGTCTCGACTGTTTTGACCTTTATAGTACGGCGTACGAGCTCGTAATCCGTTGCCTTTCCGTCGCGGTGTACTGTGAGCTTTATCGACGAGCCCTCAGTTCCGCGCATCGCGTCCATGCCCTCGTTGAAGCCGGCTTCCTTGATATCGAGCTCATCTATCCGCGTGATGAGGTCTCCGACTTCAAGGCCGGAATCGGAGGCAGGAGAATCCTCGAGCACCTCGGATATCCTCATGTAGCCGCTCGCGTCCTCAGCAAGAGTAAGTCCAAGACCTACAAGCTCGCCGGAATCCTCATTTTTCTCGGTGAGGTATTCGGTTTCGGTGAGGTAGCGCGAATACTTGTCACCGATGCCGGAAACATAGCCCTTCATGATGCCGTCACTGAGCTCCTTCTCGTCGATATCGCCGAGATAGTTGTCTCTGATGTAGCTGTCGAGCACCTGAAGAGAGCTGTATTTCTTCGACTTCTCGTTAACGTCCACGACCTTCTTGTTGAAGCTCTGAAGCGAGAAAAAGGACGTGAGAATAAACGTTACAGCTATCGAAACGGCAATAAGGCTCAGCGCCAGACCAAGACTTATTTTCTTATTCATATTATCATCGCTTTCTTATGTGAAAATGCTGTATACAACAAAACACGGGCAGAGTTGAATCTGCCCTGTTTGTTATTATTGATTTTTCCAAGCCCGTCAGGGACATACATAGCCGAGAGGGTCAACTCTTCCGCCGTTAACGTACACCTCGAAGTGGAGGTGAGGACCTGTTGACCAGCCGGTAGTTCCGGCATAGCCAATGACCTGACCCTGCTCAACATAGTCGCCAACAGATACGGCAACTGATGTGAGGTGACCGTAAAGAGTAGAATATGTACCGTCATGAGCTATCATCACGTAGTTTCCGTAACCGCCGCCGCAGCCGCAGCTTCCGCTCTTAGGCTCATTATGCGGGCAGTTGTTATTGAGACGTATAACCGTACCAGCCTTTGCAGCGCATACAGGAGCACCCATAATGCCGCCGTCACTGATGTCGATACCAGCATGGAGCGAACCCCAGCGGTAGCCATAAGTACTCGAGATTCCGCTGTGTCCGGGAACAGGCCATGCGAAGCCTGATGCTGACGGATTGGTCTCGAAGTTCATCGGACCGCTATAAACCTCACCCTGCGACTGACTCTGCTGAGCAGCAGCCTGCTGCTGACGGAGGGACTCCTCGTAGCGGCGCTGAGCTTCCTCAGCCTGACGCTGGATCTCTGCCTCGATCTCAGCACGTTCTGCGTCGAGCTTTGCGTTATCAGCCTCGATATCAGCCTTTTCTCTTTCGAGATCCTGCTGAGCGCGGGCAATACGCTCTAGCTCAGACTGTGTCTGCTGGAGCTTTTCATTGAGGTTAGCGACCTCTGCGTCCTTTTCTTCCTTACGCTTTTTCTGCTCGTCGAGCTTCATCTGGAGGCTGAGCTTCTCAGTCTCGAGGTCACTTTTCGAGCTTTCGAGCTCGTCGATCTCGCCGAGGATATTGTTGATGAGCTCGTCATCATACTCAGCAACGCGGTTGATCATCTGAACTCTTGACATCATGTCGTAGAAGCTTGATGAACCGAGAACAACAGAAGCCGAAGTCTCGTTGCTGTTGACATACATTGCGCAGAGACGCTGCTTGAAGAGCTCGATATTCTTGTCGATCTCCTCCTGCTGGTTTGCGATATCGGTGTCAAGCGCATTGATATTTTTTTCAGTTGCAGAAATATCGGCACCGATGCTGTCGAGCTCGGCATTGAGGAGGTTGATATTCTCCTGAATATAGCCGATCTGCTCGTTGAGGTAGCTCTGCTGCTCCTCTTCGTTGTTCTTGTCTCCCTCAAGGCTGCTTATCTGACCCTCGAGTGCGGCAATTTTATCGGCATTAGCCTTTTTCTGCTCTTCGATCTCCTGCATTGTAAGAGCTGATACGTCCTGATACTTATCAGCCGCTAACGGATTAGCAGCAATGATACCAACAGACAGGACGCTGCAGCATATAAATGCAAGCACTTTTTTTGTAATAGATAATTTACTCATTTCAAAGCGGCGTTTTACGCCTGATTCTCCTTTCGGGACAGAAACGCGTCATACGTCGATGTGACGTCTTGTGCTGACAACGCTTCCGAGTGCTCCGACGAGCGCACCTATAACAAGATAAGCAAGCGCAACCCAGAGCTGGATCTTATTGAACGGAATGATACTTCCAACGCCGAATGCTCTCATAAGAGTACCCTGCTCCATGAGAATACGGAATACCGAGCGGTAAACCGCCCATGTGATGAAGAAAGCTCCGGCACCGGCAAAGAAACCAGTGACCATACCTTCAACGAAGAATGGGGTTCTTATGAATGCATTTGTTGCTCCGACATATTTCATGATCTGTATCTCCTCACGTCTTGCGAAAACGCTCGCCTTAGTGGTATTGGAGATCATTATCATAGAAACTGCCGCAAGAGCGACAATTACAGCAACAGCGATAAGTGATACGACTCTTCTCAGCTCGCGGAGGAACTCTGCGACCTGAGGAGACGAGCTTGCGCTCTGGACTTCGGATATCTGCGCTATTTTAGCGGTAGTATCCTCGATAGTATCGTTATCAATGACAGTAACGCTGAAACCGTCGGGCATGAATTCGTAGCCGTCTATGTAATCAAAGATAGCCTTGCCCTGTGATATCTGGTTCTGCATACGCTCGTACGCTTCCTCTTTGGAGATGTACTCAACGGTGTCGATATTGTCCATTTTCTGCAGTTCCAGATTTATCTCATCAACTCTCTGCTGAGTTGTTGACGGATCGAGATATACAGCGACCTCGTTCTGATTGCCGAGGCCGAGTATCATCGAGTTCATATTCACGTAAAACAGTGCTGAACCGCCTACAAGAAGAAGTGATATCAGGAGAACGCAAAAAGTCGCGAACGCCATCATTTTATTCTTCCAAATATTTTCTATACCCTGATTAGCAAGGTATTTGAATCCGCTTAATTTCATCAGACACCTCCGTCCTGGTCGGCGCCGGTGATAGCAGCAATGACCTCATCAATGAGCGCGTCCTCGGTAGAGGCAACAGGCGGAGCCGGAATGGCAATGCGGCTGGTATCAGTCGAAATGCCGGAGACCTGAGCCATTGTCTGCGCGAGCTCCTCCTCGGGAAGGATATCGTCGCTCGTACCGGAAATTACCTCGTCAAAGACGATCTCACCGCCGGTGATGTTGATGATACGTCCGCCGAAATGACGGACAAGGTCGTGTTCATGAGTAACCATAAGAATGGTAGTACCCTGATCATTTATGCCCTTGAGCAGCTCAACTATCTCGTATGAGAGCTCGGGGTCGATATTTCCGGTAGGCTCGTCAGCGATTATGAGCTGCGGGTCGTTCACAAGTGCTCTTGCGATAGCGACACGCTGCTTTTCGCCGCCGGAGAGCTCGTCCGGATAAGAATTTGTCTTTGCATGAAGCCCTACGAGACTTATAACGTAGGGTACCCTCTTTCTGATATATTTCAGAGGAGCGTCTATAACGCGGAGAACGAATGCGATGTTCTCATATACGGTCATAGACGGAATAAGGCGGAAGTCCTGGAATACGAAGCCGAGTGTACGGCGGAATTCCGGTATCTTACGCTTTTTGAGCTTATTAAGGTTATAGCCGTTAACGGTAACGACGCCGCTTGTAGCGTCTATTTCCTTAAGAAGCAGTTTTATCATCGTGCTTTTTCCCGCGCCTGACGAACCTACAACGAAGGCAAAATCGCCGTCGTTTATCTTCAGACTGACGTTGTTAAGAGCATCAACGCCGCTTGAGTAGGTCACGGATACGTTCTGAAGCTCTACCAAAAATTACACCTGCTTTCGAGCGGGAAATCCCGCTGGCTGTTTCGCGCAGCGATACTGCGCAGATGCGTAACTGCGTTCTATGCAGCCGCATACATCATTGCAAAAGTAACAGGGTCGATGTAGGCATCGACCCCTACAGTTTTTAGAACTTTACAGGATTTGCCGAGAGGTACTTCTTTACCATGAGAGCTATCTTGAAGATGATAGCGTGGTCGAATTCACGGAGGTCGAGACCTGTCAGCTTCTTTATCTTTTCAAGTCTGTACACGAGAGTATTTCTGTGTACGAAAAGCTTTCTTGAAGTTTCGGAAACGTTGAGGTTGTTCTCGAAGAACTTCTGGATAGTGAAAAGAGTTTCGTGGTCGAGAGAATCGATGCTGCCTACCTTGAACACCTCGTGGAGGAAAGTCTCACAGAGAGTTGTGGGAAGGTGGTAGATGAGTCTCGCAATTCCGAGGTTGTCATAGCTTACAATGACCTTGTCGGTATCGAATACCTTGCCGACCTCAAGAGCCATCTGAGCCTCCTTGAATGAGCGTGCGAGGTCCTTAACGCCGACAACAGCAGTACCGATACCAACGTTGACGCGGGTATAGAACTCACTGCTGAGAGTATCAGCGATAGAACGAGCGAGCTTTTCGAGGTCCTTTGAATCAACAGTGCTCTTGAGCTCCTTGACGAGAACGATATCAGTCTCAGTGATATTGAAGACGAAGTCCTTGTTCTTGTCAGGGAAGAGGTTCTGGATAACGTCGTAAGCGGAAATATCGTTGGCTGAAACGATTCTGATGAGGAATACAGCGCGGCTTATCTCGGCATTGAAGTGGAGCTCTCTTGCCTTGATAACGATATCGCCGGGGAGAACGTTATCGAGGATAACATTCTTGATGAAGTTGTTGCGGTCGTACTTTTCATCGTAGTACTGCTTGATATTTGAGAGAGTGATAGCGAGAATGCTTGCATACTTTGCAGCAGCGTCGTCAACGCCCTCTACGAAAACAGCATAATCGGGCTTTACGCGTGAGCCGAAAGGCTTGTATGTAAATCCGTCGCGGATGAAGATATCATGTGAATCACTGAGGTCGAGCGATACGAACTCGTTTGTAGTGCCTACGCGGGTAAGGTCGCTGCAGGCGATGATAGTAGCGGTCTCATCGACAACGCCGATAGTTGCGTCGATAGTATCGCGCATCTGATGAACTAAACCCTGAAATAATCTGTTGGACATAATAAAGCACCCTTCTTTTAATATTTTTTTATTTCTGACAGCTTTCAGAGAATTTCATGTCAGCCTCAATATATTACAGATTGTAACATATTAATATGAATATTCTATGAACAAACTGTTAACTTTTCTTTGAATTCTTGAATTTTGACCAAGTTTTTTGTGTTCAGCTTGTGATAATCTGCTAAATGGAGCAGATTCACTGTAACCGAAATGTAATTTTTACATTTTCTCCGGCTGTTCTATCTTGAGGATAGTGAGCACGTTCCTGAGAGTCTGTCTTACGGCGATGCTCAGGAGGATACGCGCATTCATGAGCTCAGTATCGCCTGCATTCTTTACGCTGCAGCCGTCGTAGAAGCGGTGGAACAGCGTTGCGAGGTCGATAGCGTACTTGGTGAGCTTGGCAGGGTCGTAAGCCTTAGCCGCGAGCTCTATCTCACGCGGGAGCGATGCGATGTGGCGGATAAGCTCTATCTCACGCGGATCTGAGAGGAGAGTGAAGTCCGCCTTCTCTGGAATCGCAATGCCCTCGGCTTCGAGATTGCGGAGCATACTGCAAATTCTCGCGTGTGCGTACTGAACGTAGAACACGGGGTTCTGCGACGACTTCTCAACAGCGAGGTCGAGGTCGAACTCGAACTGCGAATTTGCCTCGCGGAGGTTGAAATAGAATCTTGCCGCATCTATCGGTATCTCATCGAGGAGAGTTACAAGCGTGATAGCCTTGCCGCTTCTCTTCGAGAGCTTAACGGTCTCGCCCTTTCTTACGAGGCGTACCATCTGCATGAGCACAACGTCGAGCTTTGTCTCGTCAACTCCGAGAGCGTTCAGAGCCGCTTTCAGACGCGGTACATAGCCGTGGTGGTCAGCACCGAGAACGTTTATCGCCTTATCAAAGTTACGTGTAACGAGCTTGTTGTAGTGGTAAGCGATATCGGGAACGATGTACGTATAAAGACCGTTGCTGCGCTTGAGAACGAAGTCCTTGTCCATGCCGTATTCAGTAGCCTTGAACCATATCGCGCCGTCCTGCTCGTAAGCCTTGCCGGCTTCCATGAGCTTGTCCACAACGAGCTTGGTCTCGTTCTTCTCGTGAACTGTGCTCTCGCGGAACCAGTTATCGTAAACGATGCGGTACTTCTTGAGGTCGCGCTCGAGACCTGCAATATTTATAGGAAGCGCATAGTCAACGAGAGCCTTGCGGCGTTCCTCCTCGGAGACATTTTCAAGCGAGTTACCATGCAGGTCGAAGTAATTCTTTGCGTGTTCGATTATATCCTGACCGAGGTAAACGTCCTCGGGCATGGGGAAATCCTCTGTACTTCCCTCCTCGCCGTAGATGAGGCGGCAAACCTCCTCAGTGTCAGCGGCTTTAGCGAGCACCTCCTGTCCCTTAGCGGAGCAGATGTGCATATAGCGGAGAGAAAGCGATTTTCCGAACTTTTCTATCTGGTTGCCGGCATCATTAACGTAGAACTCACGCTCTGCATGGTAGCCAGCCCAGTCGAGGACACTTGCGAGGCAGTCGCCTATAGCGCCGCCGCGGGCATTACCGATGTGCATGGGACCTGTCGGGTTCGCGGATACGAACTCAACAAGCACGCGCTTGCCCTGACCGTAGTCAGTTCTTCCGTAGTTCTCCTTTTCAGCGAGAACGCCCTCAACAGCCTCAGCGAACCATTTTCTGCTGAGGAAGAAGTTCATGAATCCGGGACCGGCTATCTCAGCTCTCTCGAAAACGGAACCTGCGAGGTCTATCTTTTCGATGATGAGCTCAGCGATCTTGCGCGGAGGCATTTTGAACGCCCTCGCGCATACCATAGCGGTATTAGCGGCAAAGTCTCCGTGTGACTTATCTGCCGGTATCTCGACAGCGAATGCAGGGAGCGGCTCAGCAGGAGCAACGCCCTCTGCCACGAGAACTCCGAGCGCGTCATTTATGAGCTCTCTGAGCTGTAACGACGCAGATTTGATAAGGTCTGACATTTTTTATCCTTCCTTTTGTTTAACTTTTTATTGTCATGATTATCTCGTTATCTGAAAGATAAGACGAGTTCAGATCGAGCGTGTATTTGAGGTACAGTCTGCCGTTTTCGGAGATAGTGTTGTCGATAGCGTGAGTATACACTCCGATGCGCATATCACCGTAAGGCGTACCGTACTGGCAGTAATGCTTTCTTCCGACCTCAAGGGAAAGTACCGAATTAGCAGTTCCCTTTCTTATAATAGAGGCAGTTTTGCCGCCGTCCACAGTAATGGTCGTAGTCGAGCCCTCGAATCCGGTCGCTGAGGTATCCTCATAGGAAATTATGTCTCTGCCGTCCGTCTTTGAGACGCTTGCCTTAGTGAGGAGCTCGGTCTCATTTTTTTCATTATCCTGCCACTGTATGCTTGTAAGTGAGATCAAAACGTTTTTTTTCATTTCAGTCTCCTTTTGTGTTATCAGTAGGATTTTTCAGCATTTTCGATAGCCTGTTCAAGGAGCTTGTCGATGAGGTATGGCATCTCCATGCCGAGATGCTGCATAAGCTTGGGATATACGCTGTTCTGTCTCATTCCGGGAGCAGTACCTATCTTGTTGAGGAGAAGGTCACCGTTCTCGGTGAGGAAGAAGTCTATCCTCGCAAGGCCCTTGCAGCCGAGAGCCCTGTAAGCCTTCAAAGCTACGGCTCTTATTTCGTTGTGGAGGTCGTTTGAGATGTCCGCCGGCACCTGAAGGTCGTCGCCGGAGCTCTGCTTGACCTCAGTGGGGTCGTATTTTTTGCCGACCGAGAGTATCTCTCCCACATAGGAAGCGAACGGGTTATCGTAGCCGAATACAGCGACCTCGAGCTTGCGGCTCTTGACATATTTCTCGACAACGACCTTGTTATCGTTTGAGAAGGCAATCTTCACAGCGGCAATGAGCTTTTTCATATCCTCAGCGATAGTAGTTCCGATGCTGCAGCCGCTCTTGGCAGGCTTAACAACTACAGGGAATCCGAGGCTTTCAGCTATCTCGCCGCAGCGCTTGTCGATATTGTTGATATCACGCTGAGTGATTATCGCCCACTCAGCGGTCTTGATGCCGTAGTCGTCGAGGAGCATATGGATATGGGATTTGTCCATGCATGAAGCCGCAGAAAGGTGTCCGCAGCCGACATAGGGAATGCCCGCCATGTCGAGAAGTGCCTGAATAGTACCGTCAGCGCCTTTTTTTCCCATCATTACAGGGAATGCAACGTCGATACGTCTGACGGTCGCCTCACCGTTCTCAATTGTAACGATACCGTGATGTATCGGGTCAGGCGAGATTATCGCGGACGCGCAGTCCGGATCAAGGTACCAGTTTCCGTCTGTTATCTCATCTACTCCCCCAGGATAGTAGAGCCAGCGTCCCTTTTTGGTGATACCGATGCAGATGACCTCGTACTTATCTGTAGGTATATTGCGAATTACCTCTGCTGCGGAAGCGAGCGAGAGCTCGTGCTCCTGAGCAGTACCGCCGAAAATAACGGCAGTTTTGATTTTTGCCATAGCTTTCTCCTTTATAAATGCCTATTATCGTCAATTTTAAGTATCAATATATTTTATCACATTTCACAAAAAACTGCAAGTGTTTTTTGCAAAAATGAAGAAAAATCAGCAAGAGAAGCGCATAACAGACAAGCATTAACACAGGTATTTGTGCAATATGCCAAGAGTAACAAAGCTTACAAGAACATACGTTTGTAAAATCCTTGGTAAATATGACGGATAGTAAAAACGGCAGTCAATATTTGACTGCCGTTTGTTCATAATTCATATCACTTTATCAGCCGCAAAGTTATCTTCTTCCGAGCCCCTTATCGTCCTCGGAGGCGACATCATGCGCGAGGATATAGTCGTATATCTCCTGCGCAGTCGTATAGGCAACTCCGACATAGCTGTCGGCGCAGCCGTAATACAGCGCTATCCTGCCGGTCTCGGAATCATGTATAGTCGCGCACGGGAAGCACACATTCGGCACGAATCCGCGTTCCTCGTACCATTCCTCCGGCGTGAGGATATAGTTCCCGCAGCGATGCAGCACGCGCGAGGGCTCATCAATGTCGAGTATAGCCGCTCCGACGCTGTAAACGTAGCCGTTGCAGGTATTGACAACGCCGTGATAGAACATCAGCCAGCCCTTGTCAGTCTCGATAGGAGCTGCTCCGCCGCCGATTTTCAGGTTTTCCCACCAGCGCTCGCCGCGTCCCATGACATGACGGTGTCTGCCCCAGTAGACCATGTCCGGACTCTCGCTGACGAAGATGTCGCCGAAGGCAGTATGCCCGTTATCGCACGGACGCGAAAGCATCACGAAATTGCCGTTGATTTTTCTCGGAAAAAGCACAGCGTTCCTGTTATAGGGCAGGAAAGGGTTCTCCAGGCGCGTAAAAGAGGTGAAATCCTTCGTTTCAGCCATTCCGATCGCCGCGCCGTACATATCCTGACACCATATTATATAATATGTATCCTCGACCCTGACAAGCCGCGGGTCGTAGGCATAAAGCGGCTGAAAGGACTCGCCGGTCGCGTCGCGAAAGTCGATTTTCTCAGGGTCAAACTCCCAATGCAGAGCGTCCTTGCTCCTGCCGAAGTAGACGTGAGGTATGCCGTCACGCTGCTCGCCGCGAAAGACTCCGACAAATCCGTCCCCGAACGGCATAACAGCGCTGTTGAATATGCGTGATACGTCAGGGAGCGGGTTCCTGCCGATTATAGGATTATCGCTGTGTCTCCACATCGGAGCCGTACAGCCGGAGGGCTTCTCCTGCCACGGCATATTCGGTACAGCCGGACAAATCAGCTTTATTTCAGACATGGTATTCACCTCTTAAAAACGCTTAAACCAGATTAATTTATACGATACTTTAAGTATAATTGATTCTGAGGCAAAAGTCAATAGAGGACATATCATTTTCGCATTTTTGTAGATTCCGCCGAAATACAGTCACCGGATTTATGAGTTTATACCGAAACAGCCGCTTAAACAAAAGATTAAAGGAATATTTCTGACACAGCAGAATAAAATTCGCCAAAACTATAGATTTTTTCACGCAAATCGTTTATAATATTAATAGTATATTTCTTTCAGAACGGAGTTTTCAGCATGACAATACAAGAACTTGCACACGCAATTTCCGAAGGCAGACTTGACGCACGATTCCGCCAGCTTTACGGAAATACCGACCGGGCTCTGCTACGCCAGCGCGCACGCTATCTCAGCGCCGCCGAGCACTTCTCACGCCTTTATCCCGAGTGCGACGATATCCGCATATTTTCCGCTCCCGGACGAACCGAAGCCGGCGGCAACCACACAGACCACCAGCACGGATGCGTACTCGCAGCCGCAGTAGACCTCGACGTGATAGCTCTCGTATATTTCCACAACGAGGGCGTTATACGCATAAAATCAGAGGGATACAAGCCTCTCGAGATAGACCTCTCCGACCTCTCCCCTGTCCCGGAGGAAAAAGGCACGTCCGCCGCTCTTATCCGCGGAATTGCCGCTAAATTCGCTGAAATGGGAGTTGAGACAGAAGGCTTCAACGCCTACATGACCTCCGACGTCCTCAGCGGCAGCGGACTCTCGTCCTCGGCTGCATTTGAGAATCTCATCGGCACTATTATCGACCACGGCTTCAACAACGGCGCTGCCGGAGCTGTTGAAATTGCAAAGATAGGACAGTACGCCGAAAACGTCTATTTCGGCAAGGCTTGCGGACTTATGGACCAGATAGTCAGCTCTGTAGGCGGATTCGCCGCTATCGACCTCAGTGACCCCGCAAAGCCGGAAATATCGCCGGTCGAATTCGACTTTGCCGGAGCCGGCTACAGCCTTTGCATTACCGATACCAAGGGCAGCCACGCCGACCTCACCGATGACTACACAGCCATTCCCGCGGAGATGAAGTCCGTGGCAAAGGCGCTCGGAGCTGAATATCTCCGTGACGTCGACGCTGACACATTCTATAAAAAGCTCCCCGAGCTGAGGGAGGTCTGCTCCGACAGAGCTATTCTCCGCGCAGCTCATTTCTTCGACGAGAACGAGCGCGTACAGCTTGAAGCGGAGGCTCTTGCAGGCGGCGACCTTGAGGAATTCTTCCGCCTTGTGAACGAATCCGGCAGCTCGTCAGCTCAGCTTCTCCAGAACCTCTACTCTGTGAAAGCTCCGGAAAAGCAGGCAATCCCGCTCGCGATAATGCTCAGCCGCCGCATTTTACAGGGCAGCGGAGCTGTAAGAGTTCACGGAGGCGGCTTTGCAGGCACGATACAGGCGTTCGTGCCTACATATCTTGCACCGCGCTACGCCGCTGAGCTTGACCGCATTTTCGGAGAGGGAAGCTGTCACATTCTCAGTATCCGCCAAGTGGGAGGAACTGAAATAACACTCGATTGAAACTTTATGACCTACGGAAGGAGGAAAACATGGACGAAGAGATAATCCGGCTAATACCCAAGAAGAAAAAGAGCTTCTGGAGACTTATTTTCAGCCGTGCATTCCTCATCATCTTACTGCTGTCAATGCAGCTTTTCCTGCTCTTATCAGCGTATCTGTCATTCGTCGAATACCGCTATATAAGGCTGTTTCTCGAAGCATTCTCTGTCATCATGGTATTCTACCTTTTCAACTGCGATATGGATTCAACTGCTAAGCTGACATGGCTCGCGATAATCATGGTAGCGCCTGTTCCGGCAACTATTTTCCTGCTCCTTACCAAATACGATATCGGACATATCCGAGTCAAGAAGCGCGTGGGAGAAATGATAAAGGAAACCAAGCACAAGCTCCCGCACAAGCGCTCTGTCATGGAGCTTCCGGAGCTTCAGCTCTCCGGCATGGACGACCTCTGCCGCTACGTGAACAGGACAGGCTGCTTCCCCGTCTACGACAACACCGAAGCGACTTATTTTCCGCTCGGCGAGGACAAATTCCGCACACTTATCGCAGAGCTCGAAAAGGCGGAAAAATTCATCTTCATGGAGTATTTCATACTCGACGAGGGCTATATGTGGGGAAAGATACTCGGTATCCTCAAGCGCAAAGCCGCACAGGGAGTTGAAGTCCGCGTTATGTACGACGGAATGTGCGAGATGTCCACGCTCACTCATGATTACCCAAAGCGAATGGCTGAGCTGGGTATAAAGTGCAAGGCATTTGCGCCGATACTCCCCTTCCTTTCGACATATTACAACTACCGTGACCACCGCAAGATACTCATAATCGACGGCAAAACAGCTTTCAACGGCGGCATCAACTTTGCCGATGAGTACATCAACAAAAAGGAGCGCTTCGGTCACTGGAAGGACTCAGCAGTCATGCTTCAGGGAGAGGCGGCGCGGAGTTTTACACTGATGTTTTTGCAGATGTGGAATATTTCCGAGCGCGAGCCCGAATGGGACAAGTGGCTCGCTCCGCCCGCAGAATCCGACAAGATAGCCTGCGGCTACGTCATGCCGTATGCAGACTGTCCCCTCGACGACGACAAAGTCGGCGAAAACGTCTACATGGATATCCTCAACCGCGCAACGAGCTACGTCCACATCATGACGCCCTACCTCATTCTCGACGGCGAGCTCGAAAACTCGCTGATATACGCCGCAAAGCGCGGTATCGACGTTAAAATAATACTCCCGGGCATTCCTGACAAAAAGGGAGCCTACGCACTCGCCAAGACCCACTACCCCGAGCTCATAAAGGCAGGCGTGAAAATATATGAGTATACGCCCGGATTCGTGCATTCCAAGGTATTCGTATGCGACGACGAAAAAGCTGTAGTCGGCTCGATAAACCTTGATTACCGCAGTCTCTACCACCATTTCGAGTGCGCGACATATATGTACCGTACAAGCTGTATCCCCGACATCGAGAATGATTTTACGCAGACGCTCGCAAAGTGCCGTCAGGTAACTCCCGGCACTATCAAGCACGAGAAGCTGTTTTACAAGGTAACGGGAGAACTTCTCAAGCTTATTGCTCCGCTTTTTTAATCATATATCCACATTATATATTAAAACAATAAAATATATCCCTTTTCCCTTTTCAAACAAGGAAAAATATGCTATAATATCTTTGTATCTGCAAACAGTTATTTCCTGTATGCGCCTGATATGAGTTTTTTCTCTAAAAACCGACATATCAGCTCCGCGCAGATGCTACTACTTTTACCGGAGGTAATTTCCAATGAACGAAAAAGAGCTTTACCGCATCTGGTGTGAAAACGCTAAGGCTGACCCCGACCTTCAGACGGAGCTCGCCGAGATAAAAGACAACGATGAGGCTATCAACGACAGATTCTACAGAGATCTCGAGTTCGGTACAGGCGGTCTCAGAGGAGTTATAGGCGCAGGCACCAACCGAATGAATATATATACAGTAAAGCGTGCTACACAGGGCTTTGCTGACTATCTCAATCAGGAATACAAGAACCCAAGCGTTGCTATCTCATACGACAGCCGTATCAAGAGCGATGTTTTCTCGAAGGCTGCTGCTGAGGTACTTGCTGCAAACGGCATCAAGGTACATATCTATACCGAGCTCATGCCTACACCCTGCCTCTCGTTCGCAGTACGCGAGCTCAAGTGTCAGGGCGGTATCATGGTCACCGCGAGCCACAACCCTGCCAAGTACAACGGCTACAAGGTATACGGCGATGACGGCTGCCAGATAACACTCCGCGGCGCTGAGATAATCCTCGAGAAGATAAACTCACTTGATATTTTCAATGACGTCAAGTCCTCTGACTTTGAGGAGGAGCTCAAAAAGGGCACTATCAGCTACATCGGTCAGGACGTTATCGAGGCATTCTACAAGAACGTTCTCGCTGAGGGAATCAACACAGACCTCTGCGCATCAAGCGGACTCAAGGTCGTATACACACCTCTCAACGGTACAGGCAACAAGCCGGTACGTGAGGTCCTCAAGCGCATCGGCATCACCGACGTTACTATCGTCAAGGAACAGGAAAATCCCGACGGCAACTTCCCGACCTGCCCGTATCCGAACCCCGAGATACGCGAGGCTCTCGAAGTTGGACTCAGATACTGCAAGGAAGTCAAGCCTGACCTCCTCCTCGCAACTGACCCCGACTGCGACCGCGTTGGTATCGCAGTACCCGACGGCGACGATTACGCTCTGTTCAGCGGAAACGAAGTAGGAGCACTCCTCCTCGAGTACATCTGCCAGCAGCGCATCAAGAAGGGCACAATGCCTGCAAATCCTGTTGCTGTAAAAACTATCGTTACTACTGACATAGCTGCTGCTATCTGCAAGGAGTACAACGTTGAAATGAGAGACGTTCTCACAGGCTTCAAGTTCATCGGCGAGCAGATAGGCTTCCTCGAGGAAAAGGGCGAGGAAAAGCGTTACATCTTCGGCTTCGAGGAGAGCTACGGCTACCTTTCAGGCGGATATGTACGCGACAAGGACGCTGTTGATGCTTCAATGCTCATCTGCGAAATGGCAGCATACTACCGCACACAGGGCATCTCGCTCCTTCAGGCTCGTGAGAATATGTACAAGAAGTACGGTATGTTCTACCAGACGCTCTACAGCTTCACATTCGAGGGCGAGAGCGGCATGAAGAAAATGGAGCAGATAATGACCGACCTCAGAAACACTCCCCCCACAGAGATAGCAGGTCTCAAGGTAGTCAAGTTCGATGACTACAAGGTAAGCGTTTCCAAGGACCTTGCAAACGGCACCGAGTCAGTAATAAATCTCCCCAAGTCGAATGTTCTCGCATTCTTCCTTGAGGGCGGCTCAAAGGTCATCGTTCGTCCTTCAGGCACCGAGCCGAAGATAAAGACATACCTCACAGCTAAACAGCCCGACCTCGCAACAGCTCAGGCACTTGAAAAGAAGCTCCACGATGAGTTTTCGAAGAACTTTGAATAATGGTTAAAAACTGCCGGTTCTGAGTCCCAGAACCGGTACTTTTTACAAGTATCATAAAAACCGACCTCGCGGGAAAAATGCCCCCAGATGACGCAGTATCCAAGTTTTTTCAATTATGTTCATTATCCAAAATTATTAATAAAAAATGTATTGCAAATCATATCGAATTATGTTACAATATGAATCGTAGGGATACTGCAAATTCTGCGAAAGGGGGATCTTTATGGACGTATTGATATGGGCAATTCTTGTTGTAGTATTCGTTATATTTGAAATCGCTACGGTACAGCTCGTGTCTGTATGGTTCGCCGCGGGAGCACTCGTGACGATGATACTTACATTCTTCTACGACATACCATTTCTTGGGCAGCTTGCGATATTCATAGTATCGTCTGCTGTTTTCCTCGGACTGACTATGCCGTTCATCATGGGCAGAAGGAAGAAAAAGGGCTATATACCTACAAATTCAGAGCTTGAAGTCGGTCGCACGGCAAAGGTCATCGAAGAGATAAATGCCGACAGCGGCACGGGACGCGTTAAGGTCGGAGGGGTCGACTGGAGCGCTGTTTCCGCTGATGGATCAGTTATCCCGAATGATACAGTAGTGACCGTGACCGCAGTGAACGGCGCTAAGCTCACAGTAAAACCAAAGGATTAACAGGAGGATCTTTTTATGAATTTAAGTATGAACGCACTTTTACAGGCTTTAAATATGGACGGCATCGTCCAGTTTTTAGGCATTATCATTTTACTTGTCATCATATTCCTATTTTTCATGTTTATCAGATGTTTCAGGATCGTTCCGCAGGCGCACGTTTTCGTTATCGAGCGTTTCGGCTCGTTCAAATGCGAGTGGGAAACAGGTATCCACTTCCTCTGGCCCTTCATTGAAAGGATCGCAGGAAAGGTATCGCTGAAGGAAAAAGTCGTAGACTTCAAGCCTCAGCCGGTTATCACAAAGGATAACGTAACTATGCAGATAGATACCGTAGTATTCTACAAGGTAACCAATGCAAAGCAGTACATCTACGGCGTTGAGAGACCTCTCGCGGCTATCGAGAACCTCTCAGCAACAACTCTCCGTAACATCATCGGTGAGCTCGAGCTCGACTCGACACTCACATCGCGTGACACTATCAACACCAACATCACAGCTATCCTCGATCAGGCAACAGACCGCTGGGGAATCAAGGTAGAGCGCGTTGAGCTCAAGAACATCATACCTCCGCGCGAGATACAGGACGCAATGGAGAAGCAGATGAAGGCAGAGCGTGAACGCCGTGAGAAGATACTTCAGGCAGAGGGTGACAAGAAGTCACAGATACTCGTTGCCGAAGGTGAAAAGGAGTCACAGATACTCCGCGCACAGGCTAAGAAGGAATCACAGATACTTGAAGCCGAGGCTGAAAAGCAGGCAATGATACTCAAGGCAGACGCGGTCCGCGAGCAGAAGATACTCGAGGCTACCGGTGAAGCACAGGCTATCGAGCTCGTACAGCAGGCTGTTGCAGAGAGCCTTATCAAGCTCAACAACGCATCTCCTAACGAGAAGGTAATACAGCTCAAATCGCTTGAGGCATTCTCAAAAGCCGCAGACGGCAAAGCAACAAAAATCATTATTCCAAGCGAGATACAGGGACTTGCCGGTCTCGCTACCGGCTTGAAGAGCATCGTCGAGAACGACGCTCCCAAGCAGTAACGCATTGCAGGATCTTTACCCCTACAAAAAATAAAGCAGGTACATTGTACCTGCTTTTTTTATCTCTCAATGGGGAGCTGTCAGCGTAAGCTGACAGAAGGGACGGGCTGTTCAGCATTGTCCCCTGCCAGATTTCAAAGGCAGAGCCTTTGATTATTTAAAGATAATGATAAGGAACTGCGAAACAAGAACGACCGAGATAAGCGCTACGGGATATGTAGCAGCATAAGCCGATGCAACGTCCTCAGTGCCGGCAGTGCTGATAAGAGTTCCGAGCGCCGGAGTTGAAGTCATACCGCCGGTGATAGAGCCGAGGTTGTTGAGGAGGTTCAGCTTGAGCAGGAACTTTGCAACAAAGAAGCCGATAATCATAGGCACGATAGTCATTATCATTCCGTAGAGGAAGTAGATAGGCTGGAAATACTCCGCGAATTTAGCTCCGCCGGACACACCTGCACCGATGAGGAAGAACATGAGTCCGAGCTCGCGGAAAACCTTGAGCGTAGTATCCTTAGGCATTATGCTTATGCTTCCGATACGACCGAAATGACCGAAGAGAAGCGCAACAAGCAGGCAGCCGCCTGTTGTCGAGAGTGAGAAGTTGCCGAACTTGAACGAGCCGATGATGATACCGAATACGGCAGCAAGTGCAAACGGCATGATGCCGAAATCGTCCATGTGTATGAGCTTCTTGTCGGACTTCATCTGCTTCGACTTTTTCTCCTTGCCGGCGAGGAGCTCACGCTCCTTAGCCATGTCAGCCTTCATCATCTTAGGCACGAGCTGCACGAAGAGCACAACGCCGATAACGCCGAAGATGTAGGCGATTCCATAGCCGACTGAAACAAGTCCCTCAAGCTCGGGACCTACCGCGTCCTTAGCAGCCGAGAATCCGGGAGTGCTTGTAAGAGCGCCGGAAAGAAGTCCGGTCATAAGAGCAGTGAACTCTTTTGCATCGAGGTCAGTGAAGTTTCTGCCGATGAGAATGCAGCCTGCACAGGCAAGTCCGCCGCTGAGGATTATAACAACTGCGAGAAGCACGTAGGATTTGAAATTCTTCTTGAAGTTTGCAAAGAAGTTCGGACCCGCGATGAATCCGACAGCCGATACGAAGAGGATAAGTCCGAGGTTATCGACTATTTTCAGCGCAGAATCAACGAATGAAACGTCCGATACTACCGATCCGGCGCTGTCCTTATAGCCTACAACGAGCTGAGTTGTGAGTTCATCGTGGAAGAGCATACCATATGCGAGTGCAACGATGAAAACTCCGGCTGTTCCGAGCGAAACGCCCTTGATAGTGATCCTTCCGAGAACATAGCCGAGTGCCGAGATAAGGAGCACCGACAGCATAAGGAAGCCGACGCTCTTTATGGTAAGTATACCGTCAAATAATTCCATAGATATTTACACTTTCTTTCCATATTTATTCACGGCAACGGGACACCAAAGGTGTCCCGCTGTATTATTTTACATATCTTTTCTTGCGTAATGCGGGAGAAGCATAGGTGAAGCTGTATCTCCTGCAACGCCTGCTGCTTCGAGCTCCTCGTTGAACTTCTCGATGTGGTCGAGAGTCAGCTTGGAGGGAACAGCAGTCTCCTTAGCCTTGGCAGCGGCATTGATTCCGGCATTTCTGCCGAAAACGATAACGTCGAGGAGCGAGTTGCCCATGAGACGGTTTCTGCCGTGGATTCCTCCTGCTACCTCACCGGCTGCGAAGAGGTTCTCAACGTCTGTTGCGCAGGTATCGGAGATATTAAGTCCGCCGTTCTGATAGTGAAGAGTCGGGTAAACGAGGATAGGCTCCTTGCGGATATCTATGCCGTATTTGCCGAACATACGCATCATAGCGGGGATACGCTTCTCGATAGTGCCCTCGCCGTTCTTGTACTCTATCATAGGAGTATCGAGCCATACTGCCTTGCCGAGCGAAGTCTCAACGCCCTTATTGCGCTCAGTACACTCGCGGATAATAGAAGCAGCAGTAACGTCACGGGTCTCGAGGGGGTGCATGAAAACGTCACCGTCGATGTTTACGAGCTTAGCGCCGAGTGAACGTACCTTCTCGGTAACGAGAGCGCCGAATATCTGCTCGGGGTAGCCCGTACCTGTCGGGTGATACTGGAGAGTATCAGCGTAGAGGAGGCTTGCGCCGACTCTGTAGCCGAGGATAAGACCGTCAGCAGTTGCGCCGTAGTGGTTGGAGGTCGGGAAGCCCTGATAGTGGAGACGTCCTGCACCGCCTGTAGCGATGATAACTGTCTTAGCGCGTGCAACAAGGAGCTGCTTTGTCTCCATATTCATGAGAACAGCGCCGGCAGCTCTGCCGTTTTCGTCGAGGATTATCTCAACAGCGGCAGTGAAATCAACAACGGGGATACCTCTGTTGATAACTTCGTCGCGGAGAGTACGCATTATCTCAGCGCCGGAGTAGTCCTTTGCAGCGTGCATACGCTTGCGTGAGGTACCGCCGCCGTGAGTAGTTACCATTGTGCCGTCAGCTTCCTTATCGAACTCAACGCCGAGCTTGTTGAGCCACTGGATAGCCTCGGGAGCCTTAGTTACGAGCTTTGATACGAGCTCGGGCTTAGCAGCGAAATGTCCGCCGCCGAAAGCGTCGAGGAAGTGGATAGCAGGCGAATCGTTGGGCTTGTCGGCAGCCTGAATGCCGCCCTCAGCCATCATTGTGTTAGCGTCACCGATACGGAGCTTTGTAACTATCATAGCCTTAACGCCGGCTTCATCAGCCTCGATAGCAGCAGAAG
>JAEEGL015896142.1_pt1 | contig 20258 bp, 23 predicted proteins | sample 9134231 | NCBI WGS metagenome assembly JAEEGL01 (sample SAMN16246548, study PRJNA631951) | gut metagenome | biome: gut microbiome; feature: rumen; material: fiber-attached | host: Bos | place: Iran: Karaj | collected 2018-10 | reverse complement strand
GGATATTTAGTTGCTAAATCATTAAATCCTGATAATACCCTATTATCAGAACAGAATGGACATCCTGTATTTCTTCCGGTTCTACTTGCTACCGTTGCTTGCCATTCATGTCCATTAACACACTTCCACCATACCTTCTTACTGCTCTTACTCGTCACTTCTGTTGGTTTTAAACTATCATTCTTCTCTTCATTCCATTCCTTCGCTATTTCTGGATATTTAGTTGTTAAATCATTATATCCTGATAATATCCTATGTCCCGAACAATATGGACATCCTGTATTTCTTCCGGTTCTGCTTGCTATCGTTGCCTGCCATTCGTGTCCTTTATCACACTTCCACCATACCTTCTTACCGCTCTTACTCGTCACTTCTGTTGGTTTTAGGTTATCATTTCTATCATAATTCCATTCTTTTACCATTTCAGGATAATTAGATGATAAATCATTAATCCCCTTCAGCGCTTTTAATCCGTAGCAATATGGACAACTAGCCTTTAGCCCGGTTCTACTTGCTATCGTTGCCTGCCATTCGTGTCCTTTATCACACTTCCACCATACCTTCTTACTGCTCTTACTCGTCACTTCTGTTGGTTTTAAATCATCATTCTTCTCTTCATTCCATTCTTTGGCTATTTCAGGATTATGAGTCGCCAGATCATTAAAACCAACAAAAACCCTATTACTAGAACAATATGGACATCCTGCATTTCTTCCTGTTCTCCCTACTATCGTTGCCTGCCATTCATGCCCTATTTCACATTTCCACCATACCTTTTTTGTACTTCCAACTAAAACTTGTGCTGGCATTATGCCATTATTCTTGTCATAATTCCACTCTTTTGCAAGTTCAGGATAAACAGTCGAAAGAGATTTAGCTTTTCGAATTTTGATGTATTGACTTAAAATATGAATATTATCTCTCTCTAAATTAATATCAGCACTAATTGACATCTCATCAAACAGTTTGCATAATGCATCTTCTATGCTATTTTTACTATTATTACAACTTATTATATGAACATTAGATACAACCGGTAATACCGGACATCTATCATCCCTAATCCTATATAGTTCTATCCCTTTTTCAAGGCATATATTGTTTTTTATTATATCTTTATATTCATCTTTATGCCAAGGCATTCCATCATACTCAATACCAACTTTTAATGATGGAATATACACATCTATTTCCTTTCCTACCGCGCTTTTATCACCATTTATTGCATCAGTGTATACCTGACTAATATAATAAAATATAGCTTGTTCAGGAAAAGATGTTCTTAATTCCTTTGAGCATTTAGGACATCCATCACCTCGAATTGTTCTTTTACATATTGGCGCTTGCCATTCATGCCCAATTTCACATTTCCACCACACCATTTTTCCACTTCCCGTAGTCACTTCACCAGGAAATAAACCTTTGTTCTTCTCATAATCCCATTCGTTAGCAATATGAGGATTATTAGATAATAAATCATTAAATCCGACCAAAACTCTTCTACCCGCACAAAATGGACAACTTTCTTTTCTCTGAGTTCTATTGCGTATAACCGCCTGCCATTCATGCCCACATTTTCCTTTCCACCATACCTCCTCATATAATCAAGTGTTTTTTGTTGAAAAATAAAGGTTTTTAAACCTTATATATCTCAGTAAACGAACCACGATTACGGATAATTCAATATATTTAATACTGAAATAGCGTCTGATGGGTACACAAATAATAACGTCATTGATTTTCGTTATACTTGGCCTTGTTGTATACCCTTCCCTCTATGGCAGCGAACCTCCTATATCCACCAGGATTATATCCTAACTTCCTTCGTCCTGCCTATCCATAACCAGGGTGTCAGCTATGCTTCTTTACGGGATTGAATCCCTTGGTGAAAAACTCTGCCGACTACTGGCTCATTCTTTGTCTTTTAGATTACTGACTCGTTTCCTGTTCCAGCACCGTTTCCGGCGGACGTTATCTGTCACATTCCACTTTCTTCAGCAACTGTCTTTATGACAGTTCTATTTTTATGCAGCTTGCAGATATGCTTCAGGACGCTTGATATCTGTTATCATTTTCATAGGATCATAGTCCACGCCCTTAGTAAGTATTACAAAGAATACTCTTATCAGTTTTGCTGCTACCACCATCAGAGACTGCATTTTCTTTAATGGATTTATCTTTCTGGTAGTATAGTAACGATGCAATTCAGCGAATTCAGAGTTCTTTGATACAAGTGACATTGCAACCTCGAATAACAGATATCTGAGTCTTTTACGACCACGTCTGCTTATTGTTGTCTCGCCCTTGTGTTTACCTGAACTATTCTCTACCAATGCTAATCCGGCAAGTTTCTGCAGTTCTTTTGGATTGCTGAATCGGCTTATATCACCGACCTCTGCTAAAAATCCTGATACAGTCTTAATTCCAACGCCTTTTATCTCTAACAGTTTTTCTGCCATTGGAATCTGGCTTACTAATTCATTTATAAGATCCATCACTTCCTGAAGGCGCTTATTTCTTGACTCATAGTCTTCGAACAACATACGGATTTCCATCCGCGCTGCAACTGCTCCCTCTTTACTTCCGACACTGTGCTCAGCTGCTTCTACCAGAGTCTTGGCTCTCTTTATCCCTACAGCTCTCATTTTCGCATCTCGCCAGATCTTATTTATACCATCGACACCTAACGTCAGAATGTCTTCCGGCAATGGAGCTTGTTTTAACACCAGCATTCCACTTGATGAATCTACATTTCCATAGACTGCCTTATATTCAGGAAAATATATATTGAACCAACGACTAATCCTGTTCAGAATTCGTGTAAGTTCCGACTGTATCTGAAACCTCATATTAGATGCTGTCCTGAGATCTGCATATACGCCTTCTGGCAGGTACGGGATCATATATCGTCCCTCTCTTACTAATCCTGCTATTACCTTTGGATCCTTACGATCATTCTTAGTCTGACTGTTATCGTCAAGTTCCTTTGATTTCTTTACATGATGTGGATTCACCAATACCGGTTCCATTCCATTATCCTGAAGAAACTTTCCAAGATTAAACCAGTAATGTCCTGTTGGTTCCATTCCCGGAACTACCTTATCCTTCTCATGTTGTTCTTTGTATTCAGATATCCATGTGTAGAATGATGCAAAGCCGTCCTCGTCATTAATAAACTTAAATGGTTTCTTGGAATACTCAATTCCTCTGTGATCAAAGGCTCTGGCATAATGCGTTTCACTACCAACATCGATACCGATTACAAGTGTTCTTTCAGTTATTGCTTCAATTTTTTTGTTCTGTGCGTTATAATCCATTTTGATACCTCACTGTTCTATAAGATTTACCAACTTCGCCAGTCAGTAGTCTTATTCTACTCTGAGGTATTTTCTTTCTCAACGCTCTCGATTTAAACTATACAGGAAGCTTCTTTTGCAAATTAACACACAACATGATCTTAATCCTGCAATTGATTTTTATCTTTAATAATCCTATGTTTCTTAAACCTCTTCTTACGTTCATGCTTCAACCAGAACGGAACATGAACCTGTTTATAGATATCAAATAAACTATATACACCAAAAGCAATAAAAACCGTTCCCAACACAAGATTTCTCGCATTCTTGCCAATTATAAGTAGCCCAAGCCCCATAAAAATCAAAAATACAGAATAAAACCCAACGAGCCAATTCACCGGTTTATCCAAAAATGTCATAATTTTTCCTTTTGTATCTGTATATAACGATTCTGAATACCTAACCGAGTATTTATCCTCACCAAATAAACGACCGGTAAAATTAATTTTATTATTTGTCACATCTTTTCCATCAACATGAACAATAAACCCTGTATTTGGGCAGAGAAAATCGAAGGACAGGTTCGTCTTTTTTAAATCCTTCGAATCATGGTACAAACATACACTATCCACTTTCAGCTTGATATCATCACTCGAATATACCGTTTTTACGCTTGCTCCAGTTGGCGTCACTAAATATAACTCTTTTATATCATCTTTCATAATTGTTGCTTTAGAGGCATTCCATAACACAACAATATAATCGTCCTTACCTTTTGCAATATAATATCGTATAACCTTATGAATACTGTTTTTTGACAAATATATTGATATTAGAAAGCCTATAATAGTCAATACATTCTGAAACCATGCATTATACATTGCCCGCCTCTCCTTATACTATGTTTCATTTCATATGATTATCATAAGTCTTCAGCTCTATTGAACAATCCATATCTAAATACTATCAAATAATATCCCTCTGGCTGAAATGCATCACTCCAACTATGAAAACAGCCAGCAATATATATCCTGATAATAAAAAACCATCACTGGGGAGCAATCCCTTATAATCATAATAAGCACTTCTCCTCCACATTGTATAATTGGGAAGTAACCACCACACAGTATAAAAAGCCGAAACCACGAAGAAACTTATCATCACCGCAAAGCTTATTACTGGTGTTAGTACAAAACTTAAAATCATCTGCAGTTCACACAATACAATTGATACTACTACCGGAAGAATAATAACAACAATAACAACATCAGAGCTACTAAGATACCGGATTCCATTACCATATTGTAAAACCTGGAAATCCGTATTAGTTGCAAATGACATCTTATATCCTTTAATAATCGTACCAATGACCAGACCCAAATATGCAGCAAGATAACATATTACGACCGAGACAGCACACCATAGCATTTTACTGATCCACCATAACTTTCGTGATTTTCCGGCAACAAATACAGTCTTGCCGTAACACCCGAAATCTCTTTGAGGATAATATGCCGTAAAATACAGGATGATAATGTTAAACACAAGCCATAGCATCGGAGGATTAAAAAAACTTCTAGGGTCAAACCTATATACAGCCATTCCTTCAAACAGAAAAAAAACACTATCTAATAGGTTTCTTTCTTTAATGATACAGCCTTGTTTTGAGAGATAATCAAGGTACATATCCCATTTTATAAACATGAATATGACAACAATTATTATCGGAATAAGCGTATAAAGTCTTTTAATTATGCCATATTTTATATCCCGATATAAGTATTTAAGAAATAGCACCTATAACACCCTCCTGCCAATTATTCTGCCATCTTTCATTTCTATGATTTCGTCTGACAGATATTCAAGTTCTTCCTTGTCATGACACGCAATTATTATAAGTCGACCACTATCCTTAAGTTTGACTAATTTTTCTTTTACTTTCTCAACACTTTCTTCATCAAGCGCATTAATAGGCTCGTCAAGTATTATTAGTTCAGGATCCCCCATTATTGCATTTGCTATACCTAGTTTCTGCTTCATTCCAAGAGAGTATTTCCGATATACTCTTTTATCTAAATGATTTAGACCCACAGCTTCTAATGCTGAAACAATGTCCTCATCACCAATATCTTTTTGAAGTGATGCAAGCAGCCTCAGATTATCAAAACCGCTATATGATGGAAGAAAGGCCGGATTTTCAATCAAAGCCCCTATACTTCGCGGAAACTCGATATCCTTATGCAAGATCTCATTGTTAATCGTCACCGTTCCTTCATCAGGAATAATAAGACCACATATTATTCGCATAAGCATGGTTTTCCCGCAGCCATTTTTCCCCTTCAATCCATATATTTTCCCACCCTCAAATACTGCACATATTTCCGAAAGCACAGGATTTTTCTTTATTTTTTTACTTACATTATCAATTTTTAGTTCTACCATTTTGAATCTTTATTTAATACTCTAAACAATATCCTTATTCCTCTGTTTAAGGAATATCCACAGAATCGAAACAAAAGACATACAGACCGGCATAAGAATCATTGTTAAACCAGTTGTTATTGAAACCTGCATAGGATTGATTATAACCATAATTGAAAGATTGCTATTTGTTTTTTCAAAGCATTCAAGATCACTAAGAATCACGCTGCTTAAGGTAACCACAGCAAATGGTATAGTTACTGTACTAAATAGATTATCAGTAAAATCAGCGATACAGATTGAAAAGACTGCTATACATCCCGCATATATCATATCAATCAATATAAATACCAAGCAATAATAAAATGTATTACTGTAAAAAAGCTCCGATAAGCATTTAGCGTCCACATTCGCCCCCCCATGAAGCCCTCTAAGCTTTTCAGGGATTCTTAGCGAAAAGAATGACATACATACCATAAGATTAATAATGAGTGGTATAGCTACTACTATTGCTCCTGAAACAAAGGACACCAGATACTTTGTAAAAAAATACTCTTTTCTTGATACCTTTATCATAAGATTTTTGATATACCCACTTCTCATATCCTCAAAATATGAACCGGCATACGCAAATGTTGCAAAAAGAGGTGCAAGTAAAAAGAAAAGCGAATTATATGCAAACTGGTAATCAAGACCTATCCACGCCTGTGCAACAACCTTCTCATCAGCTAATAATTTATATGTGCTAAAGAATGTCACAAAATCTATACCCGCTATTATTATTCCGCATAATACCGACAACCTAAACCCCGCTGATCTAAATGCCCTATGAAATTCCATTTCTAAAAACGCTTTCATCGATGTCATCCACTATTTTATTCAGAATCCGGACTCCACGTACCTGATGTATTAATATTTACAGGGCTACCAATCATTCTATCAAACTTAAGTTTTGCATATGTATAATTATTATAAACATTATTTGTTAAATATAGAGTTTCACCTACAGGTACTGAAACCATGGCTGAACAATTATGACCCGAATCATATGAATAATCTCCTCCATATATAGTATAGAAAATTGTCAATCCGCTAATAGGATGAACATACGAAGCTGAATCATTGTTTTTAATCCTATAAGTAGTACTTCCTGTTGATGCTGTATTATTAAACTGATAATTGGTCACTTGAGTGTTACCGGAAGCATATGCTGTATTACCCAATACAGACACTATCACGCATACTATTGAAATAATAACCATTGTTTTTATCTTACTCATATTCTATACTCCTCTCCATACATTAATATAATTACTGTAGCTTAATTTTGACACTATCGGGATATAGTGACAATGTAAACACAAAATCCTCGATTGAAAGCGTATCCCAAGTGCTGTCTTTAAACGCAATTCTAGCAACACATGTAGCAAGCCAATAATCAATTTCACAATCCGGATTGAGAACATCATCATCAATAGGATTAATCATTTTCCTCAATACTGGATCACAAGCGCTTGCCCATGTCGAAGTTTCGAACCCCTCACCACATACAAATAAGACATCTCTCCATTCAAGCTTATGGTCGGTAACGTTCTTGATGTGTACCTTTAGACATATCATCTTATCATACTCAAATATGCCAAGTTCAAGATCATCCCCCCTTTCAATACTAAATATATTTTCAAATTCATTTACAGAAAGTAGCTTTGCCTCAATTGGTGTAATAATAAAATCTCCAAAATCAATCTGCGTACCGATATTTAGATAAACTGTATCAACCCTATACAATTTGTTTATATATACAACTCTCGAAAACCATGCAATCAAAGACAATATTACCGTGATATGTATTATTGTCATTTTATGCCTTGCCATTCTCAACTCTTTCTTCATTAAAATCTATTCTCCACTTTCAATAGACAGATTATCCATAGAAATCATATTATTGCTATATATGGGACTGATGCCTTCTTCCATCAGACTGACATCAAGACACCCAATATATAATCCATAATCCCCGAAATTATCCATCGACAGTGCACTATCTTCCCTAAAGTAAATAGGAAATCCCATGGTTATCTCTCGTTCTTCTCCCATCCCAAGTTCAAATATATAAAAGTTTTTTTCTCGATCTCCAGCATCTACATGTTGAGCATTGTGAATATAATTGCATTCCTCACTAATAAGAAAATCACCATCATTATCTATAACAACAATACTTAGCCCCCCAACATTTGTATTTATTTTACCGTCCACCACAACATCATTATTTAATGGTGTTATTTTAGCTTTAACAAAAACATATAATGTATCAGGGTGATACGTATGCTGATACTTTTTAATTATTGGTTCGATTGTATCAATATTATCATCATAAAGTTTCATCCAAACAGAAGGATCAATGCTATCAGAATCAGGTCCATATAGTTTATTAAGCAAATCAGATTCTTTTGCAAGCCCTTCTCTATCAAGATACCTCAATGTAACATTATCCTCTGATGGGATTTCTTGATTTATAAAATCATCTTCTAAATACTTATTATATGTTTGAAGTTCCTTAAGATTTTTAATCTCATATGATTCAAATTCAATGCTAATATTCTGTACATCTAAATCTAGTTTAACCGTATCGTTATTCTTAATATCTATGTTTTCTATATCACTTCCATTCTTTTCTGCAGATCTAACCGCAGGATGTTTTTTTTCTTTATCGTTTTTCTTCACTATACATATGACAACAACTAGGAGTAAAAATAGAATTACCCCTATACCCACCATTTTTATTTGTAATCTTCTTTTATCCATGAACTTCCTTTTCCTACTTTCTCATTATTTTATATATAAATAATGGTATATTGTTCTTTGTCCCTAAATTATTACAAATATAATTAATTAGTCTTTCATTCTTTTCTTTTCATAAAACAGCTTATTGCTAATTGTCTTTTTTCTTAACCTCATCGTTCTAGAATTCCTACTATAAACTTCTATGTTAATTCCTTCATCAGACAGTTTTTTCTTTATATCTTTCTCAACTCTATCGATGAACAAATATGGACAAAAAATGAAAAGTCTATTAAATCTAAACGATTTTATTGTCCAGTATCGACTATTCTTAAAGCTATCAGCCTCTATTATTATTTTTCTAATACCTTTCCGTTTAATTAAATAACAGATTTCACCTATTCTCATATTGTATATTTCCGTTGTATGTGGCGCAGGCACCTTAATTGGCGGTTCAACTTCCCTGTTCGGACAGTTTGGAGTAGGTTTAATCACAGGAACATTTATATCTGGATTTGTTTCCGTTTTGAGTTCTACATTTTCTTTCTTTATCTCTGACATTGAAATCCTGTTCATATCATCACCTCACAGTTACCATACAATTAACAACATACTGTAACAAACTATATATAGCATAGATAACACAATCGCTTTATTAAATAATCTGCTCTTCCTTTTTATTACCGAATCATTCCGTTTCAACACAACTGTATAGCTTTGCCACAGCATTATCATTGACTCTTTCTCATTATTTACGGCCGCATTAAGAACCTCAATATCTTCAAAAGAAACCCTTTCCGAAATTCTAGACCATATACTCAACAACGCTAAAACCATTGCACCACACCCCAATATCAGTGAAATGCAACAAATTATTGAACACATAATAGATACACCGAAACTTATACGAGGAATAAGAGAACATGTTATAACCCCCAAAAGGGCAATGACAAAGCCGGAACGGTTTTCTACATTGTCTTTTCTTTTGTATTGAGTATCCACTTCTTTGCTCATCAATTCTAATAGTAACGTCATATTAGTTGATTCATTATCATTATCAACATAACGTTTCCATATCAGATTTAGTTTTTCATTGTTATTATCATCAACTTCCCTGTTCTTTAAAATCATTGAATCTTTGCCTTGCAAATTCTCAACCAGTTTTTGTTTTTCTTTCATAAATGTACTCCTTGTCCTCTATCCAAGGCACTGGCAAATATCAGCGAAACAATAAAATAGTTCATATACCATACTCATTCTCGAATTGCTTCAACAATCGAATCGGTATTCCATTTAACTATCTTATCAGCAGCATTTTTCACTACCATTGATGTTCTTTCTGCCCCAAAAGGTTCTATGGCAATTATCTTTTTCTCCATAGACTGCGCCAAGTCAATCTCAATATTAATCCATTTACTATATGTAGCGTATACCCCGGCCAATATAAGCACACAACTTGAAGGCTGCATTTGCGCTTTTATCGCAGCTCTGAGTTGTGATTCTGATCCTGCATTATGGATAGGATCATCCTTTGGGACAGAATAGTTTTTATACTCGAATCCTTTCTTAGCATCAAGCAGTTTCACAAGTTTCTCATAAGCATCTGAATATGCCCAAGAATGACTGATAAATAAGTTATAAACCATTTTTCTTCCTCCTCATGTTAATATTTTAATTAATCCAATTGTAACTAACGCAGCGAAATATAATATTAAAAAGAATAACGGAATCAGCCCTTCCAGTTTAGTTCCATCTGTATATTTTCGAGTGGAGCATAATCGATTCCACTCGCTATAAAAAGGAGCTACCGGAAGTTTTTTCTCTATTTCATGAATCACTTCAAACTTCACCTCATTCAATATTTTATAATTAATAATAAACCGCTTCCATATGAGGCATAATACTATTCCTGCCAAAAGGACAAACACAGATTTGATATTCCAAGTAATCGTTACAGTCGCTATTAACGCAAGATTTACTGTAATAAAAGTATTGTTCATAGTATCCCTACGCTGGCTAACCGAATTAGCCATTTCTACACATGTTTGCCATTGACCAATAATCATACTTGTTTCCATATCGTTAGTATCCATAATCATTGTATCCTTTCACAAAAAAAACTGTTTGAATTATAAAGCTTAAGCGATATTTGTTTCAGTTTTGTCAATTCTAGACGCTTTATTCGAGAACACCTTTATATCCTCGATATCTCGAATAAACCGATCTAAATTTCTAATGTCAGGATTCTCTCATTTCCATTTCTCATTGATTTTACTTACCTCTAACATATCCTGAAGCACTTATTGTTTTCGGCATATCTAACTGCCGGATGCTTCTTGTTCCTCTCATTTCTTATAATCACAAGTATCGAAACCCCAAGAATCAAAACAAAGCTTATCCCTAAAACCAGCATTCTTCTGTAAAACCTTTTTTTATTCATTTCATCCCCTTATAAAGCATCAATACTCCCTCTTTGATATAGTGACTTGTCTAGACATCTTCATCTTATCATTACACATAATAAAAACAACGCCTCATGCGCAAGCGTTGCCTTTTCGTGCACAAGCGTTGTTTTTCCATCATAATAACTATTTTGTTCTGTTTATATCCCAAAAGTGTGACATTGTGATTAATAAGGTCATAACCACAATCACAATTATTATTCCCCAGATCAATTGCTTGGTTATCTTCCCTTTTTCATCCTTCTCCTTTGTCTTAACTTCAACCTTCAGTTCGTTGATCTTTAGTCTTATCGTATCACTTAATTCATATACCATTCCGCTCTCATCCTCATAGGTCATTCTGATTATGCCTTCGGTAACACCGTATTTACTGACGCCGGAGTCCTCATCAACAATCGCAGTTGCATAGGTTTTTATTTCTCCACCCGCAGAACTGTTCATCTCTATATCGCCCAGATACAGACTGTTTTTTTGCTTCAGACCCGGCACATCATAGAAACACTCCACGTTACATACTCTGCATCGCCCCTTATTTATTATCTGAACAGGGATTACCACCTTATCTCCCGCTTCAACCTCAGTCGGATAATCACCTACCTCCATAATAACCTCCGGTGTCTGAGCAACTTCAATGGCTATTTCGCCCGAGGAGTTTAGAGAAAGCGCATCAGGATTATCATATGAAATACTATACCTTAAACTATAGCTGCCCTCCGGCACATTATCTTTGATCCGATATTTTAGCATAATGCTCTTTGAATCTGCCGCACCAAGCCAGTCTATATATACTAAACTACTATCCTCATCAAGTATTATTCCCTTGGTATCACACGACAGCGTTATGGTTATATTTTGAACCGACTTAATACTGCTGAGGTTCTGCAGAATGGTTTCCAGTTCATATGTTTTTCCGGCATCAAGCCTCTCCGGAAAACCATCCCCTTTTTTCAGAATAAGCTTTGGTTCAGATGTTGGACCGGAGTCCTCCGGTTCTTCGATCCGCTCCTTATCCATAGCATTCTTATCCTTCCCGTCAGTTATAACAAAGCTTATCGGAAAGCCTTCCGTCATTTTTCTGCCGCCGTATCGATAAGAGCATTCCACCGTTGCTATATAAGATCCATTATACCTTTCATCCTTGAGTTCCAGATCAAACCGTATCAAATACAGATTCCTTCCCGTCTCCGAGAGCTTTTCATCTCGTCTGAAGCTCCTCATATAGTTCTTTCCGACAACAGGGTACAGGTCATCATTCTGAAGCTTTACCGATGCCGTTATTTCATCTCCTGTCAAAGCCTTTTCTGTATAAAGCGGCACAATCACTGTCATCACGCCACTGTTAATAAGCGGAAGATATCCCTGCTCATAGCTTGTAGTCATTCCATCATATTTATTATGGACATCAACCGACAGGTATACCTCACTATTCTTTTCAGCATCATCGGCCGTTGCAGTTTGATTATCATTATTAATCCCATCTGCAAAAGTCCTTATTCCTTTATTTAAAGGCAGTAAAAACGCAATAAAGAGAAAGCTCAAAATAGAAATGACCAGATTGTGTCTTTTAGTCTTTCTAAATGTATTATCATTCACTGGATCTTCCCCCCTTCTATCTCGCACACTTCATCACACAATGCCTCAATATCATTTGGATTGTGACTCGATATCAGTATAGTTTTCCCCTGTTTTTTTAACCCTTTAAGGATTTCAAGCATCATCAGCCTTCCACTTTTATCAAAGCCATTCAGTGGTTCATCCAAAACAAGAAGCTTCGGATCCTCCATAAGCGCCTGAGCCATTCCGAGTCTCTGTCTCATTCCAAGTGAATAATCTATAACCTTCTTTCGTGACATCGGATCCAGGTCAACCATTCGCATAGCTTCGTATATTTCCTGCTTTCCTATTTTTCCTCTGATGGAGGCAAGCGTATAAAGGTTCATGAACCCCGACATATACGGAAGAAAACCCGGAGTTTCTATGATTATTCCTGTATCCTCCGGGAAGTCTATGTCCTGTCCTATCACCTTATTATTCACCACAACATAGCCTTTATCAGGTATGATAAACCCACAGATAACCTTCATAAGAACTGTTTTGCCGCTTCCGTTATTTCCGGTGATCCCATACGTTCTTCCCTTCAGGAAATCATAGGAAATATCGTCAAGGACCGTATTTTCCTTGAACCTGACCATTATATTCTTGACTTTTATGAATATATCCTCATTACGGTGCTCATCCGTATACTCGTTCAATTCTCCTGTTATATGCTCTTCCATATCTTACCTTTCTGTTCCAACAAAGCTGAAGCTGTATTTCCTAAAAGCCCTGTCGATAAAAACGCTCAGAATAATGATCAATACCATAAATATCAAAACGCTCTGATACATTTTAGGAAGATCATCATACCCGAAGCTATGCATGTGAAATGTTGCATGATTAAGCGGAGATATCCATCCGACAATAACATTTGCCTTATAATAAAGTTCTTCCGGTAAATTAAAAAGTTTACTTATATTTGCCGGATTAAGTAAAAGTCCAAACACGGCAAATGTGAGCGACGCCGCCATTCCCGCCCTGTGACCCTTAATAATATTAAATAGCATCATTATAAATATTATTGTCACTAGGTAGAGAACGACAAGCATGTACACGCTTAATGCCGTCTGAAATGGTCTGCTCATCTGCAGCGTTCTGATTGAAACAGGTACAGACATTTCATTTTTCTTACCTGCATACGCAAGCGCAACAGAAGCTTTGCTCCAAACATTTCCCGGGTAAGAAATCCTTGCAGTTAGAATACCCGTTGAAGCCAGCACAAAGGACATAAATATGATTATAGTAACCACTATATATATAACCTGTCCCCACAGCCACTCGCGTCGGTTTTCTCTGACAAGAATATATGGTGTATAAGTATTGATCATCGGCATGTCCGAAAAGATAACATATGCAAGCAGTGATAGTAGCAAAATATTATTTGCATCGCCAAAGCTCCAGATAAACGCCTCCATAAACTGGATACTGTATCCGTATTTTTCAGCGTATGTAATATATGAATCAGACAGAATAAAGCAAAGAATAAATGTCAGAACAAATGCCGTTATTATTCTTGTATTTCCGCGCCACTGTCTGAATTGATATAACGCTGTTCGCCATGCTCTCTTAATCATATCTGTTCAATCCTGTTCCAAACCGTTTTATAAGAAACGCCTGCTACAAATATCGTTAAAATACCTATCCAAAGATGCACCGACCACCCTGAAAGAGGCCACTTATTTATGCCTGTCAGCCAGTTTTCGGGATTGATAATGATACAATCCCTCAGATATCTTTTCGTCAATATCAGAAGAATAAACTCGATAATAAAAGCTCCTGTCCAGGCAAGATATCTGTTATTCACGATCACAGATGAAAATAATCCTATCAGTGAATAAAGCCCTCCCAGAAGGAATAACAGAATCATCAGTTTTATAAGTCTGATCAGGTTCCCATCTTCCGAAACCCCTTTTTCAGAAATACCGGAAAAGATAATAAACGCCGCTCCAACCGATAAAACCGCGCCGATCATGAGAACCTCGCCGCCACATATAAACGTCGTTAAAAGCTTGGACCGGATATATGCCTTCCTGTTTGTCCTGGCCAGACATATCCTTATATATCCCCCTTTGATCTCATCGATCAGCTGCGATGAATACGGGAGTGTCGCAACAACCGGTAGAATATATAACATTCTTGAGTCTTCAAAATATCTAAATACAAACTCAAGATAGAAGGTCTCCTGTACACTCTTTTCATTCCGTATTATTTCGGAAATCACAGGCATTCCAAGCAGAAACACATAAAGCACTATCACACAGGATAGAACAATTCTTATTGAACTACCCTGTGTGATGGTCTTATCATTTTTCGTTATTAACCCTGTTCTTTTCATTTTTGGACAATAACCTTAATACCCTTGATTCGGATCGATGATACTTCCATCGATGGCATTGATGATCATAAGTGGTTCAGAAGGTCTTTCTATGTTATCCGATGGCACTGAATCTCCATAGTAAAAATCAGTCCATCCATAGAATACCCATGCAGGAACAAGCAAATAGCTGTTGTCTTTATCCTTTTCCTTAATACGAAACAGTCCTTTTTTGACATTATTAATACCTACATACACATGCTGCATATCGTAACCCGGGATATCCTTGTCCAAAACAGACTCCTTCGTAAACCGGAGGAATGCTTGTTCCTTGAATAACTCATATGCCTCTTCAATATGAATTATCTTGACATCATCATTAATAACCTCCTTCTCTTCAAGCGGAGTCTGCAAGCTCACCCCAGATACAATTCCATTTGTTATGTGAATCCTTAACTCGCTATAGTACATCTTCGCCGCATATGCATCACCCGAAATAAACATAAGCTGTACAGGGATTAAAGAGATCCCATTATAACATGGGATATAAGTTATTACATAATCGCATCTTTCAGTCGTGTCACTTTTATCAACTCTATACAGAATCCAATCGCCAACTTCATCAATACGTTGAATAATGTCTTCTGATAGTTCAATTGCCTTCTCTTTACCAATATCCTTATGTGGATGATCCTTCGGTATATTATTTTCATCTAAATAATAAAAAGAAGCTGCAAAAACCTTAAAATCACTTTCATCTCGATTAAAAAAATGTAAATACCCTTCATGTCCATTAAGATTATGTGCAACACATATAAACTCCATCGTATTATTTAAACTACTATTTCCATTCCCTAAATCTCCGTAATAATCCCCTTCATGAAAACTCCAATCCGACTCGCTTACCTCATAATTTTCCGGTGCTTCTGAGTATAAAGTTTCATATTCAGCAAGCATATCCTGATAATACGCTTTCATTTTAGCAGCAGCTTCCTTGCTCCCGTATTCCTCTAGTAAAGCGTCCTCATCCATCCACGATTTAATTTCAGCTATACGTTCTAATATCTCAGATTTTGTCTCTCTTGTTTTGGGTTCATGTGCAACATTTTGCTCAAAAAAAACCTCAGCCCATTTTTTTGCCTCATCAATTGTCACTTTTCTGGCAGAAGCTCTAATCACGGGCATTTTTTCTTCTTTTTCTTCAAGCATAATATCTATAGATACAGTGACATCACCTGAAGGATTAACAATCTCCTCCACTACTCTGTTACCAACTCTTCCCGTATCATCAACATCTTCACTTATTTCTATTTTTTCAGATAATTGTGATTCATTTTTGCTAACTATACTATCATTATCAGGTGTTTTACGGCACGATGTAATAAACAAAACCATCATTGCCATAATTATACATTTTATGATCATTCTTTTTTTCATAATAATGGCTCACTGTTATTCCACGTAATGCCAATAACCATAGTAATAGCTATTCCACGTCATTGTCGAGCCTGTAGAATGCCTCATACTATATGATTCATATGGATATAAACCGGTAAAATTGACCCAACTGCCTGATACTCCTAATGACTGTAGCTTAGTATAGAATTTCTGCCATGTCGCCGGCCCACAGCTTCCATCAGACGTAAGTCCTGTAGCCGTCTGAAAATGTTTAACAGCTTTTTCGGTTGCCGGACCAAAACTACCATCAGCTCCACCATTGAATGCAATCTTATTCTGAGTGTATTCATCATAATTCAGAAGCATTACCTGAAGTGCTCTAGTATATCTTGCCTCGTAGTGACTCGTATTTTGATAATCAAAACCTGCCATCGGTCCAGCGTGAACTTCCTTTACATGTCCGAAGATAACAGATAGCATAACTGATACCATTAATAAACTCGAAAAAAGCATTTTCTTCTTATTCATTTGCAATACCCTCCTTCTATGATATGTTGTTGTTTAAAACTGATCAGCTTCATTTTGAAAATATAACATATACTCTTCTCAATCAATCCCTCTGACGTTTTTGGTCGTTATTCTTGCAAAATTGGTTTGTTACAATGTCCGGACAATTTCATCATAGCATTACACAAAATAAAAACAACGCCATATGCACAAGCGTTGCCTTTTTGTGCACAAGCGTTGTTTTTTCCATTCTAATAACTATTTCGTTCAGCCCAACCAGGACTGAAGCTCTCAGACTGTAGACAAAATGATACAATCAATAACCAAGTGAAGATGCCACTTCAATATCTGAAGCATCATTCACATTGATTATCAGAGTAAAAGTAAAGACGCTCAGTTCATCTTCCTACTTTGGGGTGGATAATTCTTCTTCATTTATTGTAAGTCCATTGTCTAAGGTTTGATCAAAACGAATATAATAATCACCATCACGATATATATAAATCTTGTCGCCAATCCGATATATGACTGTCCCTACAGGGATATGAGTGCTTTCAAACTCTTCATCCGGAATATGTGAATCTTCTTGCTTAGTAACTTCACCCAGTTTGATTATCTCTTCCTTAATACTGTCTTTATCAATAGTTCTACAGGAATTAACGTATAACTGCCCCTCGACATAGATATATTCAGCTTCTATCGTACTCTCTAATCCTGTCGACATTTCACCTGTATTTTCTTCTTTGTCTGTATCAGCCTTGGAACATCCCGTCAAGATAAGCATTATGAGCAGTATGATCGACAGCACTCTCTTCATTTTTTATCACCTCATCCGAGCAGTCTTAATTCATATGAATCTTACACATGAAATCATTATATTCTGACCACATTCTTGTAACGGTCTCCGTAGAATGTCCATCTACAACAATAGGGTAATACATCCGTCCAAGCTGTGCGTAACCCACGCACATTGTCATATGCCCCACAGTTGTACTGTAAGAAAATACTAAACTGCCTGCGGCAAAGCCTAACAGAAATGGTCTGTTAGCATTAATTTCCGTTACCATCTTACCGGTTGACGGCGACCAGTCATTTGTGGCCGAATATAGCAAAGTTCCCATATATGACGATAAAGTCGCAGGTATGTTCGCATTTGTGAATCCACCTAATGAATTCATAATTCCCGTAACTGTATTTATCACACTTGAAAAAGTGTTATGGTATTGTATAAGAGAACTGTAACCGTTATGTCCATAATACCATATTAAATTAGAAATTGCACAAGCAATACAATTATAGCTCCCCTGTAGTTGCGGGGATATTGTTCCTCCCACTAGAGTATTAATTCCATTTTCTCCACCATTAATGAGGCCAGTCATACTGGAAGAACCATTTGTATCGACACTGTCTATTATATAACCCGATCCATCTAAAATAATACATGAATCCTCGGTCACAACAGCGTAATTTCCATAGCTGTATACTCTATTAAATGCTCCAGAAATATTATAAGTACTCTCAGCAACAGTATATGGATCTACATTTTTTGAATACTCCATTATTAGGTCATTGGTTACCGAATATATCACATAACCCTTCATTTCTCCCAAATTGTTCATGACGTTTTATAGGATCACACGTCCAAATTCAACATTGCATTGAAGCTCACCAGAGTCGACCAGTGTACACCCTTCCCAATCGGAATATTCGTCCTGCATACTTATTATCGTCCTTATAGTTTCCTCGCTAAAATCAGTACTCTCACCACTCGCGAATGCTATATCCCCATTGATACCAAAAACAAATAAGACTATTATTGTTAACAAAGAAATCGTACATAAGCTTTTATTTCTAATAATCATTCTTAGTCCTCCCTTTCTTGATATAAACGATAGAATTCAATTTAATAGTTTTTTAGAAACACGTTTATCCGCTTCACTTTGAAAATATAACATATCTATTTCTCAATCAACTCCTTTAAAAACAATTCTTCAACTACTGATCGACGCTATCACATCATCCCCCGAGTATCACTATTGGACTGCTTCGGAGTAAAGCACTTACTCCTTATCCATCCTGATAACATAATCTTAGCATTAGAAATAAAAAAAACAACGCCGCATGCGCAAGCGTTGCCTTTTCATATTTAAGCGTTACAAAAAATGTTTTCTATTTACAGTAATAAAGAGCTGTGAACAAGCACAGCTCTAAAAAATAATATAAGCCAAAAAAATGAAAAACAAATAATATTTAGTGTTTTTATTATAACATACGATTTAGAAATGTCAACACCTATTATGGCTTCAACCATACACTATCTGGTCTTGCTATTAACCTTGCATTATTATAGGCCATATCCAACGTTAAGCATGTATGACCTAAATATTGCTTACCAGAATCACTTTTACTAACTACCAGTGCCAGATCCGGTACCTTAGGATTTATCAAACAAATCGGAATCAGCAGCTGAATACGACCTTTATAATACTGCGGAACAGCATTTTTATAATTCGCATTAATCATTTTCTTTGCCAAAGCAATCGCCCCATCAAACAACAACTGTTTATTATGACTTTCTCTAACAGATTCTGGAATTCTTAAATAATTCTCAGGATCATCAAAAATATGTACATATTGAGGAATAATATCACAATTTGTATCAAAAACCAAATCGGCAGGATTCTCAAAATAATTCGCTCTTTCAGGTCTATCCTCAATCCCCAAGGACATAAGCTGATAACTCGAATAAAACCCTTCTAGAAACCATTTCTGTCTGCCATCATTATTATTCTTTATAAAATAAGCATATACTGGTTCATAGTATTCTGTATAAAGCCCCGTATTAAATACCGCATACGACTCTGCTTCTATGATTTTATTCTCTTCCAATAACTTTGAAAAAGTGTGATCTATATAGTTCTTCAAAATCAAATAATCATCCCTGCTCCCAAAACTCCATTTTTCAGGGCATAATCCAGCCAACCATTGGATTTTTTTGTCAAAATTATTACAAAAAGCAAATTCAAATAACCTCATGATTCATCACCCCTCATACTATTTATACATCCTTTTATTTCAATCTAGAAACGTCAAAAAGCAATACTATTAGCCAATTGTCACTCACCCTATATTGATAAGTATAAACCAATATAATGACATTGTCAAATAAAATTCGAACATTTGTTCTTGGCAGATAATCTCCTACTCGTATTTATACTACACTCTCTCAGCATCCGGAAAATTTTATCACAGCATTACACAAAATAAAACAACGCTTCATGCACAAGTGTTGTCTTTTCGTGCACAAGCGTTGTTTTTGTAGAAAACCAAAATGCCTCATTATTATAAAAAATAATCCTACGAGATATCCTAAAAGGTAATTTACATCCTATTTCAACGTTTGTAACATATATTTAAACGCTTAATCTCAAACTATTTACAATCACTCAATAGTTTGCTATTCTCCGAATCAGAAGACCGGTC
>JAEEGL013737134.1_pt1 | contig 20258 bp, 14 predicted proteins | sample 9134231 | NCBI WGS metagenome assembly JAEEGL01 (sample SAMN16246548, study PRJNA631951) | gut metagenome | biome: gut microbiome; feature: rumen; material: fiber-attached | host: Bos | place: Iran: Karaj | collected 2018-10 | reverse complement strand
TCATGCTCGGGATATAAGGAAGTCATGCTTCTTGGACAGAATGTCAACTCGTACGGCAGCAGTACAGGGACAGGATTCCCCGAGCTGCTTGAAAGGATAGCGAGTGAGACCGGTATAGAGAGAATCAGATTCATGACCTCTCATCCGAAAGATATATCGCCTGATCTCCTTAGAGTCATGGCTTCACACGACAACATATGCAAACAGCTCCATTTTCCGGTTCAGTCCGGGTCCGACAGGATACTTGAGCTTATGAACAGGAGATATACTGTTGCAAGATACAGGGAACTGGTAAGGTCGGCAAGAGAGCTGATGCCCGGATGCTCTGTATCCACTGACCTGATAGTAGGTTTCCCCGGAGAGACGGACGAGGATTTTGAAAGGACGATGGAACTTGTAGAAGACATAAGGTTCGATGCAGCCTATATGTTCGTCTATTCGCCGAGAATGGGTACCAGAGCGGCACAGATGCCCGACCAGATAGCAGATGATGTAAAAAAGCAGCGAATCACGAGGCTCGTAAACAGACAGAACGATATAGTATATGAGAATAACCTGAAAAAGATAGGATCGAAAGAGAGGATCCTGGTGGAAGGGATCAGCAAGAGATCCCAGGGCGAGGTGTCCGGCAGGACGGACGACGGAAGGATGACTAATTTTGCAGGGACGAGCGATATGATAGGTAGCTTCATCAATGTCAGGATCACTGGAGCCAAAAGGTCGACTCTTACGGGGAAGATCATAGAAGACTAACAGCTATTTTGTTTCAGGCACATCTTTTAAGGATGTGCTTTTTTCATATGGGGAATCATACTTACTTGAAATAACGAAAGAAATCATTATAATATGTATGTATTTAAAATCACTTTGAATAAGGAGTATGAAATGAGAGAGAAGCTGCTTATGAACAGTGACTGGCTGTTTTATTTCGGTGAGCCGTCATACATCAAGCGTAAGTACACGAGCTCCGACCAGACATACCGCGGGTCAAGAGGGGAGAATGCAAGGGGACCGGCAAGAAGGGATTTCGATGACTCGGAATGGAGAACAGTAAGGCTGCCTCATGACTTCGTATATGAGAATGGCCAGTCTAAGGATGACCCCTGCGGGGGGCACTCTGATTTTCCCGCTGACAGAGGATCGGCATGGTACAGAAAGTATTTCAGGCTTGAAGAGGCTGACAGAAACAGACGGATAACGCTCCTGTTTGACGGAGTTTCTTCAAAGTGTGAAGTGTATGTCAATTCGATGCTTTTAAAGACGAATCATACCGCAGGGATCGGATTTGAAGTCGATATCACTGAAGTCGCAAAATACGGTCCTGCATTCAACGAGGTCTCAGTACATGTGGACTGCCACGATTATGAGGCCTGGTATTATGAAGGAGGGGGCATCTACAGGAACGTATGGCTCGTAAAGACAGACAGGCTTGCAGTCGATCTGTGGGGAACTTTCGTAAAGTCAAAGCATCTGGAAGGAAAGACATGGGAACTGTCAGTCGAAACGGATGTGAGAAATGACTATTTCAATGACAAAGGCGCAGAGATAAGATCGACTGTCATCGACCCGGAGGGCAGAGAGATAGTTACTGTAGCGACTGACAGCACATTCAAGAGCCAGGAAACGACGAAGATCGTTCAGAAGGCAAGGATAGAGGACCCCGTCCTCTGGTGGGACAGACAGATAAACAAGCTTTATGACCTGAAGACCGAGATATTCTCTGACGGGGAATGTCTTGACGAATACCATACGGCATTCGGTATCAGGGAGATAAGATTCGATCCCGAGAAAGGAATGTTCCTAAACGGCCGTAATACGACGATATACGGATTTGCAAATCACCAGTTCAACCTGGGTGTCGGAAATGCTTTGAGTGATTCCATGAGGGAATTCCAGATGAGGACACTGTCAGAGATCGGCAGCAACGGCTTCAGGACAGCGCACAGCCCTCACGGAGAAGCAACTTATGATTACTGTGACAGGTACGGTATGATGGTGATGGATGAGAACCGTATTTTCCATCCATCGGATATAGTCGTTGATGAAGTCCAGCGTATGGTGAGGAGAGACAGGAATCATCCTTCAGTGATCATGTGGTCGCTGTATAATGAAGAGGATACTGTCACACACGATACAGGAAAGAAGATATTCAGGAAACTTAAGGCAGCTGCTCTTAAATATGACGATTCAAGACCGTTCTCCGGAGCTACGTCTTACGGTATATTCTCCGAAGGAGCCCATGATGATTACGACATAATAGGGATCAATCACCAGACTGTCAACTTCAGCGCGCTTCACAAAATGAAGCCCGACAAGCCTCTTTACTGTTCGGAGATGGTAGTTCCTATCGGGGAACGCCCGTATTTCGTTGAGAACGCAAGGACGGGAGAGGATGCTATCCAGTCTGAAAAAGACTACGTTATAGGAGGCTTCCACTTTACCGGGTGGTCATTCTTCCCTGGCAAGGGAAGGATATTCGATGCTCTCGGTAAGAAAGGTCCCACCGCATACGGCTTCAGGGCTTATCTGAAACCGAACGATCCTGTTGCGAAAGTATTTCCCGAATGGGATCATCCCGGGATGGAAGGCAAAAAGGTCAATCTCTTCCTTATAAACAACGGTGATGAGTGTGAGGTGTTCATTAACGGCAGATCAGAGGGCAGAGTAAAAACGAACGTTTATACAAATACTCCTTATGAGACCGTTTACGAGCCGGGAGAGATAAGACTGGTATCTTACAAGGATGGTAAAAAATGGGCAGAGGACGTAAGCAGGACTCCTGGGAAACCGGCAGCCATAAAACTGGTGATGGAGAACAGGGAACTTGCGGCGGACGATAACGATGTTGCGATAGTTTCCGCTTATCTCGTTGATGATAACGGGATAATATGCGGGAATGAGTCCGGTTATCCTGTGACCTTCTCATCCAACGAAGCCGGAGAGTTCATCGACGCGATATCGCTCAGGGATGACGGATTCATGGGTTACAACGGCCCGAGGATAAGCTTTGTTGACGGAATGTGTCAGGTATTCTTCCGTTCGATGAGATCTGACAGTGATCTGATGATCAAAGCGGCCTGTGACGAGCTGCCGGAAGCAGAGCTCACTATAAAGAGAACAGCAAAGGGCATAACCGATGTGGTAGAGGCTGTGCCGAACAATTATATTATCAGATGGCAGATATCAAAGCTATATCCGAACAAGATGGATGCCGCGGAGATCATGAAAAAGCATGTCATAAATACATGGGAATTTGTGGATACCCAGGGATCACCCGATATTCTTTATCTTGCTACGCCGAATCTGTTCTTCGGAGGTCCTGCCCTGTATCCTGCAGGAACAAAGTTCAACTATGCATATCACGCTTACAGCACTGTCCCGGATATAAAGAAAAAAGCTGATGATGAATTGCTTTCACTTTATTTTGAAGGGATCGACAGCAAGTGTGAGGTCGTAGTTACCGACGGCAGGAAGACTGTAAGGGCATCTATGGATGAGGAGTCACCCTGGCTCGGTCAGTACAGGCCGGAGCTGGTATTCAGCATCGATGAGTTTGAGCCCGGTGATGAGATCGAGATATGGATCTTTATCTGGGATGCTCACAGGGTAACAGGTCTTGACTGGCCGGTAAGATACGCATTTATGACAAAAGAGGACATAGATGAAGTCATGGCCAAGCAGGCGCGTGAATGGAAGGCAAGCAGGCAGAATGATCCGGAAGATCTGATACCAAGAGAATAATATCTTGCCTATAAAACAAGAGTTCCGGTTTTCCGGAACTCTTTTCTTTAATCGTTTTTTTCTCAGCCGGCTTTCCCGTTAAGCCATGAATCAAATCTGGCATCAATAAATTCGAAATACGTGGGACCGTAGTCAAGTATGGTCTTTATGAAGTCTTTTTCAAGGAATCTGCCGCCGAGAGTTTCAGAGGCTGTTTCATGGTAGTTGCTCAGCTTTGTATATCCGTATCCGTACGGGAGATAATAGAAAGGAGAAGCGACGAGAAAATCATAGAGTTTATGCGCCTGTTCCTCGGGATATCCGCTGTTGACGAGATAGGCTATGAGTTCTTCTTCCGTGTATCCGCCGGCGTGTATGACTACGCTGAGATAGGAAACGAATACCGTAGATCCCGTATTTGAACAGAAGAACGCCTTCTTTTTATCAGTATCTATGCCGTTAGTATTCTTGAAGGCAAGCATGCTCTCGGAGAACTGGCTCCATGCCTCGGCATATGCTGTGGTCTCAAGGATCTGCTGGGAGAGCGGGAGATCCTTCATGGAACGGTGATAGGTATACTGGTACATGTGTCCGTTGAGAGCCTCATGGGCAAGTGTAAACAGAAGGGAATCATCCTGCTCGGGTTTGTTGAGTATTATCCTGTTATGCTGCCAGTCGTCAAATGCGGGTGTAAGGTAAGCGGCGGGTGAGAATATCTCTTCAAGGTCCTTCGGAACTGTAACATAGGTGAGATCAACTGACGGCTTGTCCGGATACATAGGATCCATTACCTTATGCAGGTAGTCAAGATTTTCATCGGTATTCCCGAGGCTGAAGTGTTCAAAATCCCCGCTGCCGACAGCATTCATGCTCTGCATGGCAGTTACGGTCATGGATACATATTTCGAAAACAGCAGGTTGAGGGTATTATCTATATCCGCCGAATGATCGCCGGTAGCGTCTTTCAGTTTATAATCGTAATAATTCCCGATATTCCTGACGTCGAGATCGCACAGACCCACATTTTTCCTGCACTTTCCCTTAAGCTTCAGAAGCTCATCTTTCAGCTTGACGAACGAATTATGGAACTCCTTGGATACCAGGCTGTTGTTACGGGATATCAGTTCGTTTTTTTCCTCATCAGAGATATCGGTAAGCTTGTTAACAGCTTCCTTATATGTGTTGACCAGGAATAGTCCGTCCCCTTTATCAATAACGTCGTCAAGGTCGCCTATTATGCTTTCAAGAGCGTGTTCAGTCATGAAAAGTCCCAGCTCAGCGCGGTACTGTTCATAAGCGATTATCTCATCGACGAATCTTGGCACATCTGCCATCAGTTCAAGATAATCAAGCGCGTCCTGTCTGTTTTCGATCTCGAACATGAGGAAGATCAGCGGCAGATCGGCCTGAAGGCCGGTATACTCGTTAAGTATCTCGTCATATCCGTAGTAAAGAGTGCATGACAGGATTACGTCTTCAAGATATGCGTTTATCGTATCATATGCAAGCTGCTTTCTGTCATCTAGCTCAGACCTGTTGATCTCTTTCAGCCCTGCAAGCATATCTTTAGCCCATTTAAGGCTCTTATCATTGGATTCCTTAGAGAAGGATCCGAGAGTTCTTTCAACTTTTGAGATATCGATCCCGTAAGAGGAGGGATCTTTTACCATCTGGTGCATCCCGGTGAAATCGTCCTTCAGGAGTTCTGTAAAAAATGATCTGTCAAATTCATCGAATGCTTCAGAAGCTGTCATTTCGGAAACCGGTTTATTTGTGACTGTAGGAGCAGTGCTTGATACAGTTTCTGCTTCCGCGTTTTCCGCGTTTTCCCTGCTCTCTGTTTTTACAGGAGGGGGAGGAAGGGCGTCTGTGCTTTCTTTTTTCCTGCAGGCGGTCATCCCGAATATCAGTATGAACGTAAGCAGGCATGCAATCAATCTTTTCATTTTTCTTTCCTATCGTTAATCAATAATAAAATCAATATGGTCCGGGAGCGCCGGGCAGCCTCTTCATGTCATCTCGGAGCGACACATTCATCCCCAAGACATGCTTTCAGTTCGTCGAGCAGGGGAGCTGTGATATTCACTCCTTTAGTCGGCAGTCTGTATCTCTTTTTCGTTTCTGAGATGAACAGCTGTACTTCCGCACTGCCGGGATATTTTTCAAGGATGCTCCTTATCCGTGAAGCAAGCCCTATATCCTCATTTTCAAATTTGAGGAACAGCTTGGTATACTGCGGTCTGCCGTCGGTAAAATAGGGGAGGATCCTGGAAACGATGATCTCGGGTGATTTTCCTTCCTGGATAGTTACCCGGCCTGTAAGCCTAACGACAGTATCGAGCTGGAGCTTGCCGTCATACTGCTGGAAGACTTTCGGGAAAAAGATTATTCCGATACTGCCCGACATATCCTCTATCGTACCGTTAGCCATCAGCTGTCTTGCTTTTGTCGTACGCTGTTTGAAGGATGTCAGGACTCCTACGATACTTACATCCCTGTCTTCGTAATATGAAGCCTTTTCCTGATCTGATTCAGCAAGAAGTATATCCGCGATAGCATAAGCCCTGCTGCCCAGTAAACCCATATACTGGTCAAGTGGATGGCCTGAAAGATATAGCCCTGTTATCTCCTTCTCGAGCGACAGTTTGATCTTCTTGTCATATTCAGGGATATCCGGAAGGACCATGCGGTCTGTTCTCTCAGCCTCGGGAGTCATATCGAAAAAGCTGATCTGGCCAGACATCTCTCTTTTACGCCTTGCGGCTGCGTTTTTGGAGATAAGGTCGTATCCTGCAGCCATTCTTGAACGGGCTACACCGGTAAAATCGAAACATCCTGAAAGTACGAGAGCTTCAGCAAATCCCTTATTGATCCATTTTCCGCATCGGTTGATGAAATCCTCAAAGTCGGTAAAATCACCGTGTTTGCGTTCTTCTATGACATCGTAGACCGAGTCTCCTACCTGTTTAAGAGCGCTGAGGCCGAATCTTACTGATCCGTTCTCGACAGAGAATTTTGCCTGTGATCTGTTGATGTCGGGAGGGAGTATCTTTATCTTTCTTCTTGTCAGGTAAGCGATATAGGCGAGGAGCTTGTCCGAATTCCCTATAAAGCTGTTCATGAGAGCGGTCATGAACTCTATCTCATAATGACATTTCAGATATGCGGTCTGATATGCCACGACAGCATAAGCGCAGGCATGGGATTTATTGAATGCATACTGGGCGAAGTCCATCATCTGGTCGAATATCTCATTGGCGGTCTTTTCAGGTACGCCCCGTTTCACAGCCCCGTCTACATCCTCCGAACCATACACGAAGATCCTGCGTTCCTGTTCCATGACCGACTGCTTTTTCTTGGCCATAGCCCTTCTTACAAGATCGCTCCTGCCTAAAGAATAGCCCGCCATATCCCTGACTATTTCCATGACCTGTTCCTGATATACCATGCAGCCATAGGTGTCCTTAAGGATCTTTTCAAGTATGGGATGCTGATATACGACGGAAGACGGGTCGTTTTTTCCCGCGATATAATCGGGTATCTTTGCCATCGGGCCGGGTCTGAACAGCGATATGCCGACCATTATGTCGCCAAGGTTTTCAGGTCTGAGCTTGGTCATGAGGGATCTCATCCCTTCGCTTTCAAGCTGGAATACTCCGTCGGTCTCGCCCGACGAGATCATATCGAAAACTTCTCTGTCATCGAACGGCAGATGATCGAGATCCACGTCCGCTCCGGTGTCAGCCTTGATGAGCTCCCTGGCGTCCCTTAAGACAGAAAGGGTCCTGAGCCCCAGAAAATCCATTTTCAGGTATCCCATGCTCTCAAGTATGTTCATGGTATACTGGGCTACTGTACCTCCGTCCTTGTTGTTAACGCAGAGCGGTACATAGTCTGATATTGGTGTCCTTGAAATGACTATGCCGGCAGCATGGGTGGATGACTGCCTCGGCATGCCTTCGACCTGCATTGCTATATCGATCAGTCTTCTGACACTGTCACTTGTCTCATACTCCTGCCTGAGCTTCGGATTGGCATCCAGTGCTTTCGTGAGCGTCATGTTCAGCTCGAACGGGATCATTTTGGCTATCCTGTCAGCTTCTGAAAGCTCTATTCTGAGTGCCCTTGCGACATCTCTTACCGCCTGTTTGGCTTTGAGTGTACCGAAGGTGACTATCTGCGCAACCTTATCGTGACCGTATTTTTCCGTCACATAATCTATGACGAGCTGCCTGTTCTCGTCACAAAAGTCGATATCGATATCGGGCATGGATACTCTTTCGGGATTAAGGAACCTCTCGAAAAGCAGACCCCATTTGATCGGGTCTATGTCCGTTATCCTTAATGCATAGGCTACTATGCTTCCAGCAGCGCTTCCGCGTCCGGGGCCTACCATGATGCCGTTCCTCTTTGCGTAGTTGACAAAATCAGCAACTATCAGGAAATAATCCGTAAATCCCATTTTATTGATGACGCCAAGCTCATACATCATGCGTTCTTCGACTTTTTCGGGATCAGGATATAGTTCCCTGATCCCTTCCCGGGTCAGTTTTTCAAGATAGCCTGTATTGGTATAGGGCTGAGGCACATCAAAATAGGGAAGATGCGAGGAAGAAAAGTCCAGATCCACGCTGCATTTGGCGGCTATCTCGACCGTATTCGATACCGCGTCCGGGGCATATGGGAAAAGCTCCAGCATCTCATCCTCGCTCTTTATGTAGAATTCGTCTGTCCCGAATATGAGCTGACCCTCTTCGACAGTACGGTTCATCTGTATGCATAAAAGGACATTCTGCATCTCCGCGTCATCCTTTTTTACATAGTGGCTGTCGTTCGTGGCCGCAAGCTTTATATCAAGGGAACGGGCAAGTTCCACCAGAAGAGGAAGGACACGCCTCTCGTCCTGAAGCCCGTGATCCATCACTTCTATATAAAAATCGTCACCGAAGCATTTTTTAAGGCGTTTCGCGAGAGAATAGGCTTTTTCTTTCTGACCGTTCAGCAGATATGACGGGATGTCGCCTGAAAGGCACGCCGAAAGACAGATTATGCCCTCGCTGTGCTGTTCAAGAAGATCATAATCTATCCTGGGTTTATAATAGAATCCCTCTGTAAATCCAAGGGAGCATAGCTTGACAAGATTCACATAGCCTGTATTGTTCTTTGCGATGAGAAGAAGATGGGAGTATTCCCTGAATCTTGCGGAACGGTCATGCATATCTCCGGGGGCGACGTACATCTCGCACCCTATGATGGGCTTTATCCCGGCTTTTTTTGCGGCAAGATAGAACTCGGCGACACCGTACATCACACCATGGTCAGTTATCGCTACTGCGTCCTGACCCAGTTCGCCTGCACGGGTGATTATGTCGCCGATCCTTGCGGCGCCGTCAAGAAGACTGTATTCGCTGTGTACATGAAGATGCACAAAACCGGACATTTTCTGGCTCTTTTCTGATGTTTTTACGCTTATTATTATACATTGATTTTAAGGCATGTGAAATATATAATTAAATAAACAAAAATCTCATAGGACCGCTCTTTTTGGGATATTTGAATGATAATCGAGGGAAAACCTTATGAATAAAATGAAAATATACAAGCTGGCGGAAGACCTTGATCTTTCAGTTCTTTTTGTAGGGAACAGGGAGGATGTCCAGCTTTATACGAGTAATGTGCACAGACCCGGGCTTGCGCTGTCCGGATTTTATACCAATTTCTCTTCAAGGAGACTCCAGATACTCGGCAAGGCAGAGATGGCTTACCTTCTTTCGCTTCCAAAGGATGAACTTAAGGATAAGCTCGACGCTTTTTTCAGCCATCCGATACCGTGCGTGATAATCGCCTGGGATCTCAAAGCTCCAGGTGAGCTTTTCGAGGCAGCTAAGAAGTATGATGTCCCTGTCCTTTCAAGCCCCATGACTACAGAGAAGCTTGGCCATGCCGCTACACTGTATCTTGATCAGGCGCTTGCGCCGTGCATAGTGAGACACGGAGGACTGCTTGATGTGTCCGGCGTGGGCATATTCGTCACCGGCGACAGCGGCGTAGGTAAAAGCGAGGCCGCTCTGGAGCTGATACAGCACGGGCACAGGATGGTAGCCGATGATGTGGTGGAGATAAGAAGGATAAACGAGGATACACTGCTCGGTTCATCTCCCGACGTCGTGAAGCATATGATGGAGATAAGGGGACTTGGGCTCATAGACGTGTCGGTCCTTTACGGAATGGGCGCTGTCATGGAGAACAAGACCATAAGGCTCAACATACATCTTGTACTGGGAGAAGAGCAGGGGATAGACAGACTGGGGCTCTCGGAACAGTATATAGACCTGATGGGTGTAAAGATCCCGAAGGTAGTGATACCCGTAAGACCAGGCAGGAATATCGCAAGGATAATCGAAGTGGCAGCCATGAATTTCAGACTTAAGCGCATGGGGCACAATCCTGCCGATCTGCTTGATCAGAAGCTTCTTAATCTGCTTGGATGAGGTCATAAAATGTCTTTTAAACGTTTGCTAGCCTTTATTGTTTGTATTATCCTTACCGCGTCTTTTTTTTCGGGCTGTGCCCTTCTGGAAAACGCGGATGATATCATAGAGATCATAGGATCTGTCAGTGAGGAGAGGGAGTCCGCTTCCGATGTTGTGACCGTACCGCTTCCGGATGACGGGGAAGACGAAGAAAGCCTGCCTGCTGATACATCCGCTCCGGCAAAGGAACCGGGTGCTGATAAAAAGACAGTACCCGTGGAAGAGAAGACCGCTCTAAAAGTAACTGAGGACGGGGAGTACAGCAGCAAGGAAGAGGTCGCCCTTTACATACATCTATACGGGCATCTGCCTTCAAACTATATCACTAAGAAGGAAGCTGAGAAGCTCGGCTGGACAGGCGGTCCTCTTGAGCCATATGCTCACGGAAAGTCTATCGGGGGCAGTTATTTCGGAAATTATGAAGGTATCCTGCCTGAGAAGAAAGGACGCAGCTACAGGGAATGTGATATAGATACGGTCGGGAAGAACGGTCGCGGTTCCAAACGGATAGTTTTTTCGAATGACGGTCTTGTTTATTATACAGAGGACCATTACAGTACATTTGAACTTCTTTACGGAAATGAGGGATGATATGAAAAAAGTAAGGATCACGCATAAGATCGGAAACAGGCACGAGCTTCATGATCATCTCGTAAAGGAGCTTATGCTTCCTGACTATTACGGAAGGAATCTTGACGCTTTAAACGACTGCCTTCAGGATATCCATGACGACATATACTTTGAGATCGAGTCCCCAGACTTTTTTGAGCCTTCACTAAGACAGTATATTAATAGGATGGTACATATGATGAATATGGTCTCAAGGGATAATTGCCATATTGGATTAAGAGTGATACGTCCTTTCAGGGCCGGTATAAGGTCATCCTGCCGGACTTCATGGAGGATAAGGTCCAGAGCCTTAAGAAACTGATTTGAAGCTCTATATGAACTGAAGAAAAAGACTGAAAAACAAAGAAGACCGCGTGACAGCGGTCTTCTTTTACTGTGATCAAATATGTGCAGGCAGATCTGCAATAATGATCATTCCCGGCTCAAAATCATTCAGCGTCGACTATCTCGGAGTCAACAGCATTCTTCTTGATGGATGCTATGCCGTTAAGGCAGCTCTTCACTGCTTTATAGCTCTCTCCGGTAGCGATGATCTGTCCGTTCTTTGCCTTTAAGCGGAAACGGAATTCGCCGGCCTTGTCCTGATAGACTTCGAATTTAGGATTCTTAAGCGTTTCGAATCCTTCTTCCAGCTGGTTCTCGATCTCAGCCTTGGGAGCATTCGTCTGAACACTTGCGATACCTTTTTTGCAGGACTGCAGTGTCGTATATGTTTCCGAAACAGCGATGATCTCTCCGTTTGTAGCCTTCAGATTGAATCTGAATCCTGTAGCGGTCTTCTTAATCACAAACTTACCCATAGATTCCTCCAAAATAATAAGAATAGCTTTGTTTTTATATCACGAGATACTTGTTAAGTTAATAATATATGTTATTTTTTGAAAATTCAATATATTTCAGCTGTTTTGCTCGTTATCCATGCCGGATTTATCCCACATGAGATAGTTTTCCTTGTTCTTAATAGCAGCAAACAGGCTCTTTTTGACATCGGGGTTCAGTTCTCTCAGCCTGTCGATGAGATTTTTGATCTCCTCTCTCTTTGTTTTCTTGTCTGCGGGGCATGGATTCTTCGCTATCGGTATATGATCGTGATTCACTGCTCCGATAATATCTTTTTCCGGAAGATATATGAACGGACGGATTAGTGTAATGTCCATTCTCGACAGATATGTCACAGGCAGGAACGTTCTCAGTTTTCCCTCAAATATTATGGAGAGAAGAAGCGTCTGGATAACGTCATCCGCATGATGCGCAAAAGCAGCCTTGTTGCATGACAGCTCTTTGGCTGCGGTATAGAAAGCGCCTTTTCTCATCCTTGAACAGAGCGAACACGGATTTGACTCTTTCCTGATATCAAATATCACCTGTCCTATCTCGGTCTTTATGATATGTGAAGGGATGTCAAGAGACTCGCAGTACTGGCTGATAAGATCAGTATCAAAATTGCCGAGCCCCAGATCAACAGTCACCGCCTCCAGCTCAAACTGCTTTTTGCTGAACATCCTGTAAAGTTTGAGGGCTTTTAAAAGCAGCATTGAATCTTTTCCGCCTGAGACTCCGACAGCGATCCTGTCGCCGTCATTGATCATGTTGTAATCTTCCGATGCTCTTCTAATACATCCGAGAGTTTTTTTCATCATTATGCCTTTCATTATGATACAGACTGTTTTTCCCCATTATAATCCAAAAAAGGATTACATGTCATATAATTCTTGACAGAGTATCCCGATGAATCGCCGAGTCCGGTGATTCTTGACACCGTTTAAGCTGATGATATAATTAATTCAGCCGGCCGGCAGCTGAACTGCTGTATGAATGCCGGCAATGTTATGCGAAAAGAGGATCGTAGATGAGACGTTTATTCACATCTGAATCCGTTACTGAAGGACATCCCGACAAGCTTTGCGACAGGATATCCGATGCAGTCCTTGATGAGATACTTATACAGGACCCCATGGCCAGGGTGGCATGTGAGACATGTGTCAACACCGGCCTTGTTCTGGTGATGGGGGAGATATCGACCACCGGATATGTAGACATTGAAAAGACAGCTAGGAAAGCAATAGCAGAGACGGGATATGATTCGCAGAAGGCAGGCTTTGATGCATATTCCTGCGGTATAATCACCAGTATCAAGGAACAGAGCGCTGATATAGCGCTGGGTGTCGACCATTCATTTGAATCAAAAGAAGGCTCAGCGGATGAATTCGATCTTGGTGCCGGAGATCAGGGCATGATGTTCGGATTTGCATGCAACGAGACCCCGGAGCTTATGCCTCTTCCTATTTCAATGGCTCATTCGCTGACAAAAAGGCTGGCTTATGTAAGGAAAAACGGGATCCTCGATTTTATACTGCCTGACGGCAAGAGTCAGGTCACAGTCGAATATGAAGATGATACTGCAAAGAGGATCGACACCATAGTGATCTCAGCTCAGCATACGGCTGACGTAAGACTTGAGTCTTTAAGAGAAGCTATCACAGAGGAAGTAATTAAAAAGACTGTCCCTGCCGGTCTGATAGACAGAAACACAAAGATATTCATAAATCCTACCGGAAGATTCGTCATAGGAGGCCCTCAGGGCGACAGCGGACTGACGGGAAGAAAGATAATAGTAGATACATACGGAGGAGCAGCCAGGCACGGAGGAGGGGCTTTTTCAGGGAAAGATCCGACAAAGGTCGACAGGAGCGCTTCCTATGCGGCAAGGCAGGTCGCCAAGACCATAGTCGCGGCAGGGCTTGCGGCAAGATGCGAGGTTCAGATAGCCTATGCTATAGGTGTGTCTACTCCGGTAAGCATCTCTGTTAATACGTTTGGGACAGGTATCATACCTGATGAGGAGATATGTTCCCTGGTCGAGGGAAACTTTGATCTGAGACCGCAGGCTATAATAAAAAGACTGGATCTCAGAAGACCGATATATAAGCAGACATCTTCGTACGGCCATTTCGGAAGGACTGACATAGATCTTCCGTGGGAACATGTGGAGGATTATCTGCCGCTGTTTAAGAGATAGGAGATTGTTGTGACTTCTGTTGAAGGAACAGTTCTGGAGATAATATACAGAAACGAAGAAAACACGTACACAGTCCTCGATATAGATGCTGACGGAAGGCTCCTGACCTGTGTTGGGAATATCCCTCCGATCCAGCCCGGGGAATTTGTACGTTTTTTTGGTTCTTTCACGGTTCACAGAGTATACGGGGAACAGTTTAAGATCAGCTCTATGGAGACAAAGCTCCCGGAGAGCAGGGAAGGGATAAAACTGTTTCTTTCTGGCGGCCTCGTAAAAGGTGTAGGGGAAGTTATAGCTGACAGGATAGTCAATGAATTCGGTACGGATACTTTTGATATTATTGAGAATGACCCCGACAAGCTTGCAGGCATTAAGGGGATAAGCAGAAATCTTGCCGCAAAGATCCATGAGCAGATAATGGAACTGCACGGGGTAAGGTCGATAATAATGGAGCTTCAGGAAATGGGCCTTACGCTGAAGCAGGCGATCTCGTCATACGATGTTTACGGCGAGGCGGCATCATCGATCATTTTATCGAATCCGTACAGGCTCATCGATGATGTGCCGGGCATCAATTTCGTAAGAGCGGACAGTATAGCTGTTTCCATAGGTATCGACAATTATTCGGAACTGAGGCTGTACAACGGCGTCAAATATATGCTGAAGCTCAAGATGGATCAGGGACATACGTGTTATCCTGAAGAAACGCTCATACAGGAAGCTGCTGAACTTCTTGAGAGCGATACCGGCGATATAGAGAAGGCTTTGAGGTCGCTGGTCGGAAACGGGCAGGTGACAGAATCCGTATATAACGGGGTAACGGCAGTATCCGACAGCAGGGCGCACTTTGCCGAGTCAGGCGCTGCATATAAGCTCATGCTGCTTTCACATGCGGCTCCGAAGCAGGATATAGACAGAAGGATCGTTGAATCTGTCATATATGACAGCGGTTATCTTTCCGAGGAACAGGAACTCGCCATACTTAAGGCAGTATCCTCCACTGTGTGTGTTATTACAGGAGGCCCCGGCACGGGAAAGACTACGATCCTCAACGAGCTTATATCGATATTCGAACAGAACGGTATAACTACAGCCTTGGCAGCACCTACGGGAAGAGCTGCAAAGAGGATGGAGAAAGCCAGCGGAAGACAGGCCAAGACGATACACAGGATGCTTGAATACGGTATGCAGGATGATGAGATCGAGGACATGGACGGGATCTTTATGAAAAACGAGGAGAATCCGCTTGACTCTGAGGCAGTTATAATAGATGAGTCATCCATGATAGATATCTTTCTTCTGAATAATCTGCTGTCCGCGATAGAGCCTGGGACAAGAGTCATATTCACAGGTGACGCCGACCAGCTCCCATCCGTAGGCCCCGGCAATGTTTTAAAGGATATCATAAACAGCGGCTGTGTCCCGGTGGCTACACTGACCGAGGTCTTCAGACAGACCGGGAACATAGCAATGAATGCCCATAGGATAAACAGGGGAGAGCAGGCTGAGCTGTTCCCAGCGGGGGACTTTGTTTTCATCCCGGCGTCAGATCAGGAAGAAACCGTAGAACTTGTCATAAGCGAATATAAAAGGGCTGTAGGTGAAGCTGAAAACATAAACGATGTCCAGATAATCTGTCCCGTTAAGAACGGTATTATAGGTGTAAAGAATATCAATCAGGTCATCAGGGACCAGGTCAATCCCAGACTTGTTGAAAAAGACGAGATACAGTACGGTGAGACTGTCTTCCGGGTAGGAGACAAAGTCATGCAGACCGCAAACAACTATAACAAGGAATGGTATCTTAAGGGTCAGAACAGGATAACGAGCATGGGCTCCGGGATCTTTAACGGCGATATCGGCGTCATAGAAGGCATAGATAATGAAGAGAAAGAGATTACTATAGTCTTTGATAATGAAAAGGTCTGTGAGTTTGATATAAACGAGCTTCAGGATATAGAGCATGCGTATGCCGTGACCGTTCATAAAAGCCAGGGCAGTGAATTTGATACCGTTATACTTCCCCTGTATTATTCCGGCAATACTTTTCTCACAAGGAATCTGCTTTACACGGCTGTCACCAGGGCTAAAGAGAGGATCATAATAATCGGAATGAAGCGCAGTATCGATTTCATGATCAGAAACAACAGGATATCAAGAAGATTCACTTCTCTCAAGTATGAGATCTCAGGCTATTCGGGATTTATGGACAATCTGGGTACTAGGACCGAAAGTATAAAAAAAGATATCGGAGACCTTCTTGACGGCCTTGATATCTGAGATAGAAATTTACTAAAAAGAGCCTTCTGTTATACTGCACGCAGTAATGGAAGGCTCTTTTCGGTCGGAGATCAGTTTTTCTTTTCGCTGATATAGTCCTCTAGATCACCTACGGTCTTGATCTTTTTGACATCTCTGTCCGGGATCTCTATTCCGAAGACATCCTCGATCTCTCCTAACAGAGTAACATAATCAAATGAATTCATTTTGAGATCTTTTACGAAACTGGTTTCCCTTGTGACAGATGAGGTGTCCTCATCAAAAAGAGATGAGATGATTTTCTTGATTTCTTCAAACATCAGAATATTTCCTTTCTACGGCCTTTCTTATTATCTTCTTTGTCGAGGTCTTTTCAAATTCTTCTTCAGATATGAAGACCTGAAGTATCTGCTTGTAAGAGGGCAGCATGTCGTTTATCCTTGAGATCTCATTTTCAATGAAAACCTGAAGATCTTCTGTTTTCAGCATGTCTGTCTGATCAGGATCTATATAGACAGTTGCGCATATCTGTTCCTGCGCGCCTGATGAATCGACTGACGCGAAGACGACAGCTTCTTTTACATAGGGCATTTCTGTCAGTATCTTATCTTCAAGCTCTTCAGGATGGACGTTTTTCCCGTTTGACAGGATAATAAGATTCTTTTCCCTGCCGCTTAAGAACAGATATCCGTCTTTGTCAAGGTAGCCTCTGTCACCGGTCCTGAACCAGCCGTCTTCGGTAAATGACTTAAGGTTGCTCTCTTCATCCTTGTAATATCCCAGCATGACGTTCTCGCCTTTGACTTCTATCTCACCGATACCGTCATCATCCTTTGATGATATCCTTACCCTGCAGGCCGGTATCACTGTTCCTACTGAACCGAATTTATCTCTGTGTACATCATAGCTTATATGAGCTGCTACAAGCGGTGAGCACTCCGTGATGCCGTACCCGTTAATAAGATTTATGCCTATGTCATCAAAGAATTCTATAAGATCCTTTCTTAAAGGAGCACCGCCGCATACTATCTGATCGAGATTGTCTCCGAAAACATCAAGGATCTCTTTAAAAAGCTTCTTTCTTATGTCGACCCCGAGCTTTCTTAAGAATCCGCTTAAATGTATTCCTGCTCTGACCTTTTTTTCAAGACCGTTCTTCCTTATCTGGCTGTCTATATTCCTTTTTACGGTCTCAAGAAAAAGAGGGACCATAAGGGAAAAGTCCGGACGGAATCTCTTAAAATTGCGCATGACATGACGAAGGCTGTCATTGAAACATATTGTAAGCCCTGCATACATCCCTCCAAGAATGTGGCAGCAGCATTCATACGTGTGGTTTATCGGAAGTACTGAAAGACTTGTCTCACCCGGATCGATGAAGCACATTTCAGAGTGAACGACCGACATTATATTCTTCTGAGAGAGCATTACCCCTTTGTTGGCACCCGTGGTCCCGGAGGTGAATACTATCTCGCACATTTTGCCGGGATCGACAGAAAGGCCGGTATATGAATCATTACCCTGATTGATAAGGTCATGACCTCTTTGGATGAGTTTTTTTATAGAGAGGCATTCGCTGTCATCGGGAGGATCCATCAGTATCAAATGCGAGAGAGAAGGAGTAAGGTCACGGATCTTTTCAGCCTCCTCCCTGTATGCATATGAGCATATAAGAACATCGGAATCGCTTTTCCTTACAAGTGAAGATATATCTTCAGGAGTGAGTTCCTTATCGATAGGCACTGCAGTTCCGACCCCGTTGACCACAGCAAGGTACGAGATCACCCAGTAATACGAATTCTCACCTAATATGCAGATATGCCTGTCGTTTAGATTAAGCTCCATAAGAGCAGTTCCAAGGCTGTACATATCTTTTTTTATATCATTGAAGCTGAATTCGGCTATGCTGTTGTCCCTGTCGAACTGTCTGTAAGCCGCCTTGTTCTGATAGATCGCTGCTGATCTTTCGACCAGATCTCTCATGGTATCAAGACGTTCGGATTTAAAGTATTTCTTCTTTTTCATATCGCTTTACTGAACAGACACACCTTATAAAATATCAAAAAGATTATATCATGCCGGACAGCTATTTACTACATGAACACCTCTGACACAAAATAAAAAGGCTGCCTGAAGGCAGCCCTGTTATACTGAGCATTTACCACTCTATGTCCACGATCTTGCCGATCCCGCCGCTTCTGGGCAGGAAAGCTGCATTTCCTTCATCTGTATCGATATGCATTGCAAGGGCATATGAAGGGGAAACACGGACGACTATATTCCCGAAAACGAGTTTTCTTCCGTCGCCTTCAACAGCAACATTCACGATATCCTTATCTTTGACTCCGAGCTTCTCGGCATCTTCGGGAGTAGCGTGTATATGAGCTTTTGCAACGATGAGTCCTTCGCTGAGCTCGACCTGGCCTTCAGGTCCTACGAGGGTGCATGACTCGGTGCCTGCAAGATCTCCGGACTCACGTACGAACTGAGCAGCTCTTAAAGAGATGCAGTCTGTTCTTGAAAGCTCTACCTGGCTGGCCTTGCGGACAGGTCCCAGTATAGAGACTCTGGCAAGCTGTCTGTCGCCTTTTACGATCGTAAGCTTTTCCTTGCAGAGGAACTGACCGGGCTGTGACAGCTCTCTGTCAAATGTGAGTTCATAGCCTTTGCCGAACAGTGCCTCGACATGTTCCTGCGTGAGATGGATATGTCTTGCCGAAACTTCTACTTTGAATTCCATTGAATGACCTCCGATAAATATCATGAAGAATTGAGCACAAAGCCCACTAATATATAATAGAATGACGCATGGTTTTAGTCAAGGAATCATTATGATACAGGTAATGATAAATTCCCACTGTATGTCCGAAATTATGACTTTTTCTTTATTTTTGCATTGCGATAATATATTATTAAGTCATCAAAGTAAAAGAGGTGGAATAATGAAAACGGTTAAAGACAGGGAAGTACTCGTTGCTGCTGATTTTGCGGGGGCAAAGCTGAAGGATGCGGTAGTAGAGCATCTGATCAAAAAGGGCTGGCATGTGACTGATGTAGGTGTACAGCAGGGCGAAGAAAATCCCGAGATGTTCCACAGGATAGGTCTGAGGGTCGGTTCGATGATCGCGGAGAGAGAATTCGAAAGAGCGCTCATTTTCTGCGGCACAGGAATGGGGATACATATTGCGGCCAGCAAGTGCCCGCATGTACATGCAGCGGTCGTAGAAAGCCCTCATGCGGCATTGAGAGCCATTACCGGGAATAATGTGAATGTTCTGGCTATGGGAGGGTTCTATGTATCTGAGGCTATGGGTATAGAGATGGCTGACGCATTTCTTGAGCATAATCTCGGAGACGGTTATGAGGACTGGCATAATTTCTATGAGTTCCATAAGCTTGCATATGATGAGCTGGAAGCATTTGATTATGAAGAGTATAAGAAGAACGGATTCAAAGTAAAGAAGCTGGGTGAAGTCGATCTTCCTCCCAGAGATGAATAAAAGCGCCTAGTACGAAAAAGGCACTTTCGATTTTGAAAGTGCCTTTTTTGATTTGGTTTATGATGCTTTTCAGACGACTTTTACGCCGAAGACTGCGTCATATCCGTTTATATCCCAGTCTTTCTCGTATGCGCCATCGAAGCCTTCGCCGACAGACATGCTGTCCGCAAGCGTTTCTTTCTTTACAGTCGAGGCGTACTTTTCCGCGATCTCTTCAACATAGCTGTTGCCCCTTATGTAAAGAGCGATGTGGTCTGTAACATTGAACCCGGCTTCCTTTCTCATCGTCTGGATCTTGCTTATGGTCTCTCTGACGATACCTTCCTCGATAAGTTCGGGCGTGAGTTTGGTGTCGATGATCACAGCGGTGTCGCCTTCAGACTGGACTGCGAAGCCCGGTTTCTTGATGGGTTCCACGAGTATGTCAGAAGAAGAGAGCTCAACTGCAGTTCCGTTTGCTTCGAAACTGTACAGACCGCCGTTTTCGGTAGCTTTCACGATCTCGGTTCCGTTTGCCGTGGCAAGATGGTTCCTTATAGCACCGAGAAGCTTGCCGTACTTAGGACCAAGAGTCCTGAGCTGGGGCTTTACGTTATA
>JAEEGL012404830.1_pt1 | contig 20258 bp, 17 predicted proteins | sample 9134231 | NCBI WGS metagenome assembly JAEEGL01 (sample SAMN16246548, study PRJNA631951) | gut metagenome | biome: gut microbiome; feature: rumen; material: fiber-attached | host: Bos | place: Iran: Karaj | collected 2018-10 | reverse complement strand
TCTTTAAGTCTGCTTCCACGTCCGCCAGCCAGAATCATAGCTAACATTTCATTCTGAGCCATACAATGGTCCCCCTATATATGATGTTTGTAGAAATACCTCACTTTCTATGATATAATGTGCACGAACTTTTATCAAGCACGAAAGGAGTACTAAAATAGTGCTTTCTGTAATAATACCCGCTTACAACGAGGAGCAGATGATCCCAAAGACGGTATCCGTTATTGACGGTATTTTGAAGGATGCAGCCATAGATCATGAGCTTCTTTTTATAAATGACGGATCCAAAGACAATACCTGGCCGGAAATAGAGGAAGCAGCCAAGGGAAATCCCAATGTCAGAGGCGTCTGCTTTTCAAGGAATTTTGGAAAAGAGTCTGCGATATTTGCCGGGATTGCTGAGGCAAAGGGAGACTGCTGCGTCGTCATAGACTGTGACCTTCAGCACCCGCCGGAAAAGATCGTCGAGATGTACAGACTCTGGGAACAGGGCTACGAGATAGTGGAGGGAGTAAAGACCAGCAGGGGAAAAGAGAGCGGCTTCCACAAGTTCGCGGCAAAGAGTTTTTACGACATCATGTCCAACGCAGTGGGCTTTGACATGTCGAGAGCTTCCGACTTCAAGCTCCTGGACAGGAAGGCCATGAACGTTCTTCTAAATATGAATGAAAAGAATGCGTTCTTCAGGGCGCTGTCTTCCTGGATCGGCTTTAAGTCCACCGAGGTTGAGTACGACGTAAGGGAGAGGGAAGCAGGCACTTCCAAGTGGAGCACCAAGGCTCTTATCAAATATGCCCTCACCAACATTACGTCATTTACATCTGCGCCTATGCAGCTTGTTACTTTGCTTGGAATCATAGTTTTTATCGTTGGTCTTGGAACCAGTATCGAGGCTCTGGTGAGATTCGTTCAGGGCACTGCCCAGGCCGGATTTACCACGGTCATTATTCTCCAGTGCTTTACGGGATCGTTTATTATGTTTGGACTGGGGATTATAGGCTTCTACATCTCTAAGATTTATGACGAGGTTAAGGGAAGACCTAAATATATCATCGATAAGACGGTCTGATGACTGACCGTCATCATCGGAATTTTACAAAAAAGTAATTTAATAATCGTTTTTAATGAGGTACAATATAAGTAAGTGGGAGTTTGTCTTTCCAGCATGTGAAAGGAGAATTTTATGCTTGCTACGTTGATACCTCTTTTTGATGACAAAATGTCTGTTTGCGCATATTCTGTTTTTGCCCGGAAGGAAAATCTCTTTTTAAATCCGGCTCTTATGGCAGGTGCCAGATTTGATGGCGCCGGTACGGTTCATGAGCTTGAGGTTGTAAGCAACATGGGCGTTGCAACCCTCTCCGGTGGAAAAGAAGTGTTTGTTCCGGTAAACCAGTTCTCAATATTTGCTGAGATATCTCTCCAGTGCACAGTTCCGGCTGACAAGGTGGTTCTTCTTATGGACAACACTATCCAGCCTACAGATGAGTTCGTGAAGAGAGTAAGGGAACTGAAGGAACAGGGCTATAAGATGGCTATCAGAAAGCTGCCCATCAGCAGCTTTGAACCCTACAAGCACATTCTGGAAAAGTGCGATTATATTCTTTTGGATCATGTCAAGATCGATATTTCCAAAGCTAAGATATATTTCAAAAAACAGTATCCGAACATCAAGCTCTGCGCTGTAAATGTGGATACAAAGGAAGACTATGACAATCTGGTAAGTCAGGGTGGCTACGACCTCTATGAGGGTAGCTTCTTCAGAATGCCGGTGACGAAATCCGAGACAGAGGTCAGCCCTCTGAAGGTCAACTACATCGAACTTCTCAACGTAGTCAATGCACCCGACTACGATCTGACGGATGCAGCTGATGTCATCGGAAAGGACCCGGCTCTTGTGATATCTCTTTTGGAGATAGTAAACAGGATGGCTCTCAATTCAGAGATCACATCCATCCGCCACGCAGCCGCAATGCTTGGACAGAAGGAACTTAAGAGATGGATCAACACAGCTGTGACAAAAGAGCTGTGTGCAGATAAGCCCACCGAGATCATAAGGCTCGTTATGATAAGGGCAAAATTCGCAGAGAATATAGCAAAGGAATTCGACCTTGCAATGCAGGCTCCGGAGCTGTTCATCATGGGACTGTTCTCTGCTCTTGATATCATGCTCGGAAAGACTATGGAAGAAGCGCTGCAGATGGTTCAGGTATCCAAGAACGTCAGGGAAGCTCTTCTTGAGAATAAGGGAGAATTTGCAAAGGTACTGGAGTTTATGAGACGCTACGAGGATGCCGACTGGACTGAGGTTTCAAGACTCCTTGTCATCGACAACATGGATATGGATAACATCTACAATGCATATCTTGGCGCTCTGAGATGGTATCGCGACCTTATTCCCGCATAACCATAAGTTACAGGCCATGAGGTTTTTTTATGAATGTTGCAGAAGGTATAGGAAGTGTTATTACCTTTAATCTTGCTGCAGTGATAATTGGACTGACCTGTCTTTTTTACACGCTTGTCACCCGCAGGAAGAAGAGATTAAAGAACAAATTATTTATTGCAACTCTCATAATTGTCATTATCAACGCATTTACGGTAATTGGCGGAGAGATGATACATAACAGTGAACTTGCTTTCGGAAGTAAGTTCATTGGTATTAATGTGCTCCAGTTTATCTATTATTTTACCCATTATGCCATTGCGCCTTTCTTTGCGCTGTATATTATTCTTGTCTGCAATGTGTCTTACCGCTTCCCGGATAGGGCACGTTTCTTTATCGTCCTGCCTTTCTATCTGCTGGAAATGCTGGTTCTTTTAAACCCATTGACTCACTTTGTATACAGCTACGACCAGGAGCTGGTGCTTCATCGAAGGGCCGGCGTTGCCATCGCATACATTGAGGCGGGCTTTTACATTCTGTTTGCACTGGTAGCTCTTTTCCTGTACTGGAATACACTTAACGGTCTGAAGAAGATAGCGCTTGTCTACTTCTTCGTCATTGTCATTGTTGGAACGATAGTTCAGATGATGTTCATAGATGTTAAGTGTGAGCTGATGTGCGAGGCTATCGGTCTCATGGGCATCATGATCGTTTTGGAGAACGATGACGACAGGCTTGACCTGCCGACGGGAGCCTGCAACCGAAACGCCTTCTCTAAGGACGTTTCCAGCTACCTTAAGTACGGCAGACATTTCTGCATAATCTGCGTAAGACTCACCAACGCCGACGTTTTCAGGAAGATATCGGGATATGAGCCCTTTGAAAAGATGCTTTCCGAGATGGTCGGATTTTTCTGCGAGCAGTGGAACAGGATTGATGTATACAGATCGTCGGCTGACAGCTTTATGATACTGTGTCCCGATGTGGATTACGATTATGCCAAAATGACGGCGGGAAACATCTACGAAAGGTTTTCAGATGGATGGTCTTTAGGCGACAATAAGGTATTTCTTAAGGCGAATGTGCTTCTTGCGGAATGTCCGCAGCAGTTCTCATCACTTGATCAGCTGTTCCTTCTGTCCGACTCTGTTGTGGACGAGGTGGAAGACAGAGTTATGTGTCATAACGACCTGGACTTCCTGCTCAGAAGAGGAGAGGTTGAGAAAGCGGTTAAAAGAGGTATCGCAGACTCCAGCTTTATGGTCTGCTATGAGCCCATATACACCAAGGAAGACAGAACAATCTGCGCCGCAATGGCAACATTGCGCTTTAACGACAGAGTGCTGGGCGAGATCGATCCTTCAGAGTTCATGCCCATCGCTGAGCAGACCGGTATGATCGAGGAACTGGGGTGGTTTACCATGGACGAAGCCCTGTATTTCCTGGGCGGCGGTATCGTGGAGGAAATGGGACTTGAGTTTATCGAGATAGCTCTTTCTTCAGTGCAGCTCATCAAGGCGGACTTCATTTCAAAGATCAGAAGCCTGCTTTCAAAGCACGGAGTAAGACCTTCACAGATTGTCTTTGATATAAGCGAGTCTGACGCAGCTTCCGATCAGGAGGTCCTCGTGAGCGTAATGAAGGAGCTGGACGGCGACGGCATCAGATTCTTCATGGACGAGTACGGCACGGGCTTCTTTAACATGCAGTCCGCCTCCTCTATGATATTTGAGGGCGTCAAGATGGACACCAATCTCCTTGGCAGAGTGGGAGAGCAGTCCCAGAGCAGGATCATCCTTGAGAACAGGCTCAAGATGATGAACCAGATGGGAAAGAGAGTCTACCTGGATCACGTTGATAACCAGGATCTGTTTGATATTGCAACGCCAATCAGGGCAGATTACATAAAGGGACTCTACTTCTCCGAGGCGGTAAGCAAGAACGAGTTCATCGCTATTCTGAGGGCAACCGAGATCGCCAGGATGGAGGAGAGAAGGGCGAAGGCCGCCAATGACGCCAAGAGTAACTTCCTGGCCAACATGTCCCATGAAATCAGAACCCCTATCAATGCGGTTCTTGGAATGAACGAAGTCATCCTCAGAGAGTGCAAGGATGAAAAGATACTTGAGTATGCCCAGAACATTGAAGGCGCGGGCAGAACTCTTTTGTCACTGATAAATGATATCCTGGATTTCTCCAAAATCGAGTCCGGCAGCATGGAGATCAACGAGGCAGAGTACGACCTCAGTTCTGTCCTCAACGACGTATTCAATATGGTTCACTTAAGGGCTGAGTCGAAGGCACTCAAGCTCATTATGGACGTCGACGACAAACTGCCCACCATTCTCTATGGCGATGAGATGCGCATAAGGCAGATCATGGTGAACATCGTCAACAACGCCATCAAGTACACCCAGAAGGGCTCGGTTACCCTGAAGATTGCAGGAACAATGCAGTTTGAAGACGTGATAACTCTTCAGATCGACGTGATCGACACCGGAATCGGAATCAAGAAAGACGACATCTATAAGCTCTTTGACAAGTTCAAGAGACTTGATATAGACAAGAACAAGACTGTTGAAGGAAGCGGTCTGGGCCTTGCAATCACCAACTCGCTCCTGGAACTCATGGGCGGAAGCATAACCGTTGAAAGTGAGTACGGCAAGGGCTCGACCTTTACAGCAATCCTTCCTCAGAAGATCGTAAACGACAAGCCGATCGGCGACTTCAAGAGCAGGCTCTCAGAGAGTCTCAAGGACAGAAAGAAGTACAAGCAGAAATTCACGGCACCGCAGGCTCTGATCCTGGTGGTGGACGACACCCCGATGAACCACGTGGTCATAAGAGAGCTTTTAAAGCCCACAGAGATCAAGGTGGAGTGCGCAAGAAGCGGAGCCGAGTGTCTTGAGAAACAGCATGAAAAGAAATATGACCTCATCTTCCTGGATTACCGAATGCCCGGTCTTGACGGCATAGAGACCCTGGAGGAGATGAAGAAGGATACGGAGAGTCCCAACAAGAAGACACCTGTCATAGTACTTACTGCCAACGCAATTTCCGGAGCCAGGGAGAACTTCCTGCGTGAAGGCTTTGATGACTACTTAAGTAAGCCCATTGAGAGCGAACACCTTGAGAAGACCCTCATCCAGTACCTTCCTAAGAACAAAGTAATCCTCTCGAGAGCAGATGTTCCGGAAGTCAAGGAAAAGAAAACCACCAGTTCAGAGGACTATCCTGTATGGCTTCAGGATCTCGACAGGATAGACATCGGCGAGGGTCTTAAGAACTGTGGAAGCGTGGACAGCTATGTCAGCATCATGAAAGTATTCTATGAATCCGTACCAATGACTGAGAACAATCTCACAACAGCTTATGAGGAAAAGAACTTTAAGGATTACACCAGCTACGTACACTCGCTAAAGAGCACCAGCAGGACCATTGGTGCACAAGAGCTCTCAAAGCTGGCAGAGAAACTGGAGGAAGCCGGAAATGCCGGCGACATCGCAACTATCGATGAGTACCATGACGAGCTGATGAATCTGTACTCGATAGTTACTTACAGTCTCTCCAAAGTGCCTGAAATCGTTGGTGAAGCAGAGAAGGAAGAGGATGAAAAGCCTAAGGAAGCGATAACTCCTTCTCAGATGAAGGATGCATATCAGACCATAATAGAGGTCAGCAAGACTCTCGACTATGACACCCTCACCTTTATTCTTGACTCGCTCAAGAAGTACAGCCTTAAGGACGAGGATGCAAAGATCATGAGAAGAATAGGAGAAATGGCCTACAAGCTCCAGTGGGACGAGATTGGAAATCTAGCGGGCGAGGGCCTTAAGGGGGTGGAGTAATAAATGATATTTAACAAGAAGATCGTATTGGTGAGAAATGAAGAGACATTTCTTGTAAACGCCATCAAGAATACGCTGGAAGGGGCGAAATTTGTGGTTCAGGATTCAACTTATTCCGTCGCTGAACTTTCCAAGTGTGTGGATGATGCTACGCTGATCCTGTTGTACACCGACCAGGATTTTGAGGAGCATCGGGATGCAATAGTATATTTCAAGGACCTGTGCGAAGAAGAGAATGTCATCCTGATGGTCATTGGCGACAAGGATGCCTTTGATCTGGTTTACAAGTATGTGCCCAAGGAAGATGTTGCCTTTGAGATCTCAAGGCCCCTTGACATGTCGGACCTTCTTCAGAAGGTGATGATTGCAACTGATGATGAGTACGAGCATCAGAGGAGAAAGTGCATACTGGTGGTGGACGATGACCTGACTTATCTTCAGATGGTGAGGGAGTGGCTCAAGGATACATACAGGGTTGGCATGGCTAACTCCGGAACCCAGGCTGTTGCGTGGCTTGCCAAGAACAAGGCGGATCTGATTCTTCTGGACTATGACATGCCGGTTCTGGATGGACCCAAGGTACTTGAAATGCTAAAAAGTGAGTCCTTCTCGAGTTCAACGCCTGTTATGTTCCTGACAGGAAAGAACGACAGAAAGAGCGTAACTGATGTCATCTCGCTTAAGCCTGCTGATTACCTTTTGAAGAGCATTACAAAGGACAAGCTCCTTGCAACATTAAATAACTTCTTCAGACAAAGGAAGATTCAATGAACGGTACCAGTTCCATTGGCGGTCTGTCTTTCAGGATCGCCGCTTCACTTATATGCATAACCTGTATATTTTATATGGCTGTGATGCGGGGCCAGAGCAAAAAACGTCTTCGCAGCCGGCTTTTTGTTGCCATGATGGGAATAATCCTGATCGACAGCTGTACCGGTTTTGTGTCGACCATGGCGATTAATTCGAATATGCCATATCTTGCCAGATTGATCATTTCCTACCTCTGCAAGATGGTTTATTACACGACGCACATTGCGCTGATCCCGGTGTTCTGCCTTTATATCATAGTTGTGTGCGACGTGCTTCATAAGTTCGGGAAGGTTAAGCTGTTTATTTTCTTTGTACCCTTTTTGATACTGGAGCTGGTGACATTAACGAATCCTTTTACGAGTTATATCTTTTCTGTTGATGAAGAGCTTCTTTACAGAAGGGGACCGGGCCTTTATGTGGCGTATGTTGTATGCTTTATCTATGTAATCTTTTGCATCTACCTTCTTGCACGCTTTTGGAAGAGCATGAACAACATTCAGAAGTTTGCGATGTTTTATTTTCTGATGCTGTCTACGATTGGCGTTGTTGTCCAGATGATATTCCCCAATATCGTATGCGAGCTTATGGCTGAGGCGCTTGGTCTTATGGGAGTCATGATCCTGATCGAGAGGGACGAGTACAGGGTGGATTACAAGACCCATGCCAACAACAGGGCTGCACTTGTTCACGACCTTGGCGTGTACTTTGCCGTTGGAAGGGAATTCTATGTAATCTGCGTGAGGGTTATAAATGATGAACTGTACAGGAGAGTCGTAGGTTATGAGGGATACGATGAACTTATGACTGAGATTGCTGACTTTCTGATGAATATAGATTATAACTATGACGCCTACAGAACTGTGGGTGGAAACTTCTTCCTTGTGTGTCCTGATGCTGCTGACGAGAGAATAAACTTTATCCTGGAGCTGATCCAGGAGAGGTTCACAAAGAGCTTTGCAGCAGGCGGAGGCTTGAACAATGTACTGGCAAGGATCCTCTGCGCCAAGTGTCCTGAGGAGCTGTCCGATCCCGGAGATATACTGCTGCTTGCAGAGACCGAGATTTCAGAAAACAATAAAGTGGTGTTCAAGGGTAAAGATCTGGGATTCCTGCTTAGAAAGATCGACATAGAAAAGATCATCGTAAGAGGCATGGCGGAAGAGAACTTCGTTGTTAAGTACCAGCCTGTCTACGATAAGTATTCATATTCGATACATTCGGCCGAGGCTTTCCTGACATTGAAAGACAAGGAACTTGGCGAGATTGATTTTAACGAGTTCATGACCGTGGCTGAGGAGACCGGTTTCGCGCCTGAACTTGAGTACAGGATGATAGAGTCTGTATGTAAATTCATCAGGGATGGAATTGCCCACAGCGAGCTGGGAATATCCACTCTGGTAATACACATCATGTCAGTGCAGGTAATTACCCAGGAACTTGTTACCCACGTAAAGAATTGCATTCAGAAATATGTCATTGATCCTTCACTTCTCGTGTTTGACATAAGCGACACCATAGTTATGCAGGCACAGGATGTTATGAATTACATCCTCGACGAGTTCAAATCGATGGGTATAAGGTTCGTTCTGGTTAATTACAACGCAGGCGTTCTGGGACTTGGAAGTGATATTCTGGACAAGTTTGACGGCGTTGCAATCAACCTGAACAGACTGCATCAGGCTGACGAAGCCGACCAGGCGGACATCATCTTAAAGAACAGGACAGCCATGATAAACCAGCTTGGAAAGATGGTCATCCTGTCCGGTATTGATACCAGGGAGATCTATGAAGAGGCTTCCAAGGCCATGGGCGATCTGATCGTTGGCGATTACCTCTGCGGAGTTATATCCAAGAATGAGCTTCAGACGAAATTCTGGAATCTGGAGACTCTGGATCTGGATGATTGAGTGGAAGATGCATTCCTGATAAATTCCCTCCGGTTGAAGAAATTTCTTTTGCCGGAGGGTATTTTTATGCAAAAAATAGTATAATACTAAAAATGATTATAGTTGGATTGGAGAAGGGTATGAAACAGACATCACTAGAAGAGGTTAAGAGGATAGCCGGGAACGGAGAGTACAGGCTTATTCCCGTCATCAGACAGATACTGTCGGACGTGGCGACGCCGGTGCAGGTCATGAGGAAACTGCAGATGGTCAGCGACCACTGTTTTCTTCTGGAGAGCGTGGAGGATTCGAGGCAGTGGGGAAGGTATTCGTTCCTTGGATATAATCCCACCATGCAGATTTCCAGTAAGGGCAGGGAAATGACAGTGACTGATGAAGAGGGGAAGGTCAGCACGTTTGAGACAGAGAATCCGGGGGATTATATCAGGGAGCTGGTGGAGAAGCATAAGTCTCCGAAGCTTGCGGATGCGCCTACTTTTACAGGGGGACTGGTAGGGTATTTTTCGTATGACTACATGCAGTATGCTGAGCCGTCGCTGCATTTTAATGCAAAAAATGAATATGATTTCAGCGATATGGATCTGATGCTGTTTGAGAATCTGATATGCTTTGACAATTTAAGGCAGAAGATACTGCTTATTTCTAATCTGCGGGTGCCGGGAGCAGAGGAAGGTTTTGAGACGCTGCTTGGGAGAGCCTATGAGGATGCTGTGGCAAGGCTTGACGAGATGGAGAAGCTGATTCTCTTTGGAGAGATGAAGGAGATTCAGAAGGGGAAGCTTCTTGGGGAGATCCAGCCTGTCTTTTCCAAGGAGGAATTCTGCGAGAAGGTTGAGAAGGTTAAGCACCACATCTTTGAGGGCGATATCTTCCAGCTGGTATTATCGAATCCCATGGAAGCGGACTTTGAGGGAAGTCTGTTTGATACATACAGGATACTGAGGACAACGAATCCTTCACCGTATATGTTCTATTTCTCCGGGGATACGGAAATTGCAGGTGCTTCTCCCGAGACGCTTGTGAAGGTTGAGAACGGTGAGATCAGGACATTTCCGCTGGCAGGAACGAGGCCGAGAGGTGCAACGCTTGAGGAAGATCTGGCGCTGGAAAAGGAGCTTTTGGCAGACGAGAAGGAAAAAGCCGAGCACAACATGCTTGTGGACCTTGGAAGGAATGATCTTGGAAAGCTTTGCGAGTTTGGAACGGTTGAAGTTGAGAAGTACATGTCCATCGAGAGGTATTCCCATGTAATGCACATCGGATCATCGGTTAAGGGCAGGCTCAGGGCTGACAGGAGCGCCATCGATGCCATCGACGCCGTGTTACCTGCAGGAACTCTCTCCGGTGCACCTAAGATCAGGGCTTGCGAACTAATCGACGAGCTTGAGGGAATCAAGAGAGGAATCTACGGCGGCGCTATCGGATATGTAGATTTCACCGGAAATCTGGATACATGTATCGCGATACGCCTTGCTTATAAGAAGAACGGCAAAGTCTTTGTCAGGAGCGGAGCAGGTCTTGTGGCCGATTCCGTGCCGGAGAACGAGTTTATCGAGTCCGTCAACAAGGCGAAGGCAGTAGTGAATGCAATTAAGGAGGCCTGCGATGATACTGATAATAGATAATTACGACAGCTTTACCTATAACCTCTATCAGCTGATAGGCTCCATTGAACCGGATATGAAGGTTGTGAGAAATGACGCTGTGACAATAGACGACATAAGAGAAATGAATCCGTCTGCGATAGTTCTTTCGCCAGGTCCCGGGAAACCCTCGGATGCAGGAATCTGTGAAGACGTGGTCAGGGAACTTGGAGCCACTATTCCTATCCTCGGCGTGTGCCTTGGACATCAGGCTATTTGCGAGGCCTACGGCGGAACTGTTTCACATGCAAAGAAACTGATGCATGGCAAGCAGTCGATTGCCAAGGTGGATAATTCATCAGCTCTTTTCTATGGCCTTTCTGAGACTGCCAAGGTTGCGAGGTATCATTCACTGGCGCTGAAGGAGGAGACGCTGCCCGAATGCCTTAAGGTCATTGCTACCGCTGATGACGGCGAGATCATGGCAGTGCAGCATGTGGAGTATCCCGTGTTTGGACTGCAGTTCCATCCCGAGTCGATCATGACGCCTGATGGGTATGCTATGCTGTTGAATTTTATTAAGTACAGGTGATGGGGTATAATAAAGAGAATTCTTTTTTTGTTTCAGCGGAATTTTAGGAAACATGGAAGTCGGGGGTTGCAGGGCTGGCGTGTATCTGCCAGTGTTACGCTTCGTGACGAGAGGCGCTGACTCAGCCCTGTCATTATTTAAAAAACGTGAAAATTGACTAAGACACTGAAAACTCTCTGATTTAGTCAAATTTTCTTCGTACGAAAATCAGAAAAATTGACTAAATGTCTTGAAAAATGGCGATTTAGTCAAATCTCTCCTTTTGGAGCTCGAGAAATACGGAGAAATTATTGACTAAAACACATGAAAAAATCCTCCTTAGTCAATTTTTCAGAAAAACATAGAAAACTGCCTATGGCCAGAGGAAATAATAAGTTCTGATTAAGGCTATACTCCCAGCCAGACATTCCAACAACTTCCGGTTTATCGACTTGTCCGCCAGATAAAAGAGCCCGGGCACCATGGATCATGAGCCACTGCCCCGTTCCCGTGGCTCAAAAAATATATAAGTACAGGTATTTATAATGAGTTATGTATATGAAACCCATCTTCATACAATAGAGGCAAGTGCCTGCTCGGTGACGCCCGGGGAGGACTATGTTGAATATATGAAGGCCTTTGGATATGCAGGGATAATAGTTACGGATCATTTCTTTACAGGAAACAGCTGCGTGCCGCGGGACCTGCCCTGGAACGAGCGGGTAGCCCGGTATGTCAGCGGGTATAAGCATGCTCTGGAAAAGGCCGGTGATGACTTCACTGTTCTTTTTGGGATTGAGTTTAATTTCGAGGGAGATGAGTTCCTGCTTTATGGCGTGGATGAGAAGTGGCTTCTCGAGACTCCTGAGATCATGGACATGAGCCGGCAGGAGCTTTACCGCGCAGTTCACGACGCCGGCGGGATAATGCTCCAGGCTCACCCTTACAGGGACAGGAGTTATCTTTCTGAGATACATATAACTCCGGGTTGCAGCGATGGCGTTGAAGTATACAACGCCGCAAACCCCGACTGGCAGAATGCCCAGGCGTACATGTACGCCGAGGAGCGGGGTCTTAGGATGTGCGGAGGTTCCGACATTCACAGCAGAAAGCAGCGCAACATGGGTGGTATGAGGTTTGAGAGACCTATAGAGACAATTGAGGATTTCGCCGCAGCCTTCATGGCCGGAGAGGGGACTCCCGTGTACAAGATGGATGTCCACAGCGTTGACGGAGAGTTTCTGGAGGTTTCCACAAATCCTGATCTGACATTCACCAATATAGAGCCCATGCTGCAGGTGTTCTGGCATTGATGGAGATGTCTGCCGGACAGGTTAATATTTTAAAAAAGAAAAGTGACTTTATGAGTGTGATATGTACCATATATTCAAAAAAATAAAAAAGGCACCCAAATTCCGGATTAGATAAAGCAAAACTGAGGTGAATGAAATATGAATATAGTAGTATATTGTGGTTCGAGCAGCGGAATAGGTACGAAGTATCTGGAGGCTGCCAGCACTTTGGGGAAATGGATCGGAGAAAGCGGGAACACCCTTGTATATGGCGGGGCCAGCAAAGGTCTGATGGGAGCAGTGAGCAATGCAACCCTGGAAGCCGGCGGAAAGGTGATCGGAGTACTTCCGGATGTGCCGCTGATCCAGTCAAGAAGGCACCAGGGACTTACTGAGTACATAGACACACCGTCCATGGCTGAGAGAAAAGCCAGGATGATTGAACTGGCAGATGCTTTCGTGGCCCTTCCCGGCGGAATAGGAACGCTTGATGAGCTGACGGATGTCATGTCACTTTCAAGCCTTGATATCACAACATGCCCGATTGTCCTCTATGACACTGACGGATACTATCAGCCATTCAAGGCGGTTTTGAGAAACATCATTGAGAATGGTTTTGGAAGAGAAGAGTATTTTTCCAGAATGCTGTTTTCGGATGATATTGAAGAAATCGCAGAGTTTGTACAGAAATAGTACTTACTCTGACAGGCCATATAATGCAAGGATCTCAGCGTCAATAGCATCCTGAAGCGCCAGCGATTTATCGCTGGCTTTTTCTGTGAGAATAGCATCTACCATAGCTACAATCCTGGCCTGCGTCTTAGCATTTGCAAACGGAATCGGGATCTGCTCCAGGTGCGAGCGCAGGATCTTCACGGAATTGAATCTCTTCTTGTAGTAGAAGCGGGCAATGCCGGAGTTCAGCACTGCGCAGATATACTTGATATCAAGCCCCGGAATCCGGGGAATCAGGATATTGCAGCTGTTGAGCGACAGAGTGCCGCCGTTGTCATAGGAAAAGACAAGGTCGCCGCCAATAAATTTGTAAAAGAGCTTTTCCTCAGCCCTGTAGAAACGAGCATCAGCGACCTGCTGGAAGATCTCGGGTCTGAAAACTACATAGTTATCCGAAGGAACAAAGTAGTACCTGCGAAGGTCGGAGCCCTTGATGATAACTTCATTGTCAGCGGTCTTCTCGTGAGAAATAAATCTCTTGTTGTCGCCGGTAACGATGCCCAGAGCGAAATCGGCATTACCTTCAAGAGTCACTTTGCCCGGCAGGTTATCAGCTTTCTCAATAATCGAATAGTCCTCATCCGTCATGAAAAAGTCAAAAGCAGCAGGAGATACACTGCGGCTTTTTTTGATAGTGTATTCAGAGTCCCTGTCACGAACTTTAAGGCCTGCGGTATCAAAAGCAGCGTCAGTGCGGCGAAGCTGCAGAATGATGCTGGGACACTGAACGTTATCAAACACATCTCCAAGAAACTCCACATATTCAAGGCAGCCCAAAGACATCAACACCTTCCTGATGTTGGTGTGTGTCCTGACATTCAGTATTGCTTCCGGCAGGACAAAAGAAAGAACTCCATCATCCGCCAGACAGCTCAGCGCCTTTTCAGTGAACAGGTCATAGGATTCAATGTTATTAACGCTGGTCGCAGTATAAGTCTGTCTCAGAAATTCAATCTCGCTATCAGTAAAGCGGCTTCCCCACGGAGGATTGCCGATGATAAAGTCGAATCTGTCGCTAATTTCAGCAGCCAGAAAATCACGCTCTACGATATGACTGCAGACAATGTCTCTGTCAGTCACTCCGAACTTCAGGCAGTAGTTGATCCGCGCAAGCTTCACGCTCATTGGATCAATGTCCCCGCCGTAAACCTGCAGGTAAGAAGCATCTTCCGGAAGCTGCAGAAGGAAATTTCCTGTACCACAACAAGGGTCCAGGATGGTCTTACCCTTAGGGGCGTGTATGGAAAAGAGATTGTCGCATAGCTTCTTCACTACCTGAGTTGGAGTGTAGTAGGCACCTTCGGCTTTCCGCTTTCCCAGGTTCTTCAAGGAAATATAAATAAGACCAAGCGTATCCTCACCTTCAATGTACGTGTATTTTATGGAAAAGAGCTCCGGGTGAAGCTTTTCTACTTCTGAAGCAATTTCGAAATTTCTCTCAATCGCGCGTAAGAGAAAACAGTACGTATTATGGTCATCTAAATTTGATTTTGGAATCTTACTAAAGTCGTTCTGTACCATGTCTGCAGCATGAGCATGATCCGCGTAAGAAGCATCAGATTGTACTGAACAGGATGAATCAAACCTCTGCGCCAGCAGCTGTCTGGCGCATTCAAACAAAAGCGCAGACAAAAGGCTGTCTGTCACTTCCATTTTTTCTTCGCTTATGATATTAAGAAGCTTCTGAACTTTAGGGAGATTTGGAGATGAATCGGGAACGTATGACGAATACATGCTGCTGCCCGAGATGTAGGACTTGTTGCGGCGGCTCTTGAGAGAAGCGTTCTTTCCACTCTCAAGGTCACGCCTTAGAGCTTCCACATAAGAGGAATCAAAAAAAGGGGATGAGCCATCAAAGCCGGATGGAACCAGCTTTCCAAGCTTCATCCAGTTGCGGCCTGTGGCCACGGATATGGACAGCTCCTTACATAGAGCTGAAAGCGGCAATTGATTCGTTTCCATGGGAATCCTCTTCGGCGGATATTTTCACACGCTGCAGAAAAGCGTGCGTTGGCTTCAGTAGCCCAGAACACTCTTGAGCTGATCAACTATCACATCAGCCATGTATAGCTTATATTCAAGCCTTGAATTTTGCTGAGGTATAGTGCAGTGATAGTAGCAAACGCCGCTCCGGTCAGCAATTGCAAAATACACTTCACCCGGAACGCTGTCAGCATTGTTGGGATCGACATTTCCAAAGCTTCCGGTGACCCCTACAGCGATGTCAGCATCATACTTTTCTTTTACTGCCCAGGCCATTGCGCGAGCCGTCTCAGCAGAATATACTCCGTACTCATCGATGACAGCAGTGGGAACGCCTTCCATTATTTTGGCTTCGTTGCTGTAGGTCACGCAGGCGCCCTTCATCACAGCGGAAGACCCTTCCGTATCAGTGATGAGTGAAGCAATCTGCCCGGAAGTGCAGCTCTCCATTGTGGTAATATACAGGCCTCGCTCGATCAGCGCACAAGTCAGTACCCTGTACTTTTCACGGACCTCTTTCTCATCTATGGTGCCATCCGTGCCTTTGATTTCTGTAGTATTTATCATACTGCCTCACTAATGAACTCAAGTGGTCTTTACGTTGATAAACAGCATCAATCAGGCTGTAATCACTAACGACCTCAAGAATCCTTTCCAATTATGAATAGCATCGATTATATTGCATCACTAAAAACTCAAGCGACCTTGTCGGTTATGAATAGCATCTGCCAAAATGCATCGCATCAACCTCAAGCGGTCTTCCCCGATATGAATACCTTCACGGAATCAGTGACAAGCTGATGGTGCACGAGAGTAGCATCAAACTTAACCGTAGAAAATGCTATCTGCATTATCGGGCCTGCACAAAACGCGCAGATCAGCGTTCCAATCCCCACGGGTCCGCCAAGGAGCCAGCCTATGGAAGTTGCGAGGCTTAAAAGCACAATGCTTACGATACCTATCGGGACGTGGTGAGCTCTTTTTGCAAGAGCAACGAGAAGAGTGTCTCTGGGACCGCAGCCGAGGGATGCGCTCATATAAATGAACTGGGTATAGGCCATGATGATGAGGCCTGCTATCATGAGCGGAATTCCCGTAACCACCGAATCGCACTTGGGCACTGCATTTATTCTGTTAAAAAAGTCAACTGCCTTCCCGACAACAAACGCATCGATGAACATGGCAATCCCGATGGGTTCTTTGAGCGCTATGTCAATTCCGAGGATTAAGTATGATACCGCAACAGAAGCCGTTCCGTAGAGAATTCCGAAAGTGTTGGATAATCCGAGGTTGAGCACATCCCAGGGGCCTGCTCCGATGTTCGCCTGTATCGTAAGATAAACGCCAAAGCCGTTCGCAAACAGGCTTGCGGCAGCCAGCAGCATATTTATGGCGATCGCCCTTCCGGTGCGATTTTCCTTAAGTCTACTATTGTTAAACACGAAATTGTAACAACCTTTCTTCAATACTGCTAACAATCATACTCTATATCTTCAAAGGGAGTCAATGGAGAGTGCGTAAATATGTTCACCGTGCGGTTTTTGTTATATGATAGAAAAGAACTTGAACCGCAAACATCAATATTGTAAGAAAGAGACAGAAATGCGAATATTGTTTTTCAGACACGGAGACCCGAATTATGTGATAGACGGTCTGACCGAAAAGGGACATACCGAGGCAAAGCTTCTCGCGGCGCAGATCAAAAGCTTTGGCATTGACGAAGCCTATGTATCGCCGCTGGGACGGGCAAAGAAGACCGCTGAATATTCTTTGAAGGAGCTTGGCATGAATGCAGTGACCTGCGGCTGGCTCCAGGAATTTCCGGCCCTCTTTGACGCCAATCTGGCAGATGGAAAAGAACTAAAGGCCTACGCCACTGAGCTCAAAAGAGATAACGACGGCCGCTACGAAAAGCGCATCGTATGGGATCTGCTTCCTTCATATTATGCGGACCATCCAGAGCTTTTTGATGTGAATAAGTGGAGAGAGTCTGACCTCGCGAAGTGCTCAGACGTTGTGGCTGTTTACGACAGAGTTGTAGAAGCCTTTGACAGTTTCCTCAAGGACCACGGCTATGAGAGGGACGGGAATGTTTATAGGGCTGTCAACAGCAATGAGAAGCGGCTGGCTTTCTTTTGCCACTTCGGAGTTACATGTGTGATGCTGTCGAGGCTGTGGAATGTGTCGCCGTTTGTGCCGCTGCAGTTTCTGGCCATGGCTCCGACTTCCGTTACTGAGATTGTCACCGAGGAGCGCGAGAAGGGAATTGTGATTTTCAGGACGCTGCGTGTCGGAGATATCACGCACCTAAATATGGGGCATGAGGAGCCGTCGTTCTCTGCTAGGTTTTGCGAGCTGTTCGAGAACGAGGACGAGAGACACTGAGAAGATGATCCCAGGGGACGGGGTTAGTGGTTGATCTCGGGGGACGGGGTTAGTGGTTGATCTCGGGGGACGGGGTTAGTGGTTCATTTTGGCGGAAAGGAGTAAACATGGAGACCTGGTATTACGTAGTAGAAAGTATAGACGGCGATTATGCGAATCTGAGAAGAACGGACATTGAGTCTGATGACTTAAAGCTCGTTGCGAGAGCTCTTTTACCTGAGGGAATTGCTGAGGGCACGCAGCTTAAGTATGAGCTGATGCAGTATTCGATCATTTGATCGTAAGGCGCGGGTTATCCTTAAGAGGTACTGAACCGTGAGGCTGCTTTGTCCTCGCGCGCTTCCAGATCCTTATTAACCACAAGGATATGGGTAAATACAAGGAGCTGCGCATGAACAATTGCGGTGAACTCAAGCATCGGCACTATCTTCGACAGAAGCAGCCAGCTGATGAGGACAATAAGATAATAAACCATGAGCCTGCGATTCACGAAATAGATCATCACTATTACAGCGGCCAGACAGGCAAAATACAATATTCCTGTGACAGTGAATCTTCCAAGCTTGATGTCAGTTAAGTCAAGAGGAAGTAAACGATATACAATGGTGGTTATTGCACGGATGGTAGGGAGCAGGAGAAGCGGAATCTTGATGATCCTGAGCAGCCGCTCGTTTCCGGTAAGCAGATAGCAGGCATACAGCAGCAAAAAGGTGTTAAAAAATATGTCTCCTATGCTGAGAATTATGCATAACCTGGCGAAAACCTTTGCCATTGCGGTATTGTGGCCGGTGCTGACGATAATGAAATGCGCTACAAAATACATTATGTCTGAGATGGCGCCCAGCAGGCAGCAGATCTCAAGGCTTAAAAAGAGCTTGTCGCTCACACGGCCAAGTTTCCTGTAGGGCGTTGTGTACCATAACATCCCCAGGATTATGGTGATGGCTGTTGTTTCTATTAATATGAAAGCTATGTCATTGTCTGAAAAAATACTCATGGCTTTACCTCTTAACAACATTTTAAACGAAGTTGGACGTTTTTTGGTGGAGTTTATAACTTTTTAATATAGTGGACATGGATTTTATGGAGGTATGTTTTGGACTTCATAATTAACATTGCTATTGTGATCATTACAGCTGCAATTGTGTTTGGGTTCTTTCGGGAAGATGGAAAATGGAGCCCGACCAGAGCACGAAAAGCATTCAGGTTCTATACGACTCAGAGCAATGTTCTATGCGCAGTCTCGGCTCTTTTGACAGCTCTTTTCCCTGATGCGCAGTGGACGTATTATCTGAAGATAATGGGAACGGCTGCAGTTATAGTTACGATGCTTACGTGTCTCATTTTTCTGGGACAGATTTACGGGTATGCGGTGTTGTTTAAGGGGACGGATCTGTTCCTGCATCTTGTAAACCCGCTGCTGGCAATTGTTTCGCTTTTCGTGTTTGAGAGGCGGGGGATTACACTTGGAGCTTCGTTTATCGGGCTTATTCCGGTGGCTTTGTATGCGCCGCTTTATTTGTATAATGTGGTCTACGCGCCGGAAGAGAAGCGATGGGATGATTTCTATGCGTTTAACAGGAACGGAAAGTGGTGGCTTGCTTATATACTGATGCTTGCCGGGACGGCGGTTATTTGTTTGGGGCTGTATTTCGGACTGAATGCAGGTGTGGGTTTATAGAATTGCTGCTGGTACATAATTATGCTATAGTGACTCGAAAAATGCACAATGAGGAGAAGATATGAAAGAAGTTAAGGAGAGACAACACAAATTATCAGACAGGAACCCTGCAGTAAGCGCAGTACTTTTCGGCATTGTGGGCTTTGTGATCGTGCAGGCTTTGCTGGTAATAATAAACAGCATCATTGCATTGATCATACCGGTATATCCCTCGGGAACCGGCCCTGTGGGCGTAATTATTTCGACAGCTCTTTTACTGTGGTGGTTTAAAAGATGGTTCGGCCCGGATTATCTTGGATCGATCAAAGGCGGCGAGTACAGCAACGTGTGGATTCTCGTCATCGTTTACGCAGTGTATCTGGTGGCGACGTTCATCACTGACAGGATTTTCTCAGGAACAAAGGCAGCTTTGCCGGCGTTTAACAATGTACTTATGTCCTTTGTGGCAGGCGTGACAGAAGAGGCGGCTTTCAGAGGCCTCATGGTTCCGGTGCTTATGCGCAAGAACAGTAAGAAGAGCCTGATGCTCCCAGTATTCTTACCGGCAATAGTATTCGCACTGGTGCACGGATCTAACATGATCTTTGGCGCTGCTCTGTCATCAACAATCGAGCAGGTTATCAGTTGTATATTCTTCGGTACAGCATATGCCGTGATCTATCTGGTTTCCGGAAATATACTGATTCCTATGGCCATTCATCTCGTTCACGATCTGATTGCTTTCGCCCACGCAGAAGCGGATGTTGTTCTGACCGGAGGGGTGCACCTGGATGGTGTGATCTCAACAGCTCTTGCCGGAATTATGTTTGCGATTGTGATGTACTACATCACCAGGCCGAAGAATACTGAGAAGGTTTGGCAGCTTTGGGATAGGAAGTGGAATCGATAAGACGGAAGAGATATAGGGCAATGAAAAGCTCCCTCATTATGAGGGAGCACAGAGTGAAGACAAAGTCAACGGTATTTCAGACCGTTGACTTTTTTGTGCCGGTCTCTGATTGACACGATGAATAGGCCTTCCTTATTACCTTCGTGTACATTTTGATTACATATTTCCAAAAGGTACACGACAGCAAG
>JAEEGL016954965.1_pt1 | contig 20259 bp, 16 predicted proteins | sample 9134231 | NCBI WGS metagenome assembly JAEEGL01 (sample SAMN16246548, study PRJNA631951) | gut metagenome | biome: gut microbiome; feature: rumen; material: fiber-attached | host: Bos | place: Iran: Karaj | collected 2018-10 | reverse complement strand
ATTAAATGAAAAGCAATTCCATAAGACATTCGTTGAAGCTGGTAAGATGAGAGGTATCCATGGTGATAACTTCTTGAGATTACTAGAGTCTCGTTTAGATAATTTAGTTTATCGTGCTGGATTTGCAAGTACAAGACGTGGTGCAAGACAACTTGTAAACCATGGTCATATCTTAGTAGATGGAAAGAAAGTTGATATTCCATCATTCAGAGTTAAAGTTGGTTCAGTAATCACTTTAAAGGATAAAGATAAAGACTTAAAAGTTGTTAATGAAGCGTTAACAAAAGTAGTATCACGTGTTGAATATATTTCATACGATGAAGGTAAAAAGACAGTTACTTATGTAAGACTTCCAGAAAGAGGAGAATTACCTGCTGACATCGATGAATCACTAATAGTTGAATACTATAACAGATAAAATAAAGACTGATAATTATAAGTTATCAGTCTTTTTATATTTATTTAAATCTATAATTAATGGTTTTATTTTCTTATAATATCTATTTAATTTTTTCTTTCATATTAAATCAACATTTACGTTTATTATAAAAATAACATCCGTATTTATGTCAACAACTTTTAATTATATTGTTATTTTTATATTATTTTGTTAATCTTATAATAGAGGTGTTAAAATGTTTGAAATAGATTATAAATCAATTAAAAAAGGACATGGTTTATTTTATGTATTTTTTATTATCGGTATTGTTTTAACTATTTTATTTACTATATTATTTATAAGTGCAATTATAAAAAAGAACTCTTTAAATAGAGAAGTTAAAGCGGATTATATTATTCCAAATGAGCATTATGATGATGACGGAGATTTAATGTACTCACCTATTTACTATTATACTGTTAATGGAAAACAATATAGTTGTTCTTCTAATTATTCATCTTCAAAAACACCAAGTGAACATGGTGTTGTATACTATGAAAAAGGAAATCCTAGCAATTGTTTATCTGATTATAGTTCTTCATATCATCTATTTATGTTAATTGGGGTTGGTATGGGATTGCTATTTGGTTGTGTTGGTGGATTTTTTGTAATAAAGCAAAGAAAATGTATGAAAAGAGCAAAATATTTAGCAATCCATGGAAAACTAATTAAAAATATTCCATATACAATGAAACCTACAAATACATATTTGAATGGAAGAGAAATTAAAAAAATAGCAATTGATTATACACCACCTAATGGTCTTACTATACATTTAACAGGAAATTCAAGATTTGATGGAAAAGATTATGATGAAGATGGTCTTGTTGATTTACTAATTGATCCTAATGATCCAAATAATTATTTTATTGATTTTAATATTGGTTATTCAGGAAATGTTCAAGTAGAATATTATAACAATTCTGATGAGATTCCAGAACCAGATAATGAACCTACAGTTGAGCAAAATAATAATCCAACTGTAGAGCAAAGTATAGAACAACAAGAACCAGTCGAAGACACTAATACTGTTCAACAGAGTGCAACACCTGTTTCTGATCAATTACCTACTCTAGGTCCTGTTATAAATACAAGTAACGATTTTAATTCTTTACCAAATGATAATAATCAACAATAAAGTGAGGTTAAAAGATGTATTTTTATAATTACTTAAAAAAATTTAATGATAAAAAAATAAATATTTATATTGATATGGATGGAGTCGTTGCAGACTATGATGTTTTAGAATATAAATCACATAAAGAAGAAGATAATGTTTATTTAGATAAAAGACCAGTAATGTCTTCAATTAACATTTTAAAGGAAATATCAACACTTAATAACGTCAAATTATACATTTTATCCGTTTCTAGAAAAGAAAGTCAAATTGATGGCAAAAAACAATGGTTATCTAAAAATATGAACTTTATAAAGAAAGAAAATATTAATATCCTTCCAAGAGATGTTAATGATTATAAATCTTCCACTTTACTAAAAAAAGACTTTTTAAAAGAACATATAGATGCATCATGTATAAACATTATGATAGATGATTCACATCAAGTACTTGATGCAGTATCTAGTCTAAATATGGAAATAATTCCACTCCATATAACATCTATAATCGATTAAAAAAAAGAGTATAAACTCTTTTTTTTTGTAATTTTAATATATTCCAACAGATATAACGTTTAATTCATCTATTTGATATTCTTTTTCAACATTAAAGTCTTTTTCTTTCATACTTTCTTCGTCTATATATTTTCCACTACTTTTAAATTTAACTTTTTTATCCTTAGTATCAACATTAACAGATACATCAAATGTATCTATATCCCACCAATTAAAATGAGTAATACCAATTCTAAAATTATATTCTCCTGCTTTGAAGTCAATAGTATATAAAGAACTTTCATTTCCTTTAAAAGAAACATCTAAATCATTACTATTAACTTTTATTGTTTCTTTACCTACTCCAGATCCACCTATTTCAATAGTATCTTTATCAACATTTACTTCTTTACCATCTACTAATATACTTGTTTTAACCTTAATTCTATCTCCAAAATATAATACTCTATAGTAGAATCCTTTAGGTCCAAGTCCTATTACCACAATACTAATTAAGAATACTATTGATAGAATCATAACTATAATATTCTTCTTCATAATACCCACCTAAAAAAAGACTAAATAGTTAGTCTTTTATGCTTGTTGTTTTGCAGCTTTTTTCTCTTCAAGTTTTTTAACAACTTCTTTAGTAACTGCTATAGTTTTTTCCTTTAATTCTTTTGCTGTTTTTTCAAGAGCAGGTATTCCTTTTTCTCTAGCAAATTCAATTAAATCTTCACATTTTTCTTTTAATAAAGCACCTTTTTCTTTTGCAATTTCAAGTATTTTTTCTTTATCTAATTCTGATAAACTTTTCTTAATATCTGCAATTTTATTAGCTACTGCATCTTTAACATCTTGAAGATCAATATCTTTAATTTTACCAATTATTTCATCAATTATTTCTTTTAAATCCTCTCTTGTTTCGCTACCTTTCTTTGGTGCAAATAATATTCCTAATGCTGCACCTACTGCAACACCAGTTACAAATGTTCCAACTCCACCTTTACTCATCTTCATCATCCTCCTCTTTTTTATTTTTCTTACTTTTTTTCTTTTTAATTAATTTCTTAATGATTCCAGCAAAAAAGCCTGTAATTCTGTTATTTGCAGTAGCAAGAGTATTACCTACTCCTTCAATAGCTGCAAATAAACCATTTAATGATTGAGACTTTTCTTCAATATCATCAAGAAGAATGTTTACTTTTTCTACTGTACTTATAAGTTTTGTCATTAGTATTATAATCACAACTAGCAATACTGCTCCCAAAAAGTACAAAACTAATGGGAAAATATCATATAAAATATCCATACCTACTCCTTATCCTCATACATTGAATCTATTAAATCAAATAAATTCTTATCATCCTCATTACTATCTTCAATATTAATACTCTTTACTTCTTTTATTGGTTCTTTTTTAACTTCTTTAGGAGATTCAGTTTCTTCCTCAACCTTATAATCCACATTATATTCTAACCCTAAATCATTAAAATATTCCACAGCATCACCAACCGTTACCGTTTTAACAACTGGTGATTCATTTTCATTTAAATCATAAAGTAAAACTTCTTTTTCTTTTTCTTTTACTTCTTTACCATTATCTATCAAATCATCTTCAATAGATGCAGAAATATCCCCAGCTAAATCTCCATAAGCTTTTTCTCTTACAAGATCTAAATCAGCTTTCTTATTTGATATTTGAGATAGTCTAACTTCTTTTTTAGTAACTATTTCTTCTTTTTTATAATTTTTATTCAAGATTCCATATATTGGAGAAATAATTGGAGAAGGTGTAAATCCTTTTTGTTCTTTATTTTCTTTTCCTTCATATAATCCATGTTTATATGGTTCTTCTTTTACTTCTTTTACTGGTTCCTCATATTGAGGCTCTTCATATTTAATTTCTTCATATTTTTCTTCTTTAATTTCAACAGTTGGCTCATCGACAAATTCAGAATTTAATTCTTCTCTTTCTCTATCTTTCATTAAAAGTTCTCTTTCAAGCCTTGTTTCTCTAGTCTCTCTAACTGGTTCTTCTAATTCGATTGTTTTTTCTACTTCAAAATCTTTATCGTCAAAACTCATAGGGAATTTTGGTTTTTCCTCTTCTACTGGTTCTTCTTCGATAGTCATCTTATTAGGGTCTTCTATTACTTCTTCTTTTTTTCTTATTTCAGGCGTTTCAATCTTCTTAGCTACAGTTACTTTTTCTCTAGGCTCAACGTCTTTTTCTTCTACTTCAACAATTTCTTCTTCAAAGAAAACATTTTTAATCTTATCTAATAATCCCATAATAGCACCTTCCTATTCGTCAATTGAATCCAAGAAATCTTCATCCTTGATTTTATCTTCTTTATCATATGCATCATATTCTTCAATATAGTCTAAGAAATTTCCTTCTTCTCTTTTTGATTCAAAGAAATCATAAATTTCTTCTTGATAATCTAAAGTTTTTTCTCCTATTAAAGTATCAAGAATAATATCATTATATTCTATAGATGCAAGCATTCTTATCGAATTTTGTAAAGAATAAATCAAATTTTCTTCTTTAACATATGCCTCTATTTTTGAATAATTATAAACTAATTCAATATAATATAAATCATTTTCTATATCTTTAATTTTTACATACCCATCAATTCCATTATAAGATATTTTTTCTGAAAAGTATAGTTCATTATCAAAAGTAGTTTTAATTTCTTTCTTATGAAAATATGAAACTATATCAACATATAAGTAATAATAGTCTCCCTTTGAATGTAATGTATGATTATTACCTTTCTTGTTTTCTATAGTAAACCCTCTAGGTAAATAATATTTATAACCTTTGAAATAATGATTAGCACCTTGTACTTTATAACTAAGAGTACTTGCTATCTCTTTATTAATATCTTCTTTAGAAATGTTTTTTACACTGCATCCCGAAAAAAGAAATAAAATGGCAAATAAAACGATTAATTTTTTCATTTTTCACCTACTCTTCTTAATTATATCAAACATATTAGTAGTTCAATATAATTTTAACATTTTTTTCCTTTATTAGACATCTTTTTTGCTTTTAAATAATAAATCTTATTGTTTTTTTCTGTAAATTTTTTCTCATATTCCGTCATAATATTATCTAGAATATCACTATTATGCAAATCAAGTGAAATATTTTCAAAAACATATCCATTATTACTAATAGTAATTAATGAATATTCAAATAAGTTCTGATTATCTGTTTTTACTTCTATTACTTTTTCATTTTTAAATATTTCATCATACTTTTTTAAAAATGAATTACTAGTTAATCTTCTTTCACTATGTCTTTTTTTAGGCCAAGGATCAGAAAAATTAAGATATATTTTATCTATTTCTTTAGAAAAAGCATTAGTAATATCTTTAGCATCCATTCTTAGTAATCTAAGATTATTTGGTATATCATCTAAACCTTCTATCTTTTGAATTGCTCTTGCTATAATACTATCATATTTTTCAATACCTATAAAATTAATAGATGGATATCTAAGGGCATTCTCTAAAATAAATGATCCTTTTCCCATACCTATTTCAATATATATTGGATTGTCATTATTAAACAATTTATTCCATTTTCCCTTATATTTTTCATAATCTAGTATTAGAAGTTTAGAACTATCTAATATTTCTTTTTTATTTTTTACATTTCTAAGTCTCACTTGAAATCACCATGTTTTATTATAACATATATTGATACAAGTGCATATAATAAAACGAATGGAGGAATTATGAACAATCAAATGCCTAATGGATTTATTCCACAATATAATATGAATCCAAATAATGAATTCAGAATTATATCAGATAGAATAGAATTTTTAGAAAAAAGAATAACAAAACTTGAAAAGAAAGCAAGTATGTCAGAAGGAAATCCAACATATCAAATGACAAATGATAATATTACTATAGAAAAATATCCAAATAATTATATGATTTAAAAAACTGTTGAATAATCAACAGTTTTTTTACATATATAACATTTCTACAGGAGTTATCTTCTTATAACCCTTTTCTTTTATTTTTTTAGATAAAAAGTTTTTAAATTTATCATTCTTAATAGATTTATTTCTTTCCTCTAAGTATAATTTCTTATCCTCTGTTTGTTTTTCTAACATTTCTTTATATAAATTACTATCAAATATATCAATCATAATATTTTTAATATTTTTCATCATATAATCAATCATTTGATTACGTTCTTTCTCTTCAAAATCATATAAAGTATTAATAATATATTCTTCTATTCTCCATGAATATAAATAATACTTATATTCTTCAAAATCTACATTAACATATTCTCTATATTTGATTAATCTTTCATCAAGTAATTTTATCGCATTAATCATATCATATTTAGGTTTACTTCTCATTACTGAACCTTCTCTAATAAAATACTTATAATATGGTTTTCTAATATATTTAAATGTCCTTACATTAAGAAATGCTATTGCATTAGTATCAAAGTCTTCAAACTTACCTTGACCATATGTTAATTTCATATCATTATAAATTGATCTTTTTATAATCTTACTACATTGTTGAGGCATCGTTGTACCAAATAGAATACCTTCATATACCGATTTATCTTTTAAAGCCACTTCTAAAGCTGGAGTATCATATAATATTCCTTTATCATTAGTCTTCCAATCATAAACTACCATATCAATATCATCTCTAAGATACTTTAAAGCGCTTTTATAGAAGTTTTTATCAATTTGATCATCTGAATCAACTGATGAAATATATTTACCCTTAGCATTCTTTAAACCAAGATTTCTAGCACCACCAGGTCCTTGATTTGCTTGCTTAAAATACTTTATTAAATTAGGATACTTCTTTTGATATTTTAAAATTATTTCTTCTGATTTATCAGTAGATCCATCATTTACAAAAATAATTTCCATATCTCTTACCCTAGCTTTTAAAATAGAATCAATTGTCTTTTCCAAAAACTTTTCAGAATTATAAACAGTAACAATTGTAGATATCAAATAATCATTTTTAACTGCCTTTTCTTTATTCTCTATTTCATTAGTAAACTTCATAATACTCTTTTTAGAATTAAGAGAATATTCTTTTCTAAACTTTTTATATTCATTAAATATCTTTTCTTTAGATTTTAAAACATCTTCTATTTTAAATTTTATTTCATTAATATCATCATCACTTTTTAAAACAATTTTATTTTTTAAATATAGATTATTATCAAATAAAGAAGTATTTCCTACAATAGGAATAATATCATTATCAAAGCTTTTAATTATCTCTAAATAATCATTATCTGAAAAATTAATATATAGATTTATAAGACTCTTTTCTATCTTATTCTTTCTTTTTTCACTTTTAATATGAAAAACTTTCATAAAGTTTTTAGTTGTTTTATCACATTTTTTCTCTATCTTTAAAGTTCTATCTGTTAATGATAAAGCACTTAAAGAATTATAAAAACTATGATAATTATTTTTAGGATCATTAATAATTGAAATAGTTTCATCATGAACTACTAATTTATTTTCTTCTTCTCTATCTAGAAATAAATGTGAACACTTAATTTTATCTTTAAATGTATCATATAAAGATTTGTCTAAGAATCCAATTTCATCAATTACTCTTTCACTATATAATTCATATATTTTATTAAATAATTGTAAATTAGATTCGTTAGAAAAAGTTCCTAATTCTTTTGTAAATATTATTTTTTTAATATATTCTTTTTCAAATGAATTAATTAATTGTACATAAATGCCATTAAAATCAACAAATATTATTTGATTAAAATTATTATTTTTTATAAACTTAGAAATTCTTTCTAATTCCTTAGTTTCATTTTTTAATAACATAATATTTCTAAAAGAAAATTTAAACATTTCTAAATCATTTTTATTACTTGTTATTAATATATACTTATCATTGTAATTAATTTTACTATTCAACTAAACCACCACCTTTATTCATTTAAGAATTCTTCTAATTGTTTCTTAGCTTTATTTTTATTTTTTATTGAGAATTCTTTATACAATTTTATAATTTTACTTTTATCTTTAAGTGCTGATAACATTTTATCCTTAATTAATTCTGGATCACTTTCATTGAATACTACTAAATACTTTTCTAAATCAGAATTTTTAAAATAATGATGATTATTTCCAGTAATACATGGAACTCCTATTTCCATACTTTCTAAAGGTAACATAGGAGAACATTCTGAATATGTAACATATAAATTAATATCATTATGAGCCATTCTTTTAATTAAATCTTGTCGAGGTAATGATTTATCAATTCCTTCTATTTTAAGTCCTAATATTTTAGCAAAAGAAATAGCTGTATCATTTAAAGGGACCATATCAACAACTGCATTAGGTATTAATGAAATTGCAGCAAGTTGTGTAAACATATTCTTTCTCCAATCATCACATTTAGCAGCATATAAACCAACTCTGATTTCCTTTTTATCTGGGATTTTTTTATCAACAACATAATCTACATCAACTTTATTAGTTATAAATTTAGTATTAAGTTTTTGTTTTTTATAAAATTCCTCCATACTCTCTTTACAAATACCAAAAGTTTTAATTTTCTTTTTTCTCATTAGTTCAATTATCTCTAAATTTCTTTGCCAACCATAATTATCATTTACTTGAGAAATACTTCCATGCCAAAAAACTTTAATCTTAATCTTTCTTCTTTTTCTTTTCAAGTATAAGATTAAATCCTTATTACCAATAGACATTGCACTAAAAATAACCTGTTTAATATTATTTTTTATAATTGCATTTCCAACTTTTTTTATGTCTTTTCTACGATATAAGTCTCTAACATCAACAGTATTTTCAAATAATTCTTTAGTTGCACTTGTTACTCCAAAGAAAGTACCATTATGTATAGCTATATAATCTTTGTCCTTAAAATTATTAATTTCGTTAACAGATCTTTCAATATTATTTAAATATTCTTCTGTAATTAAAGCCTTTTTTCTTCTTCTTTTAACAACTGGATATAAAACAACTCTTCCAATATTTTTAGTACCACGATAAACTCCCAATACTCTTCTTGTATTTTTTCTTCCAATTTTTCTAACTAAATTAATTTCTACTCTTTCCTTAAAAGGAATCCAAGTAGCATCATAATAATGAATCATACAAGTATTATCAGTAAATTTGTTATTTTCCCAATTATATGAATATGGATAAAAATAATCTCTAGGATAAATATATATATTATGCTTTAATTTTTGAATCTTTCTTGATTTATTATCAAAACCAATATCCTTTAATATTTCCGTAATCAAAAGTGGAATTGCCATTTTAGGAGCATTTTCTTTAGAAAAATTATCAATACTTCTATACTTTTTTAGTAATTCTGAACTTAAATATCCTTTTTCATCTTTTTCATACCATACAGCAGAATTTACTTTTCCAGAATCTTCTACACCCAGAAATGATCCTTTTTCAAGTAAATCATCAATTTTTTTAGTTACTTCAACATCTGTATCAAAATAGATTCCACCCATCTCATTTAATGCTTTAGTTCTAGCATAATCCGCTACAAAAGCCCACATTTTATTATCATAGGCATCTCTAATAAATTTACACTCATCGAGATTAACGTTTTCTTCACTCCATCTAATTATTTCATAATCAGGTAAGTATTTTTTCCAACTAGCAATACACTTTTTAGCTAATTTTGGTAATGGTTTTGGTCCAAACCAGCAATAATGAATATACTTTTTCATATTAATCCCCCACATATCGTCTTTATAATTCTATTATAGCAAATGCAATATATTCTTACAACAAAAGAAAAAGAGAGCTAAGCTCTCTTTTTAAATATCTTTCTAAATATACTAGCAAATCTTTTACCTATTTGAACAATTATTCTATATGCTAAACCAAAAGTACATAATAATATATATTTAATTAAACATATAAAGTTACCAAGAAATTCTTGTACTATATAGAATTCATTACCTAAATGATGTCTTACAAAGAAATTTTCAAATGATTTATAATGTTTAAATTCAAAATGGAAGTCAAATAATTTTTTAGTATAATCCTTAGGTACTTCTGCTTTATAAACTGTTAAATTATATTGCTTATTCAAATAATCATTTAAAGATGCTGATTCAAGTAAATATTGAACAAATAATTCTCTTGCTACATCAATATTTTCTGTTTTTATTTTTTCTGAAGATTTTTTATTAGAATAGTATTCAAATTCTTTATCAAATTTCTTATACATATCCTTTATATTAAAGTCTTTTAATACATGGTTTCTACATTCTTTTTTATATTTATCATTATTCTTAATAATCTTTTCAATTGCTTCAACATAATTATTAACTTCTTCATCAGAGTATTCAAGAATAAATGCATCTTCTTCATTTTGAAGACATGGTACAATTACTCCAACTTTATCAGTAATAAGTTCTTTTTGTCCTCCAACGTCACTAGAAACAACTGGAATACCTAAAGATAACGATTCATAAGAAGTAAGTGCTAACCCTTCTTTAATTGAACAATTAAGACTTAAATCACTTACACAATATACTTCACTTGGACAATCACTTTTACCTATAAATTTAATATATTTACCAACCTTTTTCTTATTAGCATATCTCTGTACTTTTTTAAGTAATGGGCCATCTCCTGCTACTATGAAGAAAACATCTTTATTCTTTTCAACTAATTTTTCAACTATTCTAACAAATAAATAAGGTCTTTTTTGATAATCTATTCTAGCAACAAAACTTATAATTGTTTTATCATTAGGTAGATTATATTTTTTTATTAATTCTTCTTTATTATATTTTTTAGGATCAAAAACATCTGTATCTACACCAATATAAACTGTTTCTATTTTCTTCCTATCCACACCAAAATGATTAACTAAAATATCTTCACTATTTTTATTACAAAAATAAGTCTTATCAATAACACTAGATACTCCATATGTATCACGTGAATATCCACCATTTCTGTTATACCATTCTTCCATATGAATATAATCTAAAATTGAAACATTTGGAAATAAACACTTAATGTATGGAAGTAAAGCATATCCAGCACTACTATTAGAATTAAATACAATGTTTATCTCTCTTGATCTCATAATATATTCAATAAATGCTGGCCAGTCTTTTCTATCTAAGAAAGCTGGTAGTTCAAACACAGTATCACTTATCTGTTCAAATTTTTGCTTCCATCTATATTCTGTTTGTTGAGTTGTTATTATTGTAATACCATATTTTTTCCTATCTAAAGAACCAATTAAATCTAGATTAAATTTATCAGCACCACCTAAAACCATCCATGGAAAAATAAACAACAAATTAATCTTTTTATTTTTTACTTTGGGAACAATAACTTTATTTTGCTCAATTAATTCCCAATTATAATTTTCTCTTGGAAATTCAATTGGCCTAACACGTTCTTTAACTGTTTTTGCCGTAGCCTTAATTATTTCATTAGCTTTTGATTTATTCTTTTTTGCTTTACTCAGTTCTCCATCATCTTTAATTCTATACCAAAAACTATTAGTACTTACATGGATAGGATAATGACCTTTTGCAATCAATTTTAACCAAAAGTTCCAATCTTCAAAAGCTTTCTTTTCTTTTACAGTATAACCATTCACTTCAAAAAAAGCTTCTTTTCTAATCATTCCTGTTGCAACAAGAATATTCTTTTCCTTCATTAATTCACTATCAAAGTGCATCTTCCAGAAACCTTTTATTCCACCAAATTGTATTGTATCTGTATATGCCCAAGTAGCATCTTTATTCATTTCCAACGTATAATAAAGCATTTCAAGATAATTATTATCTATTAAGTCATCATCATCTAAGAAAACAAAATATTTTGATTCTTTACTAGCTTTATTAGCACCATAGTCTCTAGTTTTAGATAATCCTTCATTTTCTTTTTCAAATACTTTAATTCTTTTATCTAATTTCTTTACTTTTTCAATATTCTTTAAAGCTATTTCATCTTTTGTACCATCATTTACTATAATCCACTCAAAATATGGAAATGTTTGGTTCAAAACACAATTAGCCGTTTGTTCCAAAAAATGTCCATAAAATACTGGTGTTACAATACTTATCAGAATATCATTTCCACTATATTCAACTTTGTTTAATTTTTTTCCTGGTTGTAACTCATAATCAAACATCTTTACCTCCTGATTTTTTATTCTTTCTGTTATAATATTTTCCAATTATTTTCCAACTTCTAGAACCAGTAATTCTAGAATATTCATCATAATATTCTCTTAATTCATGATTTTCTTTCTTCAAATATTCTATTTCATATTTATTATTCTCTAGTTCATTTTGTCTTTCTTCTAAAAGAGCCTTATCTTTATATATCTTTTTAAGATATATTTTTTTCATATAATTCATTCTATTAACAAATTCTTGATAACTATCTAATTCAATTAAATTATCATCGTTTATTTCTTCACTAATAAATTTACTACATGATTCTTTTAATTCATTTCTATATTTTAAATAAGTATCTTTATTCTTTACTTTTAAATCTTTTTCTTCTAATTTTAAAAATTCTTCTTCTGTATAATTAATTAAAAAGTCTTTAAATGTTTCTATTCTATCAGAATTATAATCATAATAAATTAATATTACTGGAGTTTGAAGTGCTAAACAAGGAAGTGCTACATGTATTCTATCAGTAATAACTAATTTAGCATTTTGATATATAGTTAACATTTTTTCAACATTTCTCATTCTCTGTTCAAATGTCAATCTAGAATTCTTAATAACATACTTTTTTCTATTTTCAAAACTTTCTTTTGTATATTTATCAATTATTTCTCTTTTTTCATTATAAGGTAGTTTTTCGTCACAAATTAACCAATGTGATACTTCTTTTACTCTACTATTAGTTATACTCTTAATATGCTTTACCACTTCTGGTTTTAAATCTACTGCACATATATAATCTTCTTTTTTCTTTTTTCCTATTTGATCAATAGTCAAAGTTAAACATGAAGAAAAATATGTTTTATATCCTAAACCTTTTAGAACTTTCTGAGTATTGTAATCTCTACATCCAACCGGTTCAAACTTCTTTAAATATTCCTTAGCATACCCATCAAGAAAACTATATCCACAATCTGTAATCAAATCATTCTCTGAAAAATGAACTGAAACTAATTTTGGATAAATATATGGTGAAAATAAAAAGTTTAATTTATCATGATTATACCAACCATTTGCAATTGTCTTTACATATTCTTTCTTTTTAGGTATAAATTCTTGTAAATGTTCTCTATCAATAACATAATCTACCCTAGGCAAAAATTTATATGCTGCATAAGTTTGAATATCGTCACCAATGTTGTCTGTATCTTTGTAATATATTACTCCATATTTCATAAATAACTCCCAAATTTAAATAAAATTTACTAATTTTATTATAACATTTTAAATAAATGCTTTTCAAGGTTTGAAAAAAAAAGAACTAGTTAACACTAATTCTTTTATTCTGTTCTTAATGCTTCAACTGGATCTTTTTTACTAGCTATATGAGCAGGAATTAATCCACCAATCATTGTTAAAGTCATACTAACTGCGATAAGTATTAAAGCATGTAATGGATTCAATTGAGCAACATCTTTTAATTCAGTCATATTATATAATACTATATTAATTGGTATCGTTAATAATAATGCAATAAATATACCAATTAATCCTGATGTTAATCCAATTATAAATGTTTCAGCATTAAATACACGAGTTATATCTTTCTTTCTAGCTCCTAATGCTCTTAAAATACCAATTTCTTTTGTTCTTTCAAGAACTGAAATATAAGTTATTATTCCAATCATTATTGAAGATACAATCAATGAAATTGATGAAAAACCTACTAAAACATAAGTAATTGCATCCATAATAGATCCTGACAATGCAACTATTGTTTCAGATAAATCAGTGTAAGTAACACCACCAGTACTCTTCTTTATTTCACTATTTTCAATAACAAATTCTACACCTTCAAAATTAATATTTCCTTTTAATTTACCATCAGAATAAGATAAATTAACTAATTTTGGAGATACTTCTTGAACATCCTTTTTAACATTTCTAAGTATAGGATCATTATTATCTTTAACATTATCTATAATATATTTTAAATATGATTTTGCATAAGGCTCCATTTTATTAATTACTTCATTATTATATTTATCAAGATACTCAACAATAGCTACTTTTGAATCAAAATCTCTTGAATAAATACTAAGCATAAATGGAATAGCATCTCCACCTAACATTTGCATAATATATGATTTAGCTGCTTTTCCTTCATCTGTTGTTAAATCAAATTTTTCTCCAGTTAAAACATTGTAATCAGATTTTTCTTGTAATTTTACTATTCCAGATTTTTTATTTTCTTTTAAAACATATTCTACTAATTTTTCTGTATATCCAATATTAGCACCTTGTTGATATAACTTACTATCTTCTTTAGCTCTTATGATTCCAACTACCTTTAAAGTAATTGCATCTTTACTTTTATATAAAGATTCAAAATCAACATTTACTGTATATATATTTCCAAATGATTTATAGAAATCTTTATTTAAAATCAATTTAAATTCTCTTCCAATAATATCATCAAATGATATTTCAGTCTTATTCTCATCAAGTCCTAAAAAACCAATTAATTTCTTATCTACTTTATTACAATTATCTACTACCAAAACAAGTTCTTCTTTTGCTTCTGGTAATTTTCCTTTTAATATATCATAATGTCTTTCAACTACTCCTTCTTTTGTCTCATCTAACTTCTTAGGAAGTGGTTGAAAATATGCAGATGCAGAAAGTGATGAAATACTTGTAGTTTGTAAAGAAATACTTGTTGGAATAACTAAAATTCTTCCATTAACTTTACCTAATACATTCATTGATAAAAGTCTTGTATTTGCAATTCCTAAAACATTCTTACTATCAATATTATTTAAGTAATTAATATACTCATCAGAAATAATATTTGTATGTGTCAATTGATCTATAATTGCATCTCTAGGGAATACTACTTGTTTAGTAGTAAATTTATTTTCATCATTTTTATTACTCATCAATTGCATAGATTCTGAATCTAAATTCATATCTTCTTTGGATATTAATATTGGAAGTGAAGATAAAGTCTCTACTTCAAACTTATCTATCTGTTTATCAAAACCATTAGATAAAGATAAAACAAGAGCAATACCTATAATACCTATACTAGATGCAAATGCAGTTAAGAAAGTTCTTCCCTTTTTAGTTTTAATATTATTAAATGATAATTTAAGTGCTGCAAAGAAACTCATTGATGTTTTTCTTATATTATATTCTTTATCATTTTTATCATTATCACCTATAGGATTAGTATCATCAATTACTTCTCCATCTCTAAATTCTACTATCCTATTAGCATACGAATAAGCTAATTCACTATTATGAGTAACCATAATAACTAGTTTATCTTTTGATATTTCTTTAATAAGTTCCATTATTTGAACAGAAGTTTTTGAATCAAGTGCTCCAGTTGGTTCGTCTGCTAAAATAATATCTGGATCATTAACAAGAGCTCTTGCAATAGCAACCCTTTGCATTTGCCCACCAGATAATTGATTAGGTTTTTTATGGGCATGTTCACCTAGTCCTACTCTTTCAAGAACTTTTTGGGCTCTTTTTTTTCTCTCTTTAGTACCTACTCCACTAAGAGTCATACCTAATTCAACATTTTCTAGAATTGATAAATGAGTTATTAAATTATAATTTTGAAATACAAATCCAATACAATTATTTCTATATGCATCCCAATCACTATTCTTAAACTCTTTAGTTGATTTATCATTAATTATTAAATCACCTGAATCATATCTATCAAGTCCACCAATAATATTTAACATTGTTGTCTTTCCTGAACCAGAAGGTCCTAGAATTGCAACAAATTCATTCTTTCTAAACTTTAATGATATATTTTTCAATGCTTGTTGTGTAAATGCTCCAGTTGTATAACTTTTATTTATTTTTTTTAGTTCTAACATAAGGATGCCTCCAATCAATTCTATTAAAAACTACCTATAATTATAAATTATCTCATCCACAAAGTAAATGTATTTTTTTAACTCTTATAAATTATCATAGCAGAAAAACAATAAATCTGTTCTTCACTATAAATAGATGTAGAAATTTGATACTTTATATCAATTATTTCTTTATCACTAATAAAAGAATTAATGTCTTCTTCTAAGTCTTGTTCATCTTCTTCATCAAATATTTTTACTTTCATATAATCACCAATAAAATTATAAATAATTAAAATGTCAAAAAATGAAAAAAAAGAGGATTACCTCTTCATATTTCTTTATGAACTAATATTACGTATTATTTTCCATTTTTCTTAGTTTTTTCTAAAATATCTCTTGCTGCTATTAAACCTGTAGCTGCAGCTGTAACAATATTACCAGCTTTACCAGCACCATCACCTATAAAATATATGTTATGTCCTTCTATTTTCATATTATTATCTGTAGTTATTTCGTTACTAAAGAATTTTATTTCAGGTCCATATAGCAATGTCTCATCATTATTAACACCTGGTATTATTTTATCAAGTCTTTCTAATCCTTCAATAATATTAGTAATTATTCTATGAGGAAGAACTAATGCAAGATCTCCCGCAACACAATCTTTTAATGTTGGTTCAATAAATCCTTTATTAATTCTATGCCACTCACTTCTTCTTCCTTGCTTTAAATCTTTAAGAGATTGAATAATAGGTTTTCCATCTCCTAAAACATTAGCAATTCTTGCAATAGATTCACCATACATTCTAGTGTTTGTAACTGGATGAGTTAAATTAACTTTTGAAATAAAAGCAAAATTACTATTATTAGACTTAACATCTTTCAATGAATGTCCATTAACACAAATATAACCTTCATAGTTTTCTTTTGTTACATATCCTCCTGGATTAGTACAGAAAGTTCTAATCTCATCACTATAAGTATCAGTTTTAATAAATATAGTTGGATCATAAATAACATCAGTTATTTCATCTAATATTTCACGTCTTGTCTCTACTCTAACACCTATTTCAATACTTTGAGAAACATACGGAATATCATATTTATCAGCAAGTTCTTGTACCCATTTTGCTCCCGTTCTTCCTGGCGCAACTACAACACATTTACCTTCTAATTTTTTTTCTTCTTTCTTATTTTTATATGTAATTGTATATATGTCATCATTTTCTATTATGTCTAAAACATCACAATTTTCATATACATCTGCACCTTTATTCTCAAGATATTTAGTAATATCATCTATATATTTAGGTAAATGATCACTTCCTAAATGCTTTTGCTTAATAATTAATAAACTTGCTCCAGTTCTTGCAACTTTTTCCTTAATCTTAGTAGCTTCATCCATATTAGTAGGATATACTTTACTATCCATATGAAATTTATTAAAAATTTCTTCAGTATCATCAATTATTTTGAAAGCTTCATCACGTCCTAAATATTTGAATAAATCAGATTTTCCTAATTTTGGAACAAAGTTAAGTTTTCCATCTGAAAAAGTACCTGCTCCTCCATATCCTGATAGGATTCCACATGGTTTACAATTCTTACATGATGTTTTAAGTTTATTCATTGGACACATTCTTTTATCTGCTTTAAGTCCTCTATCTAGTATTGCAACTTTTAATTTTTTATTATTTTCTAACAATTCGTACGCAGTAAACAGCCCAGCTGGTCCCGCTCCTACTATTAATACATCATACATAAAAAGCCCTCTTTCTATTTTACAACAATGTTAACAATTCTTCCTTGAATAACTATTATTTTGACTATTTCTTTTCCTTCAATATGTTTTTTAACATTTTCTTCTTCTAATGCTTTTTCTTTTATTTTATCTTCATTATCATTGACACTTATTTTTATAGTTGCTCTTACTTTACCATTTACTTGTACAGCAATTGTAACTTCATTATCAACTAATTTACTTTCATCCCACTTTGGCCACTCTTCATATGCAATTGTATCTTTATAACCAAATACTTTATTCCATATTTCTTCAGTAATATGTGGACATAAAGGATTTAACAATTTAATGAAGCCTTCAGCATATTCTTTAGGGAATACTTCTTCTTTATTAACTGCATTAACAAATATCATCATTTGAGAAATAGCAGTATTAATATTTAATGATTCATAATCATTTGTAACCTTTTTAACAGTTTGATGATAAATCTTTTCTAAGTTATCATTCTTTTCATCTTTTATTTTATTTTCTTCTACAAATAAGCGATACACCCTATCTAAGAATTTTTTAGATCCAACAACAGCATCATCATTCCAAGGTTTATCTGCTTCAAGTGGTCCCATAAACATCTCATATAATCTCAATGTATCTGCACCAAAATCATTTACTATATCAGTTGGATTAACAACATACTTAGGGAATCTCTTACCCATTTTAATACCATTAGCACCTAAAATCATTCCTTGATGTACTAATTTTTTAAATGGTTCTTCACAAGGCACTAATCCTTTATCATATAAGAATTCATTCCACATTCTAGAATATAACAAGTGTCCAACTGCATGTTCAGGTCCACCTACATATAAATCAACTGGCATCCAATGCTTTAACAATTCTTGATCAGCAAATGCTTTATGATTATGAGGATCAATATATCTTAAGAAATACCAACTTGATCCAGCACTTCCTGGCATTGTAGAAGTTTCTCTTCTTCCTTTAACACCATTAATCATAACATTAACCCATTCTTGATCATTTTCAAGAGGAGCCTTACCATTCTTACTCTTATAATCTTTTAATACTGGTAATTCTAATGGTAGTTCAGAATCTTTCAATGCAACTGTCTTACCATTTTCTAAATGAACTACTGGTACTGGTTCTCCCCAATATCTCTGTCTTGCGAAGATCCATTCTCTTAAACGATAATTTACTTTCTTCTTAGCTACTTTCATTTTAACTAATTTATCAGTTATCTTCTCTTTAGCTTCTTCAACAGTTAATCCAGTAAATTCTTCACTATTTATTAACTTACATCCTTTACCTAAATAATCTTGTTTTTCAAAAGCACATTTAGAAACATCCCTTCCATCGATTACTTGAATCATAGGAATATGATATTTTTCTGCATATTCAAAATCTCTTTGGTCATGAGAAGGTACAGCCATAACAGCACCTGTTCCATAACTTGCTAAAACAAAATCTCCTAAGAATACTTGTACTTCTTTACCATTAGCAGGATTAATCGCATATATTCCTTCAAGTACAATTCCATTTTTATCTTTATTTAATTCAGTTCTATCAATATCACTTTTCTTAGCAGTTTCTTCTCTATACTTAACAACTTCATCCCAGTTTTTAATTCTATTTTTTAATTTATCAACTAAAGGATTTTCAGGAGCTAAAACCATAAATGTAATACCATATATAGTTTCAATACAAGTAGTATAAATAGAGAACTTTCCTCCACCTTTTATCTTGAATTCTACTTCTACTCCAGTACTCTTACCAATCCAATTTCTTTGAATCTCTTTTGTTGATTCTGGCCAATCTAATTGATCAAGATTATCTAAAAGTCTTTCTGCAAACTTAGGAATATCTATTACCCATTGCTTCATATTCTTTCTAACAACTGGATATCCTCCACGTTCTGATTTACCATCAATTACTTCATCATTAGATAATACTGTTCCTAATTCTTCACACCAGTTTACAGGCATATCTATATATTTAGCATATCCACTTTTAAATAATTGCTTAAAAATCCATTGAGTCCATTTATAGAATTCTGGATCACTAGTTGCAACTTCTCTATCCCAATCATAAGAAAAACCTAAACTTTTTAATTGAGTTCTAAAAGTTTCAATATTCTTTTGAGTAAAAATAGCAGGATGATTTCCAGTTTGAATTGCATATTGTTCTGCTGGAAGTCCAAAAGAATCATATCCCATTGGATGAAGTACATTAAATCCTTGCATCCTTTTCATACGACATACAACATCAGTTGCAGTATACCCTTCAGGATGTCCTGCATGTAGTCCAACTCCACTTGGATATGGGAACATATCCAAAGCATAAAACTTAGGTTTACTGAAATCTTCTGCATCAGTTTTAAAAGTTTTATTTTCTT